>Ga0315282_10012562_pt1 | contig 12940 bp, 11 predicted proteins | sample YL17G07_20_MG_FD_203693 | JGI IMG/M metagenome (GOLD analysis project Ga0315282, IMG submission 203693) | Sediment microbial communities from Yellowstone Lake, YNP, Wyoming, USA - YL17G07_20 | ecosystem: Environmental > Aquatic > Freshwater > Lake > Sediment | place: USA: Wyoming | collected...
GTTTCCATAGGGGGACAAACGATCATAAAAGTAGGAAGTATCTTCATCTTGACCATACTGTTGAGGACTGTTAGGGTACTGTTGAACACCGGGGTCAATGTAACTTCCCCCGCTGGGGGGGTAGCCGACTCCAGGTGAAGAAAAATACCCAGCGCAGCTCGCCGTGATCAGCAGAATCAAGGGAATGATCCAGAGGCCTTTTTTCATATTTGTTCTCCTTTTATTATAGGCTCTGCAAACTATGTGCCAATTCATTTTCGTTAATTCCTCTCTGTTTTCATGAATGCACTTGCTTTCAAAGCCCTGATAGGCACGTCACATGGGGCGAAAAGGATGGCCCGGTCCTAACAATCATTTCGGGATAGCTTGGCAGGCAACATGCTCTTTTATAGGAAATGTGCTGTTTTATAGGACATTTGCTGTTAGAAGGAAGACAGCTCAATTCGCATGGCCGGGCTGCCCTTGATCCGAAAAGGGTGATTCTCAACCTGCTGAGAATACGGAAAGAATTTGGCATGAAAGCCGCATTAATACGAGTGGCCTCTTCCGAGTCCATCGCGCCATCCGATAACAGAAGGGCGCAGGACGGCGAGAGGCAAAAGGAAAAAAGGAGGTTTATATGCTTTGGACAATCTTGCTCGTCCTATTTATTTTATGGGCTCTGGGGCTTTTCGCGTTCCACGCCGGCGGCCTTATCCACGTTCTTCTGGTCATTGCCGTGATCGTTCTGATCGTACGACTGTTACAGGGCCGGAGAGTTCTTTAACGGAGAAAACGCCAAAAGTGGTCATCATTTTTGCGGTTATCGGCGTTATCGCCGTCTTTGCTTGAGCGTATCCGGCGGCTATTTTCTTGAGGAAGATCCGACGGGAAGTCCATCACTCGACTTGATTTGAAGAGGGCGGACCCTCACAGAGGGGGACGCCCATTTTTACGCTGCTTGAAGCGCTTTTCAAATTAAATCGTGGTGAAAATCGATGTTAGGGGCAATGGAAAATCTAATGGAGATCGCCCGATTTTAGGTTTGAGGAGGCATAATTTCATGAAGCTTGTCGGTATTATTCTCATCGTTCTGGGAGTCTTGGCTCTGGTCTATCAGGGTATCCAATATACGACCAGGGAGAAAATCCTTGATATCGGTTCCCTCAAGGTCACGGCCGATACGAAAAGAACTATCCCGCTGCCTCCCATTGTGGGAGGAGTTGCGTTGGTGGCGGGGATCGTGATGATTGTCTTGGACCGCAGAAAGACATCATAGGATCTTCGCGGAGTCCACTCCCCGCCAACAAGCGAGGAACGGCAATTCTCTTAGGGAAGAGCGAGAATCAATAATGGCCAGAGCCGGAGCACCTGTCAGAAAGAGAGTTTGGAGAAAAGTTGTCGTTGCCCTGATGGTGGGCGTTATTGCCAGCAGCTCGCTAATTTATTGGAAGAGATATGAAATTGCCGTATGGTATATGGAAGGAAACAAGATAGCGCAAGAAATGGTGATCCTCCAAATGCTGGAAATCGCGAGACCGATCCTAGAGAGAGACTTAAAAATGACTCTTCCCGAAAAGATATTTAGCACAATGGCAGGCAAGAGAAATGAAAAAGAGAGACAGACCGATGCTCTTAAAGATGTCAGAAAATTCGGCGAGTTGGGTTTTGAGAATCATTGGCTCAAATTCAAAGATGTGCATCACTTAGGTTCTATGAACGGTTTTAATCTCCATGGATTTAGCTTTGCGCTGGGCTGGAACCGAGGAAATACGGACGAAGTTTTAGCCGCATTCAATATCAACTTCTTAAAAAGAGAAATTGGCATGATGCAAATAAATCAATATTGCAGTTTTTTTACCGAACTAAAACTTTACGTCGAGAAAAAAGCTAAAGGGAATTGATTTCCGGAGTATTTTTCATGACAGGCGATATCGAGAGGGACGGGAAGTCTATCGTCATCAGGGAAATTTCATAATCGTCTGGAACGATGATCCGGCCGGCCGGCTTCTCTGGGGGCCATTTTCCCGTTCTTGACATCGATCCGCGGCCGAGAATATTATCTTTTCGCGATGTGCAACATCGATCCCGGGCTTGATGGGCGGGGGAGTTGTGCCGCGCAAAAAAGCCAATCCTTATAGACTTGAATTCGAGGAGGTCTGACATGTGGTCTGCGATCTGGAGTCGACGAGCATTTCTGCGCACGGTTGGCGCACTCGGGACGGCCGCCTATGCGGGGAGGGCCAGCAGCCTCGACGGCGTCGTGGCCGCTTCGCAGGCGGTCGCGGACCGGACGCCCGAGGAAGTTGCGAAAGACGAGTTCTACTGGAGGGAGATCCAATTGGCCTTCAAACTGGATCGGACGCTGATCAACTTAAACAACGGTTTCACCGCCCCGTGCCCTCGGGTCGTGCTCGAATCGGTCTGGCGTTACATGGACATGATCAACATGTTGCCCGTCCATTACCAGGGCATGGTCGCCCAGAACATCCAGACGATCCGCCTGCGGATGGCCGCGGAGTTCGGCTGCGACCCCGAGGAGTTGGCGCTGACTCGAGGCGCCAGCGAGTCCCTGCAGATCGTCCAGAACGGGATCGACCTCAAGCCCGGAGACGAGGTGGTCACGACCGAGCAGGACTATCCGCGCATGCTGACGACGTGGGACCAGCGTATGCGGCGCGAGGGAATCAAGGTGACGCGCCTCCAATTCCCGGTGCCCACCACCCAGGATGATCTCTATCAGCGGTTCGAGAAAGCCATCACGCCGCGGACGAAAGTCTTCCACTTCTGCCACATCACCAACCTGACCGCCCAGATGTTCCCGGTGCAGAGGCTTTCCCGCCTGGCCCGCTCGAAGGGGATCGTCACCATTGTTGACGGCGCGCACGCCTTGGGCCATTTTCCGTTCAAGCTGCGGGATCTCGAGTGCGACGCTTACGGCGTCAGCCTGCACAAGTGGCTGCTCGCGCCGATTGGAAACGGCTGCTTGTACGTGCGCCGCGAGATGATCCCCAGATTCTGGCCGCTGCAGGCGGCCCCTGAACAGCAGGACAACGATATTCGCAAGTTCGAGGCTATCGGGACGCACCCGTGGGCCATCCGGGCGGCGCTCGGGGAAGCGTTGGCGTTTCATCAGGCCCTTGGGGCGGAGCGCAAGGCGGCGCGGCTGCGCTACCTGACGCTGCGCTGGGCGAATGCGCTCAAGGTTCATCCGCGCATCAAGATTTTGTCGAACCTCGGCGAGCCGGCCGAGGCATGGGCGGTCGCGGCGGTCAACATCGAGGGGATCGACGTCAGGGACCTGGCCCGGTTCCTAATGGACAAGTACCGGATTATCGCGGTGCCGCTCGTCGGCGGCGCACCGCCCAACCCGGTCTTTGAATATCAGGCTCTCCGGGTTTCGCCGAATGTCTACACGACGCTCGAGGAGATCGATACGTTCGTGATGGCTATGGAAGACGCGCTCAAGAACGGCGTTCCTGCCACCCAGGCCGCGGCCTTGGGTGGCATGGAGGGGGCAGCCGATTAGGCGAAGATGACTGAGTGAGAGGAGGATTCCTATGAGGCGTTTGATCGTTTTGGCCATCGTGACGGTGGCCTCAATTCTGGTCGCGGGAGGAACCGTGGCCTACGCCCAGGCCACCTTTAAGATCCCGTTCAAGTTCGAAGCTGGCGGCAAGAAGTTCCCGCAGGGAGAATACTGGGTGGCCCAAAAGGGAGAGGGACAGATCATGCTTCGGCAGGAAGCGAGCGGTAAAGAAGTCCAGATTCCCTTCATCAAGAAGCTGGCACAACCGGAGCCACCCTTCGCGCAACCGCAGCTTGTCTTCGACATGGTGGGGAATTTTGAGCCGTCGTATACGGAATACGTGACAGACTACGTGCTGGCGGAAGTGTGGCTGCCGGGAGAGGACGGACTCCTGGTGCACACCTTGAAGGGAGCGCACCAGAACAAGACCGTCACAGGGGAGAGCGCGAAGAAATAGTCCAAGGCTTGCGCTTCATGAGCTCTTTGCAGCTCAGACAGTTGAGGATGTCGTCTTTTTCCAGCCAGGCGCGGCGGGCAATCCCCACTCCGAAACGCATCATGGCCAGCCCGTGCGGGTAATGCGTATCGGTTCCGATCGTAATCTTGATCCCCATCTCCTTGGCCTTCTTGAGGTAAAACTCGTTCAAATCGAGCCTGTCAAAATAGGCATTGAGCTCCAGCGCCTTGCCGTTCTTTTTGGCGCCTTGGAGAATTTTTTCGACATCGACGGTGTAGCCCTCGCGGCCTGAGATCAGCCTGCCCGTCGGGTGGGCGATCGTGGTCACGTAAGGGTTTTCCATGGCGCGAAGAATTCGCTCGGTGACATTCTTCTTGAATCCGGAATGGACGGCCGCGACTACGAAATCGAGCTGCTTGAGGACCGTGTCAGGGAAATCCAGCTTACCATCGGCCAGGATGTCCACCTCGGAGCCTCTGAGGACGCTGAAGCCTCGGAACTCCTTGTTCAGGGCATCAATCTCTTGCCATTCTTTTTTTATCCGCTCAACGCTCATGCCGTGGGCATACTTCGCTGTCCCGGAATGATCGCAGAGGGCGATGTATTCGTAGTTCATCTTCCGGGCCAGCTCGGCGACTTCCCTGATGCTCGTATTCCCATCGCTGTACTTGGAGTGAACGTGGAGGTCGCCCTTGATGTCCCCGATCTCGACGGGAAGAGGAAGCTTGTGTTCCAGGGCGAGTTCGATCTCCCCCCGGTCCTCCCTCATCTCCGGAGGGATCCAGGGAAGGCCGAGGACCGCGTAGACTTCCTCCTCTGTCGCCCCGGCAATCTTCTTGGTGCCCCTGAAAACGCCGTATTCGGAGATCTTCAGACCTTTGGCCTTGGCCATGCCGCGGAGCTTGATGTTATGGGACTTGGACCCGGTGAAATATTGGAGGGCCGCTCCGAATTCCGATTCGGCCACGATTCTGAGGTCGATCTGCCGCTCGGTCGTTTCTGTCTTGATGATGATCGAGCCTTTTGTGTCTCCCGCCGAAAGCACACGCAGGGTTCCGGGGAGCTTGGTGAAGGTGCGGATGATCTCGGTCCCGTTTTTTCCGCTGGCCAGGATGTCCAGGTCGCCCACGGTCTCTTTCATTCTGCGGAGGGAGCCTGCGGCGGCAACTTGTTTGACGAGAGAATTACCCTTGAGATAGGCAACGACTTGATCTGCGATCGTCGAAGCCTCATAGATCGAGATCCGTTCCTGGACCTTTTCGTAGGTCTCGATGCCTTTGCGGATGTTCTCGACTTTCTTGTCGCCCATTCCATAGAGCTTGGCCAGAGAGCCATCCTCGATCACCCGTTTCAGGTCGTCGAGAGCTTTGACTCCGAGCTCTTTATGCGCCAGATAGACCGTCTTTCCTCCGACACCCTGGATCTCAAGAAGCTTGAGCAGGCTCTCCGGAATATCCGACAGGACCTCCTCGTATTTTTTCATCTTCCCGGTCTTGAGGTATTCTTCGATCTTCTGGGCCATCCCGCTCCCTATCCCCGGAATTTCCTGGAGCCTCTTTTCTTTTGCGATCGTCTCGATATCTTCTGTGAGGTCCTCGAGCGTGCGGGCCGCCCGCCGGTAGGCGCTGACCCTGAAGCCGCTTTCTCCTTTGATCTCCAAAGCTTCGGCGATGCGGTTGAACAAAACCGCCATCTCCTTGTTTTTCATCTTTTCCCTTCCTAATTCAATGGTAGCCGAACTCCAGGAGGGATTCAACATATCCGTTGCCCGTTGAAAAGTTGCCCGTCCCTCTCTATACTGAAGGCAACATGAGAGTTGTCCTCGCGGGATACAACATCGATAGTGAAGTCATCTCCGAATTGAAACGCCAGGTACCTCCGCGCGAGGATGTCACACCGGAAACGCTTTCGGCCGCCTATGCCCGCATCTCCCGGGACCCCCGGCCGGCCGACGTTCTGCGTGCCGTGGCCAGGGGAGAGGTCGAGCGGGCCCGTCGATCCAACCAGAGGATCATTTTCAAAATGGGTCATCACTCGGTCGCTGAGCACGCCGTTTTCAATTTTGACATCATCGCGGTGAGTCGGCTGGCCATCGAAGAAATAGAGAAATTCCGCCTCAGTTCCTATACAGAAAAATCTCAGCGCTACATCAAGCTCGGCGACGACTTTGTCCTTCCCGAGGAAATCAGGAAGGCGGGGAAGGAGGACCTCTTTCTGGAAACAGTCCGGGCGCAAAACGTTCTTTATCACCGGCTCTACGAGAAGCTTAAGACTTACTTTTTCTCAACGAACAGCGAACTCGCGGCGAATCCAAAAAATCACCCCCTGCTCGACGGCCGGGCGAAAGAGGACGCGCGCTACATTGTCAGCCTGGCCACCCTGGGGCAACTGGGGATGACTATCAACGCCAGAAACCTGGAGTTCCTGATCCGACGTCTAGCCTCCAGGAAGCTCGCTGAGCTCCAGGAGCTTGTCCGGCGGATCTATTCATTGGCCAGAGAGGTCGCCCCTTCGATTCTCATCTTCACAAACGCCTGCGACTTTGATGCGGACACTTACACGGACCTGGCGGAAAAATTGACTCGGGACATCTCTTTTTTTGGTGCAAATGAGAGTCCTCAAACTGGTCTTGAGCCCGTCCAACTCGTTGATTTTACTCCTGATGCCGACGAAAAAACCCTGGCCGCACTCCTTCACACCGCATCCTCTTCTTCTTTTGAAGGCTGCCTGGCGAAGGTGCGTGGACTCAGCCCCCTCGAAAAAAAAGAGCTGATGAAGGTTGCCTTTGCCAGGATGGAATTCTATGACTTCCCGCTCCGGGAATTCGAGTATGCGGATCTGACCTTCAACCTCGTCGTCTCCGCCTCTTGTTTTGCCCAGCTCAAACGCCACCGGATGGCGACGCTGACTTCTCAGCCCTATAACCCGGGGCTCGGTGTCGCGGTGCCTGTTTCGGTCGAAGAAATCGGCGCGGCAAAGGAATTCATGAGCTTGGTGGACCGAACCAGTGCTGCCCACGAAGCCCTGAGAAAAGCTGTGGGACCGGCAGCCGATTACATCCTCACCAATGCCCACCGCAGGCGCGTCCTGCTCAAGGTGAACGCCCGCGAGCTCTACCACATCTCCAGGCTCCGGGAAGACGCCTCCGCCCAGTGGGATATCCGGGAGATCGCCAGCCAGATGCATGCCTTTGCCGGCAAGGTCATGCCCCTGACCTGCCTGCTTCTCGGCAGCAAAGACGGTTATCCTGAGGTTTACAGAAGCATCTTTGGTAGATTCCCGGAAGCTCTCCCGCCTAACGCAAGAAAATAGAGCGGGCTACTTGCGCAGTAGCTTGAAGGCGTGGTTCCAGGAGCCCGAAAGGTTTCCGTAAATGATCCAGAGCATGGCCAGAGGCTCGATAAATCTTGCCCCTTCAATCCCGCCGATATCGATCGCCGGCCAGCCAAAGGACTTCAAGATTTCGGTGACTTTCTTCTTAGCCCGGACGTCATTCCCGCAAATGAACATATCCGGCGGACCGCAGGGGAATTGGGGATTGACCATATGGGCAAACCCAACGATGTTGAAAGCTTTGACGACGCACGCCTCAGGCAGCCACCGTTGGATCTGTTCGCCTGCGGAATCAGTATGACCGAGAACCAACCCAGGTGGTGCGTTGCTCGGGAACACCAAAGGATTGGTCACATCGATAACGACCTTCCCAGCGAGATTCTTGGGGCCGGCCAATTTGATGGCGTTTTCCGCGCCGCTCCAGGGTATCGCCAGGACTGCGAGCTCGGAGAAGGCAGCCGCTTCGGCATACGTTCCGGATGAGGAGCACGGGCCGTTCTTAGAAGCCCAATCTTTGACTTCCTTCTTGCCGGGCTTGCGCGAGCCCATCTTGACCTCATAGCCGAGGCCGATAAATCCGTACCCAAGCGTTCGGCCGACATCTCCCGTGCCCAGAATTCCGACTTTCATCTTTCCCTCCTGTATTTCGAAGGTGTCAACTCAATCTTAGTTTAGCAAGCCATTGAAGAGGATTCAAATATCGGAACGCGAGCAAGAAGAGGCTTAAATGACGAGAAAAGCGGTTATTTGGCGACGAGCTTGAAGAATTTTCTCTTGCCGATCTTGAGGATAAATTCCTTTTTGCTGCTCAAGTCGAGGGCATAAGAAATATCCTCTATTCTTTGCCCGTCAAGATAGACGCCCCCCTGTTGAATCAACCTCTTCGCCTCTCCTCGCGACGGGAAAATCTTCAGGTCCATCATGATATCCAAGAGAGGTGGTCTTGATTCGACCTTTATGGAATCGAAAACCTTGATCTCGATCTCATCGGGGACCTCCTTGTGCTTGAAGATCCGGTCAAACTCCCGCGCCGCCTCTTCCGCCTGTTCCTTTTCCCAGAAATCAGCTACGATCGCCTTGGCCAACTTCGCCTTAAGGTCCCTAGGGTTGAGACTGCCCTCAGAGATCTCTTTTTTCCACCGCTCGATCTCGCGGAGGGGTTCATCGGTCAGGAGCTCGTAATAACGGAACATCAGCGGGTCGGAGATGGACATGATCTTCCCGAAGATCTCCTTGGGCGGCTCGGTTACGCCCACGTAGTTCCCCAGCGATTTGCTCATTTTCTCGACGCCGTCGAGCCCTTCGAGGAGCGGCGTCGTCATGATAACCTGGGGTTCCTGTCCGAATTCCCGCTGGATGTCCCGGCCGACCAAAAGGTTGAATTTCTGGTCCGTCCCCCCCAACTCGACATCGGCCCTCAAAGCCACCGAGTCGTAGGCCTGCATCAGCGGATAAAGGAGCTCATGGACGGAAATCGGAAGCCCCTCTTTGAACCGGTTAGAAAAGTCGTCTCTCTCCAGAATCCTGGCCACCGTGTATTTTGCGGTCAGCGCGATGATCTCGAAACTCGAGAGCTTTCCCAGCCAACGGGAATTAAAGTCGATGAGCGTTTTTTGAGGGCTCAGAACCTTGTAGATTTGAGCCTTATAGGTCTCGGCATTCTTCAGGATCTCCTCCCGGGTCATCGGAGGTCGAGTCGCCGACCGGCCTGACGGATCGCCTATGAGGCCGGTAAAATCGCCGATCAGAAAAATGACATCGTGGCCGAGATCTTGAAAGTGCTTCATCTTGCGCAGCAGCACGGTGTGGCCGAGGTGGATATCCGGAGCCGTGGGGTCGAAACCAACCTTCACTGTCAGTGGTTTCTTCTCCTTGATGGAGCGGGCCAGCTTTCTCTTGAGCTCCTCTTCCTGGATGATATCAACGCAGCCCTTCTTCAGATAATCGAATTGCTCAGCAACGGGTTTAAACATGGTGGTCTTTTTTGCCTTCGGCTATCTAATATATACTTTTCTCCCTCTGATCTCGAGCCTGCCCTCGAAGAACAGCCGCGCTGCTTCAGGATAAATCTTGTGCTCCTCAACCAGGATCCGGGCAGCCAGATTCTCCTCGGTGTCATCCTGCAGAACCGGCACAACCGCCTGCAGAATGATCGGGCCCATGTCCACCTCTTCGGAGACAAAGTGGACGGTCGCCCCGGAAAACCGGACGCCCCAGTCGATCGCCTTTTGCTGGACATGGAGGCCGGGGAAGGAGGGGAGCAGGGCGGGGTGAATGTTCATGATCCGGTGCTTGAACTGCTGGCAGAAGAGGGGCGTCAGGACCCTCATATAGCCGGCCAGGCAGACGAGATCAATGTCCCGTTTCCTGATCTGGTGGATGACTTCTCTGTCATAGTCTTCGCGGCTGGCCAATAGCTTCGGATTGAGATATAGCGCTTCGAGGCCCCTCTCCCGGGCGATCCCAAGCCCGGGGGCCTCCTCCTTGTTGCTGAAAACCAGGGCGATCTCGGCGTTGATCTTTCCGGTGAGGATCGCGTCATGAAGGGACTTAAAGTTCGATCCGCGTCCGGAGATCAGAACGGCAATTTTTCCTCGCTTCTTCGGACTCACGAAAACATCTTCGCTCATGATTTCTCACCTTCTTCTAAGGTTTTCAAAATTGGATCATGATTCCGATCTTAAGAGAAAAGCCGTTCAGGTCGACCAAGGCCTCGCGCACGGACCTGAAGGTCTCACCTTCGGGTGCCGCCGTCCGGAGAAGCACCTTGGCCTGCCAGAGGTTGACGGTTGGGATGTACTCCTCATAAAAATAGAGCGTTCCAGTCGTCCCGTCCGGGAGCTCACCCTGGAAGTGCTTCGGTCTGGATGCGTGGCCGGTCGCTTCGAAGAAGAAACCGACGTTCTTCTCCACGTTGTACCTGGCGCCGAGACCAAACTCGAAAAGGGAGCCCCGGGCGGTGGCGAATTGGGGAGAAGAACCATAAGCAAAAATGACCGCCGGGAGTATTTTGTAGCCGTCGCGGTCGATATACTTGGCCCAGAGGGCGCCTCCCCCGGCTCTGAGGAAGAAGCTCATTTTTTCCCCCAGCGGGAAAAAGAAATATCCGGAAACGATCAGGGGGATGGCGCTGACCTTGGCCGGATGGGCGTACACAAAAGTGGAGACACCTCTCTGGATGGTGAGCTGGGCGTTCTTTTCGGCGACCTCTCCATAGAGATATCCGGAGCCCAGGCCGAAGGCCAGGCGCCGATTCAGGAACAGAATCAGCTCTCCTTCGAATTCGGCCCCGATTTGAAAACGTTTGACCCCTCCTCCCAGCAAGCTCCAAGTCGGAGAGATCTGAGCCCTGGTTTTCAGAACCTCTTCCCAGCCCTTGAGAGCACGGTTGATGTCCTTGAGGTTGAAATAGCCGGGCCCCCCTGAGATCTTGAGCCTGAGGTCGAGGCCGAAGGCGGTGCAGGACGCCAGAAGGCATAGGCACACAAGGGCGATTCCCTTTCTGGCCATCATTTTTTGCCTCTCTTGCCGATCATCTGACCTTGAATGCCTCCGGGATCGCGTTCTTCCAGGCCCTGAAACCGTCCCGGACCGGAAGACGGATGAGGCCGCGGCCGCAGTTGCGAATGACGACCCGGTTTCCTCCCGTGGTGCCGATCACTGCGGCTTTGACCCTCATCTTTTGAGCCAGAGCCAGAAGCCCTTTGACAGATCTTTTTTTGACACTGATGATAATTCGCGATTGGCACTCGCCGAAGAGAAGAGCGTCCGCCCGCAGGTCCTCCTGCAGGTCGACCTCGCAGCCGATCCTGTCCTCGGATAGAAAGCTGCACTCGGCCAGGCAGACGGCCAACCCGCCCTCCGAGGTGTCGTGGGCCGAGCGGACAATTCCCTGCTCGATCGCCTTCAAGCAGACCTCCTGGACTCTTTTTTCGAGCTCGAGGTCGATCGACGGCGGAGTGCCTTTCTCCAGGTTGAACAAAATCTTGAGGTACTCCGAGCCGCCCAGTTCCGCTCTGTTTTCGCCGAGGAGGATGATCGAGTCACCTTCTTGTTTGAATCCGGGGCCCGTGGCTTTAGCACAATTTTCGACTATCCCGACGATTCCCAGGACGGGAGTTGGGTAGATGGACACCCCTTCGGTCTCGTTATAGAAGCTGACGTTTCCGCCCGTGACGGGAATGGAAAACGCCCGGCAGGCCTCGGCCAGGCCCTCGATCGTGTCTTCGAACTGCCTCATCACCTCGGGCTTTTCGGGATTGCCGAAATTCAGGCAGTTGGTCACGCCGATGGGTCGGGCGCCGACACAGGCCAGGTTGCGGCAGGCCTCGGCGACGGCAATTGTTGCTCCCGTTTTCGGATCGAGATGAGAATAAAGAGAGTTTCCATCCAGAGTCATAGCCAGAGCTTTGTCCAGGCCCTTGATCCTCAGCACAGCCGCATCCGCTCCCGGAAGATGAATGGTGTTGATATGGACCATATGGTCGTATTGCCTCTTGACCCATTCCTTATCGGCGATGGTAGGAGAAGAGAGGAGCCTGACAAAAGCCGGGCCGAGGTCAGTGGGCGAGGGCAAATCCGTCACCTTCGCGGCGGTTTTGGGTATCGGGGCCGGAGCGCTGGGCCTTCGGTAAGCCGGGCACAGGTCCACGATGGCCTGCAGCGGCAGGTCGACGACGACCTCGCCGTGGAAGCTGACCTTGATCCTTCCTCCCTCCACGACTTTTCCGATCACGACCGCATCAAGATCCCACTTTGAAAAAATGGCCCGGACCGCTTCTACCTCCTGCTTCTTGGCCACAAGGAGCATCCTCTCCTGGGATTCTGAGAGCATGATCTCGTAGGGAGTCATGCCCTTCTCCCGCTGCGGGACACGGTCGAGGTCGATCTCGATTCCCATATTCCCTTTGGCGGCCATCTCGGTCGTCGAACAGGTCAGCCCGGCGGCTCCCATATCCTGGATGCCGACGATCAAGTTTTTGGCCATCACTTCCAGACAGGCTTCGAGGAGGAGTTTTTCCTTGAAGGGGTCACCGACCTGGACGTTCGGCCGTTTGTGTTCCGTTTCCTTCCCGAATTCGGCCGAGGCCATGGTCGCACCGTGGATGCCGTCGCGGCCTGTTTTGGCCCCGACGTAGAGGACAGGGTTTCCCGCCCCTTCGGCTTTGGCGTAGAAGATCTTATCTTTCTTGGCGATCCCCAGGGCAAAGACGTTGACGAGCGGGTTGAGGGAATAGCAGTTGTCAAAATAGACCTCCCCGCCCACGGTCGGGATCCCCATCGAGTTGCCGTAGCCCGAAATCCCGGAGACGACGCCCTCCATGATCGCCTTGTTTCTGGCCTTGTCGAGCGGACCGAAGCGGAGCGAATCCATGACCGCGATCGGCCGGGCTCCCATAGTGAAGATGTCGCGAAGGATGCCCCCCACTCCGGTCGCGGCCCCTTGATAGGGCTCGATGAATGAGGGATGGTTGTGAGACTCGATCTTGAAGACCACGGCCAGGCCCCCGCCGACGTCAATGATGCCGGCGTTCTCACCCGGACCCTGGATGACACGCTTTCCGGTGGTGGGGAGCTTTTTGAGGTGAACCTTGGAGCTTTTGTAGCTGCAGTGCTCCGACCACATGAGCGAAAATATTCCC
>Ga0315282_10012563_pt1 | contig 12940 bp, 9 predicted proteins | sample YL17G07_20_MG_FD_203693 | JGI IMG/M metagenome (GOLD analysis project Ga0315282, IMG submission 203693) | Sediment microbial communities from Yellowstone Lake, YNP, Wyoming, USA - YL17G07_20 | ecosystem: Environmental > Aquatic > Freshwater > Lake > Sediment | place: USA: Wyoming | collected...
CTAAAAAAGCCCCTTCAACCCGGAGCTGGCGGCACATCTCTGCGTGCAATTCCCGGAGGCGTAACTCGGAAAAATAGCCCCTGGCCACGCCCGACTGGTTGGTCACTACCACGGCTTTGAGCCCCCGATCATTGAGTAATTTAATGGCCCAGGAAGAGCGGGGAAGCAGCCGAAGGCGCTCGACCGAGTCCAGATATCCCACTTCCTCGCAGATCGTCCCGTCCCGGTCCATGAAGACCGCGACATGCCCACCCGGCATATTTTTTTATTCCCTCTCCGGATAATAATCAATCACCAATCATCAATTAAATTTCAATAATCAATTCCCAATAACCAAACATCGGGTTTTTTGATTATTGGTTATTGGTCTCTTGGTTATTATTTGATTATTGATTATTGATCATTGGTGATTACCTGATCCCGCCTTAGCGGGGTTGGGATTTGGTTATTGGTTATTCATCCGTTGCCTATTGGCCAATAAACTTTCAACCTCCTCATAGACTTCATCCACGGAGATGAGGTCCATACATCGCGTCTCCTCGGGGCACTCGGTCTTCAGGCAGGGCCAGCAGGTCACCGGTTTGTGGATCACCCGGCAGGCTTCGCCCAAAGGGCCCGTTCTCCGGTGATCGGTGGACCCAAAAATAGCAACTAAGGGAACGCCAAGGGCGGCACCCACGTGCATCAGCCCTGAGTCATTGGTTACAAAAAGTTTGCAGCGGGCGATCAGGGCCGAAGCCTGAGCCAGCGTGGTTATGCCAGTCAGGTCAATCAACGGAATGCGGGCATTCCGGCACACCCGAGAGGCGATTTTCTTATCCCCCTGACTCCCAAAAATCAGCACTCGGGCTCCCAGGCCTTCAGAAATCCGGCCAGAAAGCTCGGCGTACCTTTCAGGAAACCATTGCTTGGCCGGGCCGTAAGTCGCTCCAGGACTGATTCCCACAAGTGTTTCCGACTCTCCCAAACCCAAAGATTGCAGAATCCGGCTGGCTTCTTCTTGAGAGGCAGGCGCAATCTTCAGGGAGGGGATACGAGAAGCCAGCTTCAGGCCCAGGGATTTGAGGATGGCCAGATAATAGTCGACCTGATGGCCTCCTTTGACCTCCTTTCGCAGGAGGACCGGGTGGGTTAAAAGCAGACTCCGCCCATCCGTGTTGTATCCAGCCCGTTTAGGAATGCCGGCCAGAACAGAAATGAAGGCCGCCTCGAAGGCATTCTGCAGCAGGAAGGCAAGGTCAAAATTTTTTTTCTTCAGTTCCCGCGCCAGCCTCCATTTGCCGGCGAGCCCTTGGTGAATGCCGGGATTCTGGTAGAGAATGACCTCATCTACGTCGTAGTTCGCCCGGAAAATATCAGCTACCCAAGGTTTGGCCAGGATGTGAATCCTTGCCCGGGGGAAATTCAGCCGCAAAGACGCGATGGCCGGAAGACTCATCACCGTATCTCCCACCCAGTTGGCTGAGCGGATCATCACTTTTTTCACGCCCGAAAGCGGAACGCCGGCGGCCTTTCCCATCGTCTTTTTCTCAACTCACCGCAGAGAACGCTGAGATCGCAGAGATAAGAGATAGCCAGCGGGTAAAACCAACCTTCCCTGAGGGGTGCTCTCTATGATTCTTAAACATGGATAAATTTTGCTCTGCGTTCTCTGCGATCCCGGCGGTGAAAAATTAGAATCTTTTCTGGACTTGCCAGGGGCGAGTCTTCCACCTCTGGTGTAGCCAGAACCAGTGGTCGGGAAATTCCCGCACGTATCGCTCGATGACGGCCGTGAATATTTCCGTGTTTTTTTCCACGTCCCGGTCTTTATCCCCGGTCCGCACCAGTCTCACTTCGGGTTCGATAACCACCCGGTAACGGCCGCCCGCCTGCCGGATGTTGAAAACCGGAATTACCGGCGCCCCGGTCTTCAGGGCCAGGAGGGCCATTCCCTTGTTCGTACAGGCAAGTTCCCCAAAGAAATTCACGAAGACCCCCTCCTGCCAGCCCACGTTCTGGTCCAGGAGAACTCCCACAACTTCCCCTTCTTTCAAAAGGCGCAGAATCCGGCCCATGGATTTTTGCTTGGGAACCGTCCGATTCCCCGTCCAGGTGCGCACCCGTTCTACGAAAGCATCCAGGAATTTACTGTCGAGAGGACGGACGATCACGTGGCAGGGGCGGGCAGCAACAAGCGCGAAAGAGGCGGCCATCAACTCCCAGTTTCCAAAGTGGGCCGTGAGAAAGAGAACACCCTTGCCTTTCTCGTACGCCCGGTAGAAATTCTCCAGGCCCTCAATAACGACGTACCGGCCGACGTTCTGCTGATTCAACCGGGGGATAAAGGAAAATTCTGCCACAACCCTTCCCAGGTTACGAAACACCGAACGGGTAACCCGGGAGAGTTCTTCATCGCCCCTATTCTTGAAAGCGATAGCCAAGTTCCTTTTGGCGATTCGCCGGTGCCGCCCGTCAAGGGCATACAGGACAAGGCCCAAGCTCTCCAGAAACCAGATGCTCAACTTCAGGGGGATGAGATTGATCGTCGAAAAGAGGAGCCTCTGAAAGAAAGAGCGATTCTCCTCCTTCGGCAAAAATTCGTCCATCTCGTAGCCGTTCCCGCAGCGTCCGGGGAGACTCTGCCACCGGGACGCATCAGGAGACACGGTGACCTTTTCTTCTACCCCGTCTCCCTTGATCATGTTCCCCCCCGGGCTTCCTTTCGGCGTTGAGACTGTGTCGCCACCCGAACGGGAGGGCATGAACGAGGGAGCATTGGCCGGTATTCAAAAACGCTAAGCGCAGAGCGCTATGCGCATGGCGAATAAATCCCCGCCGCGATGCCTGGAAGACTCCCGCCTGTGGGGGGACCCGATGATTCCGCGAGAAGGCCCTCCCGCTCGGGCTTTCCCATCTTGGCAATGCGACACAGTTTCGTTTTACGGGGGAACGGTTGCCTCATGCTTCAAGGCCCAGATGCTTGAAGAGAAATTCTTCAAAGCGTCTTTGACCATCCCCGAGGAAAACATGATGGATGGAAAGCGCCCATAAGGGGATGGAATTGGGGATTACACCCCGTGCCCGGACGAAATCCTTCTCCGTGGTTACCAACGCATCGGCGGCCGACTGCCTGGCCATCCGCCAGAGTCTTTCTCCGTCCTTTTGATGATACCCGTAGTGATCGGGAAAGGTTTCCAGTCGGATGATTTCAGCGTTCAATCCCAACAGGGTCCGGCGAAAGGATTCCGGTTTTGCTACCCCGGCAAAGGCCACGACCCTCTTTCCTCTCAGAGATTCCGGGGGTAAGGGGATTTTTTCTCCATATACCCTGATTTCTCCCGGGGCAAAGTCAGCCTGAAAAATGGGGCGGCCATCGGCGATTGGCAACAGATTTTTCTTTACCGTTTCAATGCTACCAGATTGACCCACCTTTGTCAAAATGATGGCCTCGGCCCTGGAAAGCCGGGACCGCGGTTCTCTCAGCGTTCCCCGGGGGAACAGGTATCCATTTCCATAAGGGCACGAGGAGTCGATCAAAAGCAAATCCAAATCCTTCTTTAAAGGGAGATGCTGAAATCCATCATCCAGAATCACAACCTCGGCCCGGAAGCGGTCCACGGCATACTGGCCGGAAACCCATCTTTTCTTCCCGACGATCACGGGAACCCCTTGCAGCTTTTCGGCCAGGAGGTAGGGTTCATCCCCTGCCTGCCCTGCCTCCTGCAAAATACGCTCTCCATCGGAAACCAGGCTGAAAGCCCCCGGAAAATTTCCCTTATACCCCCGGCTCAGGACAGCAACCCGGAAGCCCCACCCCCGGATCATCTCCGCGAGCAGGCAGACGAAGGGGGTTTTCCCCGTACCCCCCAGGGTAATGTTCCCCACGCTCACCACCTTGCAGGGAAGGGAACGGGTCCGGAATACTCCCCTCGCGTACAGGAACGTGCGCAGCGACAGAGCCCACCCGTAAAAAAAAGAAAGTAAGCAGAGGGGGATAAGCAATGCCTTCCTGAGCTTACTTTCTTCTTGCTCGATGAGTAAATTGTAGAAAAAATTCTTGATATTAAACATTTAATCCAGGCAATGAAGGATCTTCAATTTGAAAAATTTTCCAATCTTCCTCCCTTCAGGAAATGGCCAGACCTCTGTCCTTCTCCAGGATCCCCGCCCTATCCAGGTCATTGTCGATGAATTGTAAGAGGTATAATTTTCTGTACTCCCCATTCCTCTCCAACAACTCTTCATGGGTTCCTTCTTCCACGATCGTTCCGTTGGAGACGACTACGATACGGTTGGCCTGGCGGACCGTGGAAAGGCGATGGGCGATCACCAGAGTCGTACGTCCTTTCATCAGGTACTCCAGGGCTTTCTGCACCTCCACCTCGGACTCGGAGTCCAGAGAAGAGGTTGCCTCGTCGAGGATCAGAATGGGCGCATTCTTCAAAAGGGCGCGGGCAATGCTGATGCGCTGCCGTTCTCCCCCGGAGAGTTTCACCCCCTGCTCCCCGATCACCGTATCGTACCCCTGGGGCAGATTCTGGATGAATCCATGGGCCTGGGCCGCTTCAGCGGCCTTGACAATCTCTTCAAACGGCCGGCCGATATTCCCATAAGCGATGTTGTTCCTCGCCGTCTCATTGAAGAGGAAGGTTTGCTGGGTGACGATGCCGATCTGAGCCCTGAGAGACTCCACGGTGACCTCCCGGATGTCGCGGCCGTCAATGAGAATCCTGCCGGCAGTGACGTCGTAGAAACGGGGTAAAAGGTTGACCAGGGTAGTTTTCCCTCCCCCGCTCGTGCCGACGAAGGCCACCACCTCGCCGGCTTTAACACGGAGGTTGATGTCCCTCAATACCCAGTCTTCCTCGTACTTGAAGGAGACGTCCTGGTATTCAATGCCCCGGGAGATCAAAGGAAGGTCCTTGCTCCCCGGTCTGTTGCTAATCTCGGGAACCGCATCCAGAACTTCGAAGATCCGGGAAGCGGCCGCCAACCCCTGCTGGACAACATTGTTCACGTTGCTCAGGCGTTTCACCGGCTCGTAGAGCATCAACAGGGCCGCCAGGAAAGAAAAGAAGGTGCCGGGTGTAGCCATTCCTTTGACGACGTTATACCCGCCGTAGAATACGATGAAGGCAATTCCCAGGCCGGCAAGCGTCTCCATCAAGGGATGGGAAATGGCCCGTACGAGGACCGACTTCATGAGAATCTTGAAGAGCTTCTGGTTCTGCCTGGAGAAACGCTTTCGTTCGTAATCCTCCATATTGAAAGCCTTGACGATGCGATTCCCGGAAATGGTCTCTAAAAGGATGCTGGAAATGTCTGCCCGGGTAGTCAGGCTTCTGGCGCTGTAAGAACGGAGCTTCTTCCCGAATTTGATCAACGGGTAGACAGCCAGGGGGAAAACCACCATGGCCACCAGCGCCAGCCTCCAATCGCGGTAAAAAACAACTCCCACCAGCCCCAGGATGGTAAAAAAATCTTTCAGCAGTCCGGTTATCGCATCCGTCACAGCCCCCTGGACCATGTTGACGTCGTTGGTGATCCGGGACATCAGGACTCCGGTGGGGTTGCGGGTGAAAAAAGAAAGGGAAAGCGACTGAATGTGGTTGTAGATCTTCTCCCGGAGGTCGGCAATGATTCGCTGGCCCACATAAGACATCAGGTAAGTCTGGCCATAATCGAAGAAGCCCTTGAGCAGATACAACCCGATGATGGCCAGGGGGATGAGCTTCAGCATGGTCAGGTCTTTCTTGAAAAAAATATCGTCCAGGGCCGGCTTGACCAGAAAGGCTGCCCCTGCCGTAGCTGCCGAGACGAAAACCATGCAGACCATCGCCCCGCCCAGGCGAAGCCAATACGGTTTTACAAACTGCATGAGTCGAAGGTATAAGTTCATAGCCCAGAAAAAATTATTCGAAAAAAAGATTCAATTAGAATAATTTTTAACACATTCCCGGGGAGTTTACAAGGGTTCCTCTTCGGGCTGTCGATCACCCCTGCATTCTCGCCCACCCCCAGTTTTAGTCCTCCCGCCGCGTCGTGGCCCAGGTGCATGGGCGATGAACGAAAGAATAACCGGCCGGGATAATGCCTATCACGTGGTTTACCCCTCTATTCCGGAAAATGTCGCGGTGGAGCGTAAGCTCCCCACCCCCTCCATGGAGGAATCACCGCCTCGTTATTCCGAGTGAGGCGCACATGCACCTGGGCCTGGAACTTCCGATGAAAACTCGGGGCGGGCAAGTCCCCGTATTCCCTGCGCCGGGGACTGTGCCGCCACCAGAGCGGGACTTTCACGCAGCGCCCTTCCCCCTGAATGGCTGCCCCTTCGCCCGGAAAATCTCCAGATGCCTCCTGGCATTGCCTTCCCAGGTAAAGTTCTCCAGAGTCCTTTCCCGGGCCTTCCGTCCCATGACGGTTCTCTCTTCCACATTGTTCAGCAGACTTAACACTCCCCGGGCAATGGCCTGAGGATCCCCCGGGGGGATCAGATATCCGGTTTCCCGGTCGGTAATCACTTCGGGGATTCCCCCGATCTTCGTGCCGATGACCGGCAATCCGCAGGACATGGCTTCGATCATCGTTATGCCAAAAGCCTCGTCGCCCACACTCGGCTGGATAAAAAGATCGGCCAGGGAAAGGTAGCGGGGCAGGTCGGAGTGTTTTACCTCACCGGCAAAAATGACCGCATCGCGAATCTCCAGCGACGCGGCAAGGGTCTCCATCTCCTTTCGGTACTTTCCCGATCCGATAACAAGATATTTAATGCCGCCAATGCTTCCTTGAATCGTCGGGAGGGAGGAGAGAATGTATTGCAGCCCTTTCCAGCCGACCAACCTTCCTGCGGAGGTGATCACCGTCTCCCGGGGCAATATCCCTAATTTTTTAGCCAGTTCATCGTCTTTTTCTGCAGGATGGAAGGCCTCCGCATCCACCCCATTGGGGATGACTTCCACATCCATCCCATATCTCTCTTTGATCTGGGAAGCATTAAAACGGCTGGAGGAGGCGTAAACATCCACCGCCCGGCTAAAAATCCTGTCCCCCCAATAGAAATCCCTGCCCCCGGAGCGAAAGAAGACCTTCGTTTTCTGGCCCCGCCTTTTCAGACACCAAACGGCTGGAAAATCATAAGGCTTGACAATGACCATCCAGTCATAATCCTGCTGGGAAAGATAGTCCCTGGCATGAAAAAAGAAACTCATTCGCTCCGCAAATTTCCTCCAGCGGCTTCCCAGAACGGGGAAGGATTCTCGCGGCCTGAAGGGAAAGGTCCGGGTCTTGACGGCACTTTTCCCATAAACGCTTTCTTCGCCGGCTCCGCCGACGATCTCCACCTCCACCCCGATTTTCTGCAACTCCCTCGCCAGGTTATGGCAGTAGGTCTCCAGACCTCCACTCTTCACCGTGGCGGTCACATTGTAAAAGCAGACTTTCAAAGACTCACTCCTTTCCCGGCCTGCCGGCCCTGGAGAATCATTCCGGGGACTGGCGATGGCTGTGTTCTTCCGCCAAGCCGGGTTCTGAAAACTCTTTCATCAACCCGATAGGCTTCCCCATGCCAAGCAACGCCACGATCTGCGGTCCGCCCCGTTCGTCGAATGCCAAAACACTTCGGTAAGCCCGGCCAAGAGCACTGCCGCAAGGCTTCGCGGCTCGACCCCTACGACATCCTGTTCTCCCTGAAAATTTTTTTTTGTGGAGGCAATTCTCTGAGTGGAAAATTGGGAAAGACCGAAAAAACGAAGAGGGGGGCAGGCATATTGAAAAAATATCCCAAGGGGCCAAAAACGGCCTTTGGCAGAATCCTTTAATCAGAAAAGAAATACTCTCTCCGAGAAGTTTTTTATCAATGTGGCTTTCCCCCATTCCTTATTCTCATTGGCAATGTACTTCCGATTGCGGAGATTTTCCTCCCCTTTCTGCCGGTTGTACTCGTTCATTTCATACCAGTTCATTCCCAGGGGTTCGCACAACTCGACCTTTTCCTCTTTGCTGTTATCAATCCGCGCGCCGGTTGGACAGATATCATAGCATTTGATTCCCAGACGCTTGGCCCTTTCCAAAAAGTCCACGTCCTGAAAGCCCATGGGCTTGAAGCTCTCGTCGTATCCCCCGAGCCGCAAAAAGTTTCCTTTGCTTATGGCGATTCTTCCGGTTAATCCAGTATTTTCAGGACTCCATCGGATTTTGCAGATAATGGCCAATCCCTTCTGCCGAAATTTTTCCAGAGTCCCCTGGACGAATTCTTCCTCCAGGAAATTATCCGCATCCACATTGCAGACGATTTCCCCCCGGGCCAATTTAAGAGCCACATTCTTGGCATGGGACATATGGAAGTGTGTCGGCTCGGTAGTCCGATAATAGTTTAAAATTCCCTCTTCGATATACTTCCGGAGATGGTTTTGAGCCCAGGTATCCAAAGAATCGGGGGAATTATAGTTAAGTAAAACAAACTCGACCCCCTGCACATGTCTGTTTTGCTCGATGTTCTGAAGCAGGGTTTGTTCTAACTGCCATAACCTTCCCATGCAGGTCGTGCAGAAGGAAATGCTCGGTCCATTGATGCCTGGGAGGGATTTTTCTTTCATTTCCTTTCCCAGGAATTTTTTGAAAAACCTCAAAGGAAAGACTCCGCCTGCTGCCGGCCCTCCCCCGGCCCTCATAGTAGAACGATTCCTGAATATCGTCGCCAGGCAAGGTGGAGCGCGCCGAATTCCGCCAGGTTGCCGCGACCCTGGTTCGACTCGCACCTCCAAGGGGCCCTTACGAGTATGGGGTTAATGTTATTTGGCCATCACTCCAATAGGTCATTTTCTGCGTTTCCGGGCCCACCCGGAGGCCTCCCCCAGAAGAAGTCGCAGGGGCTTGCGCCGTGGATTTTTACTGGCCAACCGATATCCGAGCTGCTCCATGAGACCACCGGCAATGTATTCGACGATCCCTAAATCCCCGGGGGAAAGTTCTTCCTGCCAGCCCTGGGAAGTCCCTGTGCCGAAAAATCCAGAGGGTTCATCGCGTAAGGACCAGGGACTGGCCACCTCCGGCGAGGCCTTGCGTAAATTCTCTATGGCACAGGCGGCAACTGCCTTTTCACAGAAGGATCGATCCGCAGGAAGGTTCAGCCAGGAAAGAATTTTCCCTAACTGGGCAGGGCCTTCGTCGAGCAAGGCCTCGTAGAAGACCTCTTGGTAGCGGCCGGTGACCTTGGCAATTTGCCGCCCCGTCGCCACATCCGAGCGCCACCTCTCGGAAGCCTCGACCAGGCCCTTCGGAGCCCACCTGCTTCCCCAGCTCCGGGCCGAACTGCGCAGCGAGCAAACCACACTCCGGGGATCGCGGATGATGTGAATAAAGTAACTTGCTGGGAAGACCTTCAGGATAAGATCCCCGCAACGCACATGGGCCGGGGTTTTTTCTACGGCGACCCGGGCGCCGGGCCTTGAGGCGGCGATTTTTTCAAAAACTCTGACTGCGAAAACCCGACAGAGCCCGTAGAACTCGGCTTCCGAAAAAATGTTTCTCAACCCCACCCTGCGCAGACTCGCCGGCGCCTCTTTTTCGTCCATCCACAGGCGCTCCAGGGGCCTCAGGTAGCGAGAAAAGAGGTGAGTCTCCTGGCTCGTGGCCACCTCTGGATGCTGGGCCAGAAGCAACTGGGCCCAGGTCGTCCCGCTACGGGGGCAACCGACAACAAAGACGCGCTTGAGCTCCCCTTGGTCTAAACTTCTCTCCACTGGCCCATGGGACTCCCCTATCTCACCCAAAATACTTTTCCTTCTCAAGATAACTCACTATTTTTTCCACACTCTCCTCGACGGCCATTTTATCCGTCTCCACGACAATCTCCGGATGCCCCGGTTCTTCATAGGGATCATCGATCCCCGTAAAATTTTTTATGATTCCTTCCTTGGCTTTCTGGTACAATCCCTTCACATCTCTTTGTTCGCAGACGGTTAGGGGGCATTTTACATACACTTCGATAAATTCACCGCCCTGGACCAGCCTTCTCGCAAACTCCCTGTCTTTTTTGTAGGGAGAGATAAAAGCGGTCATGACGAGAATCCCCGCGTCTACAAAGAGTTTGGCCACTTGGCCGATTCTCTGAATATTTTTTTCTCTGTCTTCAGCAGAAAATCCCAAATCCTTGTTGAGGCCCGTCCTTATATTATCTCCATCCATCACATATGTTCTCATGCCCCTCTCAAATAGCTTTTCTTCCAATCTGTGGGCCAGGGTGGATTTTCCTGAACCGGATAAACCGGTAAACCAGACAACAGCAGACCTGTGTCCATTTAACCTCTGCCGGTCCTCTTTTTGGATGATTCCTGGATGGGGAATGATAAACTTTTGCACAACTTCTTCTCCCGGATGGGCCCATTCAAAGGAATTCCCTCTGGGCCACGAAACCGTGTTGTAATTTCGTCATGCCCGCGAAGGCGGGCATCCAGTCAGGTCAAATCATTGAACAAATCTTGCCATTGAGCATTCGATTGCTCAATCAAATCCAGCTCCCATGCTCGATTCCACCTTTTGATGTTTTTCTCCCGCTTAATGGCCCTCTCCATCGTTTCGTGAGCCTCATACCAAACGAGTATAGGAGCCGCATATCGTTTCGTAAATCCCCCCACCAAATCATTTTTATGTTGCCAAACTCGTTTTATTAGGTCAGAGGGTACTCCTACATAAAGAGTTCCATTGCGACGGCTGGCAAGTATATGGACGCAAGGTATCTTCCCCATATGAAGATTGCACTGGATTCCCGCTTCCGCGGGAATGACGGCTCCTTTTTTATTACGAGAGGGCCTCTATGGAGAGGAAACTTGCACCAACTAATTTGGAGATAATGGAAGATTATAACAGAAGGCGAAGGGCAATGGAAGGGAACATAGGTCGTTAAAAAATGAGGTCGGGCCACCTGTCCATGACAGGGTCATAGCGGTCGGACTCCCGCCATTTTCTTATCTGATCCGCCCGCTTCATCAATTCTTTTCGCAAATGATAGTAAAAATCCTGGATGATCTTCTGGGCCTGTCCAAAGGCTTTCTCGGTTTTCTTAGAGTGGATGGCCTCCCCCTCCTCCCTCATTTTTCCGGCAAATCTCTTTACCCCCTTCTTCCAGTACACCCGCATCAGGTCATCTTCCAGGGAGGCGAAGATTTGCGTGGAACCTGGATCGCCCCTCCTGCCCGCCCTCCCGCGGAGCTGATCGTCAATCCTCTGGGCATCGTGATGTTCCGCGGCGATGACATGGAGTCCCCCCAGTTCGACCACTCCTTTTCCCAGGACAATATCCACACCCCTCCCGGCCATATTGGTGGCAATGGTCACCCGGCCCCTTTGCCCGGCCAGAGCGATGATCTCCGCCTCTTTTTCGTGCTGCCGGGCATTGAGGACGAAATGCTCAATCCCCCGGGCGGTGAGGAGGTCGCTCAAGACTTCCGATTTGGCGACGGAGTTCGTGCCCACGAGAATGGGGCGCCCCGCGGCCTGGAGGCGGGCGATCTCATCCACGATCACCCGCATTTTCTCATCTTCGGTCCGGAAAATGACGTCCGGATGATGGTCCCTTTTCAGGGGAAGGTAGGTCGGGATCTGGACCACTTCCAGATCATATATTTTTTTGAATTCCCGGGCTTCGCTCGCAGCCGTGCCCGTCATCCCGGCCAATTTTTCGTAGCGGCGAAAATAGAGGGGGTAAATGATGCTCAATACGGGTTTGGTTTCAGAGGTAATGACCAGCCCTTCTTTCACTTCCAGGGCCTGATGAAGCCCCTGCCCGAATGTCCTCTGGGGCGCCGCCCTTCCGGTGAGGGGGTCGACCACGATGATCCTGCCTTCCTTGATCAGGTAATCCCGGTCTTTCTTCAAGAGATGGACCGCCCGCAGGGAATGTTCCACATAATTCTCCCACTTCTCCTTGCCCATGGTTTTTAATTCAATGGGCAGATTTTCCACCTCCACTTTTTCCGGGGAGAGCGTCACTCTTCGCTTCTTTTCGTCGATCTTGAAGTGGACCCCTCTTTCCAGGCCGACGGCAACCTCATGGGCCTGCCGGTGGACAATGGCCGGCGTGCCGGTTGCGTCGGATAGGCTGATGGGAGTGATCCCGGCGTCGATCAGGATCGAGTCGATCTCGTCCACGATGGCATAATGAAGCCCGCTCTGGCAGGTTCGGGCCTCTGGAGATTCCGTCTCCCCGTGGAGGAGATAATTCATCACTTCACTCTGCTCTTTTTCTTTCCTCTTGTGGTCCCGGAGATAGTCAAAGATAAACTCGTTGTAGGTCCCGTAGGTAATATCGGCCCCATAGGCTTCCCTGCGCTCTGAGAAGGTGGAGGTACCCTGGATAAGGCCCACCTTCATCCCCAGGAACTCATAGATCGGCCCCATCCAGTACCGGTCCCTCTTGGCTAAATAATCGTTGAGGGTAACCACGTGGACTTTCCTGCCGCTAAGAGCATTGAGGTAGGCCGATAAAACGGCCATGAGGGTTTTGCCCTCCCCTGTGGCCATCTCGGCGATCTTTCCCCGGTGAAGCACCGCCCCGCCGATAAGCTGGACATCCACATGGCGCTGGCCGAGCGTCCGCCTGGCAGCCTCCCGCACCACGGCAAAAGCCTCCGGCAAAAGGCCCTCCAGCGTTTCACCGGCCCTGTATCTCTTCCGAAAGGCGATGGTCTTGGCCTTCAGCGCCGCATCGGCAAGAGGAGTCACGCCCGGCTCCAGCCGATTAATCATCTCGGCTAACGACCACAGGCGTTTTTGAACCTTTTTCTTTCCTGCCAATCCTAAAAGCCCCATCTATCCTTGTCCCCTCCGTCTTTGCCGCCTCTCAAAGCCGCTCCTGCTTACTCAAACCACCAAATCCCCTGATGGGCATTATCCTGCCGCGACCCCACCTTCGTTAAGACTGGAATATGGCTTTCGCAGAGGAGGATCATAGCGGATGGCC
>Ga0315282_10012564_pt1 | contig 12938 bp, 15 predicted proteins | sample YL17G07_20_MG_FD_203693 | JGI IMG/M metagenome (GOLD analysis project Ga0315282, IMG submission 203693) | Sediment microbial communities from Yellowstone Lake, YNP, Wyoming, USA - YL17G07_20 | ecosystem: Environmental > Aquatic > Freshwater > Lake > Sediment | place: USA: Wyoming | collected...
GCGGACCTGCACCGGCGGTTCTGGCGGCAACTCATCCTCTGGCTGGCCGGGCGCGACGGTCGGCCCCAGGCAGACTTCTGGGTCGCGACCGACCGCCTGCGCTACAGCATCGTTGACCTCGAACGCCCGCCCGCCGCCGAAGTGACGGTCCACGCGCCTGGCGCCGCCGCGCCCCGGGCAAGGTTGGAAGGCCCTTTGGCCGGAGAGGTCAAGGTCGAACCCGCCGGGGCGGGCGAGTGGCGCGGCAGAGCCGTCCTCGCCAAGCCGGGCAAGTACACGGTGGTCGCGGAAGCCCAGATCGGCGGCGCGGCGAAACGTGCCGAGACCGGCGTGTCGGTGGAAGAGCCGGACCTGGAGTTCGCCGAGATCCTGGCGGACCACGACAACCTGCGCCGCCTTGCCCGGGCCGGCGGCGGGACGCTGCGCGAAGTAGCCGGCCTGCCGGACCTCCTGGCCGACCTGGCGGCCCGCCTGCCGCCGCAGCATCGGGATGTGGAGCGGCGCCTGCCTCTGGCCGAGGGGCGGACCTTCCTCGGCATCGTAATCGGCCTGCTTGCCGCGGAGTGGGTTCTGAGGCGCCGATGGGGGATGGCCTGAGACTCGTGGTGCCGCCCGGGCCTCCCGGGGCGGCGCTGAACCCTACCACGCCGCTTCTTGGGTGTGATGGCCTCCTGCGCGGGGCGCCGCAAGTAGCGTTGGAGTACTACCTGGCGGCGGGCTTGCTCCCCTCCATGGCCCCGGGCTTACCGTTCAGTTCAAGAGAGGCCGCCGGCTTGCTCTGGCGAATCTGGTTCAGGCCCAGGATCACATCCTTCATGACATCGCGGAGTTCTTTCTGAGGATTCCTGTAGTCGAGGGAGACGGTCCCCAGGATGGTTGGTTCCGGGGGCCGGCTGATTCGCAGGGTGACCTGCCGCACCTCGTAATGCCACTCCGTCTGGCTGGTCACGGGAGTGAAGGGGATCACCGGCCCCATTCTCATGCTCATCTTCTGCGACAGGGTGGTGGAGAACTCGAATAGAATGTCGGCCTTGGCCTCGACGGCGGCCTTGGCCAGTTCGGCGGCGGTCTGGGTCTGGCTGGTTTTGGCCTGCATCGCCGGCGGCACACCCGTGACGGTGACATTCGGCGTCGGCAGGGCCGGTTTCTCGAGGAGCGTCACCTGGTACCCGTTTGCCATCAGTTCGTCCACGATGGCATTGACCAGCGCCGACTGGCCCGTGCCCCCGAACGGCATGTTGTCCAGGAAGGAGGTCTGGTTGGCCACGGCCACGCGCTTGGCGTTGGCGAGCGCCGCCGTGTCGCCCGCGTACCGCCAAGCCAGGGTCCGCTGGTTGGCGCACCCAAAGGTTAGAAGAGTGCCAATGCAGCAAAGTGCGGCCGCAAGCCACGCGATGGACTCAATGCCGGCAAACTTGCGGGACATGTTTCGCCCTTTCATGCAGATGTGGCCGCCTGCGCTGTCTTGGGGCGCTGACGCCGGCGCGCCCCGCGATCGACGCAATCGGCGTGCCCTATGCTTCGTCTACAGAACCTACCGCGTGGTTGGCCATCGGGCAAGAGATTTCCGGGGGGGCAGACTCGCCCATCTCGCCCCGGGTGCCCGCCGCGTCGCACCGCGCCCTTTATGCTTGAACTGGCGTCCGCTTCCGATAGACTGTTCGTATCGGGCGTCCGCTAATGGCGCTTCTTAAGGAGGACCCGCATGGCGAACGTTTATCAGGGCCAACTGGTGGCCGGCAAGCACCGCTTCGGCGTGGTCGTGTCGAGGTTCAACGAGTTCATCACGGCGAAACTGCTGGCGGGGTGCCTGGACACGCTCGAGCGGCACGGCGTGGACCCGGACGCGGTCGACGTGGCCTGGACGCCCGGCTCGTTCGAGGTGCCGATCATCGCCAAGCGGATGGCCGAGAGCGGCCGGTACGCGGCGGTCATCTGCCTCGGGGCGGTCATCCGCGGCTCGACGCCGCACTTCGACTACATTGCGGCCGAGGTGGCCAAGGGCATCGGCCAGGTGGGCATGGCCACCGGAGTGCCGACCATCTTCGGCGTCATCACCACCGACACCCTCGAACAGGCGATCGAGCGGGCGGGCACCAAGGCGGGCAACAAGGGGGCCGACGCCGCCGCCAGCGCCATCGAGATGGCCAACCTGCTGGAACTCCTTCCGAAGAAGCGGTAGATGAGGGGTACGGTTTCCGGCGCGGCCGGATACATCAAGGACGCCGTTGCGAGCGAGCGCAGCGAGTCGAGGAATCTCGCCGTGGACGTGGGTGCTGCGACGTTCCCACAGCGAGACACTTCGACTCGCTTCGCTCCGTCAGGGCGGCAGCAACTGAAAGAAGGATCGGCTTGGATACCGACTACATCGTCGTCGTCCAGTGCGAGATCGTCAAGCAGCGGTGCTCGGGCTATTTCTGCGAGAAGGCGCTGCACGAGCGGGCGGATGGCTTTGCGGCCTACGCCAAGGACAAGCCGTACCGGGTCCTGTATATCACGTGCGGCGGGTGCTGCGGCCGGGCGGTCCAGCGCAAGTTGACGCACCTTGCGCGCCAGATCAAGAAGGCCGAGGGGATCGAGCGGGACCGGATCGTGGTGCAACTTTCCTCGTGCATCACGAAGGACAATTTCCATTCGCCGCGGTGCATGTTCGCAGATTACATGAAAGGACTCATCGCCCGGGCGGGCTTCGCGTGCCGCGAGGACACGCACCTGAGCCCGAAGGCCGAGTCGCGGCGCGTCAAGGGCGTGTATCGGCCCGAGCGGAAACCCGTTGTGTGACAGTCTCTTAGCCGCCCCGCCTGCCGCGGCGGGTCTTCGACTCGCGGGGCGCGTGTCTGAGTTTGAGGTCATTGATGAAGCGTCGCGAACAGGGGCGCCAGATCGCGCTTCAGGCTCTTTACCAGTTGGACCTTCGGAACGAAGATTTCGGGCCGGAGATGGTGGAGTTTCTTCGCTCGAGCACCGACGACCCGGAGGTGTACTTCTTTGGGCGGCGGCTGACCGAGGGGGCGTGGGCCTGGCGGGCGGAAGCCGACCGGTTCATCCAGGAGGCGGCCGAGCATTGGCGGATCGACCGCATGGCCCCGTTGGATCGCAACATCCTGCGCCTGGCGACCTATGAGATCTGCCAGTGCCCCGACATCCCGCCGCGGGTCGCCATCGACCAGGCCATCGAGTTGGCCAAGCGGTTCAGCGCGGCGGAGTCGGGCGCATTCGTCAACGGCGTGCTCGACCGCGTCCTGAGGCTTGTCAAGGGCGACGAGGCTGCCAAGGCTATCCAGGAGGAGGGCGCTGCCAGGCCGCGGCGGCGCAAGAAGGAGGCGTGAACAGAACTTCTGGTTTCTGCGGGTTTGGGGCAATAACGCGGACGGCTAACCAGGTGACCAGGTGAAAGTCACGCACCCCTTTTCGGCCTTTGCCTAGTTACCTAGTCACCTAGTTACCTAGTTACCTTAGTGTGCGAAGCATCACGGATTCTGAGCGGGGTCTCAATCGCATGGTTCTCGGCAAGTGGCTTGGCAAACTCTCGGCGGGCCTCTCGAAGACGCGGTCGAAACTGGCCGAGGGCGTGCGGGGCCTCTTTCGCGTCGGCCGCAGGGTCGACGCCCAATTCCTCAGCGAACTCGAAGAGACGCTGATCCTCGGCGACGTCGGCGTGGCCGCCACGCGCCGGATCATCGAGGACCTCAAGACACGCTACCGCGAGCACGAGATCACGGCCGACGACGACCTGCTGGGGGTCATCAAGAAGGACCTCAAGGACAGCCTGGCCGAGGGGGCCAAGGGGTTCAACGCCAACCCCGGCGGCCCGACCGTGGTCCTGGTGGCCGGCGTCAACGGCAGCGGCAAGACCACGGCCGTGGCTCGCCTGGCCAGGCTCTTCCTGAATGAGGGCAAGTCGGTCCTCTTGGCGGCGTGCGACACGTTCCGTGCCGCCGCCGACGAGCAACTGGGCATCTGGGCCGAGCGGGTGGGCGTCGATGTCGTCCGGCACAAGATGGGGGCGGACCCCGGGGCGGTGGCCTTCGATGCCGCCACGGCCGCCGTCGCCCGCCGGATCGACGTCCTCCTGGTCGATACCGCGGGGCGCCTGCACACGCAGGAGCACCTGATGCGCGAACTGGGCAAGATCCGCAAGGTCCTCGCCAAGAAGGTGCCCGGCGCGCCGCACGAAGTGCTCCTGGTGCTCGACGCGACGACGGGCCAGAACGCCATCGCCCAGGCCAAGGTTTTCCGGGCCGCCATCGACGTTACGGGCGTGTTCCTGGCCAAACTCGACGGCACGGCCAAAGGCGGCATCGTCCTGGCGATCAAGCAGGAACTCGGCATTCCGGTCAAGTTCGTCGGCATCGGCGAGACGGCCGACGACATTGCGCCGTTCGACCCCGACACGTTTGTCGAGGCCCTTTTCGGCGGCGAGGCGGTCCAGGCCTGACATCGGGCGGCACCCACAATTCGTGTTATCGCTTGACTGAAGGCTCGCCAGGGTTTAGAAAGGATATATGGCTCGCCGAAGGGGCCGCAAGCCTGCGGCCCCGGGGCCGGCGAGACCCAATTGAGACAGTCCAGCAAGGGGAGAGACCATGAGCAAGGACGCGAAGAAAGTGATCGACCTGTTGCACGAGGCTCGGGCCAGGGAACTGACCGCCATCCTCCAGTACATGGTTCAGCACTACGACCTGGCGAACCAGGACTACGGCAAACTGGCGAAGGTGATCAAGCAGTTCGCCATCGTCGAGATGAAGCACGCCGAGGCGCTCGGGGAACGCATCGTGTTCCTGGGCGGCACGCCGACCTCGAAGCCCGATGCGGAGATCAAGAAGAACCAGACGATCCCCGAGATGATCGCCACCGACGTCGCGCTGGAAGACCAGGCCATCAAGATGTACAACGCGGCCGCCGCGGCCTGCGCCGAAGCCGGCGACCGAGTCACCAAAGACATCTTCGAGAAGATCCTGGGCGACGAGGACGGGCACTTCGACGAGTTCACCAACATCCAGGACCACATCGAGAAACTGGGTAACGTGTACCTGGCCACGCTGACGGGCACCGGCGGGTAACGCCGCGCGCAGGTGATGGCGATTTCCGCGGGCCGTCCGACCTTGCGTCGGGCGGCCCCTTTTCCTGTCGGCCCCGCGAAAAGGGGTTGACGGCCCCACGCGGGCCGAGCAGAATGGCTCGCGCTCGTTTGCGAGTCCGCCGCGCGGCGCCGGACCTGTCTGGCGGGGAGCCGCAGGTCGAAGATCGGCCGCGGCGGACGACCGCGCGGCTTCGCGAGGAGGGTCTCGCCATGATCATCTCCGACCTGGCGGCGATGGATGGGCGGCGATACCCAGCCCGCCGGCGCACGCAGAATCTCGTCGGCGGCGCCGCGCCCATACAGGCCGCCCACTTCGCGATGGGCTACGTCACCCTCGATCCCGACGGCGGCCAGGTGCCGTGGCACTGCCAGGCGCAGGAAGAGGTCTACTTCATCCTCGAGGGCAAGGTCGAGATGTGCCTGGGGTCCGAGCGGCGGGCCCTGACCGGCGGCCAGGCCGTGTACATCCCCTCCGGCGTGTTCCACCAGGCGACAAACCTCGGCCCGACGCTCGCACGGATGCTCTACTGCTACGGTCCCGCCGGCGACGTGGCACACTGGCGCCAGGAACTCGACGGGACGCTCCCGCGCGCAGGAATCGAGGCGCCGCCGTTGCCCGAAGGCGCGCGCCCGCAGTGCACGGATAAGCCCGTTTAGCGGGAGCCACCGGCGACCGCGTGTCTTCCGGCACTTGGTTAAGGCGTCGAAATGCCAAAGGTCACCACCCACCGCGTCGGCATCCTGATGAACGGCGTCACCGGCCGCATGGGCGCCAACCAGCACCTCGTCCGGTCCATCCTGGCCATCCGCGCGCAGGGGGGCGTGCGCCTGGGCGAGTCGGAAACGATCATGCCCGAGCCGGTCCTCGTGGGGCGCAGCCCCGCCAAACTGGCGGCCCTGGCCCAGGAGCACGGTCTGGCGCGGTGGACGACCGACCTCGATGCGGCCCTGAAGGACCCGTCCAGCACGGTGTACTTCGACGCCCTGTCGACGGCCCTCCGGCCGGCCGGCGTGAAAAAGGCGATTGCCGCGGGCAAGCACATCTACTGCGAGAAGCCGACGGCCCTGACCGCCGCCGAGGCCAACGAACTCTACGGGCTCGCCAAGGCCGCCGGCGTCAAGCACGGCGTGGTCCAGGACAAGTTGTGGCTGCCGGGCCTCCTGAAACTCAAGGGGTTGGTCGGCGCGGGGTTCTTCGGCGAAATCCTGTCGGTGCGCGGCGAGTTCGGGTACTGGGTGTTCGAGGGCGACCAGGCGCCCGGGCAGCGGCCGTCATGGAACTATCGCCGCGAGGACGGCGGGGGCATCATTTTTGATATGTTCGCCCACTGGCGATACGTCCTCGACAACCTCTTCGGGGCCGTCAAGGCCGTCTCGTGTCTCGGCAGGACGCACATCCGCCGCCGCTGGGACGAGCAGGGGCGGCCGTACACATGCACGGCCGATGACGCCGCGTACGCCGCCTTCGAACTGGCGGGCGGCGTGGTCGCCCAGTTCAACTCTTCCTGGTGCGTCCGCGTGCGCCGCGACGACCTGCTGGTCATCCAGGTGGACGGCACGAAGGGGTCGGCGGTGGCGGGCCTCAGGGAGTGCTGGGTGCAGCCGCTGGCGGCCACGCCCCGGCCGGTCTGGAATCCCGACGTTGAAAGCCCCATCGACTTCCGGGACGGCTGGACGAAAGTTCCCGGTCCGAAGGCCTGCGATAACGCGTTTAAGGTCCAGTGGGAGTTGTTCCTGCGGCACGTGGTGCGCGGCGACCCGTTCCCGTGGAACCTCCTGGAGGGGGCGAAAGGCGTCCAGTTGGCCGAGAAGGCCATGGAGTCGTGGAAAGAGCGGCGATGGGTCGAGGTTCCCGAATTGGGGGCGTAGGCCACGCGTTTCGAGCCCGCCGCGGAAGCGGCGGGAGACTCTGGCGTACAAGGCGCCGCGGCGGCCAGCCGCGTGAGCATCAACAAGGTCAGGCTGGGCCTGCAACCCAGGCAAAAAGGAGGCTTCGCAATGACGATGCAAGAAGAGCCGAGAAGGCAACCGATGCAACCCCGCTGCTGCCCGTGTGCGGGAGCAAGCGGCGTCTCGCGGCGGGACTTCCTGAAGGTCGGGGGCGCGGCCCTCGGAGGCCTGGCCCTCGGGGGCCTGGCGTGGTCGAACCTGCGTGCGGCCGAGGCCGACGCCGCGCCGGCCCCGGCGCGGCAGCCCCTCGTCGTCAAGCCGCTGTTCTCGTATGAAACGCCCCGCCGGCACGACAAGACCAGTTGGCGGTCGTGGGGCGGCATCGAGACGCAGGCCCAGGCCAACGAAGAGATGGCCCGCCTCCAGGGCGACTTCGAGAAACTGGCCGGCGCGGCCGACTTCCCCGTCAAGTTCCTTCCCGTCTCGCCGGTGCGCGGCGGAGGCGAGGTGGCCAAGGTCGAGGACCTCGCCGGGGCCGACGTCATCCTGCTCTGCCCGGCCGGGGCTGGCAGCGACATCTTCGATGCCGCCATCAAGACCGGCAAGCACGTCGTCTTTTTCCTCCGCCACAAGTCTGGGCCCGTCTATCTCTGGTACGAGATCGTCAGCCCCCGCTACCTCCGCGGGCACAGCGACCGCCTGGTCGCCAAGGGCGTCGACAATGGCGACGTCGTGGTCGATTCGATGGAGGAACTGACGTGGCGGCTGCGGGCCCTCGGGGGCCTCAAGAACGCCCTCGGCATGCGGATCATCACCATCGGCGGCGCCAGCGGATGGGCCTGCGCCCAGGCGCCGGACCTCTCGCGGGCCAGGTACAAACTCGACATCCAGGACGTGACCTACCCGCAACTTGCCGAACTCATCAAGGCGGCCCGCGACGACAAGGCCGCCGTCGCCCGCGCCAAGGAGCGCGCCGCCGCATACCTGAACGATGGGGGCCTCAAACTCGAGACCCAGCCGACGTACGTCGAGAACGCCTTCCTACTCGAGCAGGTTTTCCGCGGTATCATGGCCAAGGCCGACGCCAAGGCCATCACCGTCAACGCCTGCATGGGCACCATCATGCCGATCGCCGAGACGACGGCCTGCCTGACGCTGTCGCTCTTGAACGACGCGGGGTTCCTGGCGTTCTGCGAGTCGGACTTCGTGGTCATTCCGGTGGGAATCCTGATGACGCAGATTTCGGGCCGGCCCCAGTTCCTGAACGACCCGACGTACCCGCACCAGGGGGTCATCACGCTGGCCCACTGCACGGCCCCGCGCAGGATGGACGGCAAGGCCCTCGAACCGGCCCGCATTATGACGCACTTCGAGTCGGACTACGGGGCCGCCCCGAAGGTCGAGATGAAGAAGGGCCAGAAGGTCACCTGCATCATCCCCGATTTCAAGGCCGAGCGGTACATGGGCTTCGTGGGCGAGATCGCCGACGCGCCGTTCCTGCCGATCTGCCGCTCGCAGATCGACGTCGCCTACAAGTGCCCCGACGCCCGCGTCGCCGAGAACATGCGGGGCTTCCACTGGATGGTCATTTACGGCGACTACATCCGCGAGGCGGCGTATGCCCTGAAGAGAATCCCGATCGCCTTCGAAAACCTTACGTAACGTGGAATGTTGATAGTTGCCTCACGCCACCTTGTCGGTGATGGTCACCTTGGCGGTGCGTTGGGTCGGCAGGACCAGGTACTTCGGGTCCAGGGCGTCGGCGACCAGCGTCAGCACGACGGTTTGGGGGCTCTCGACGACGCCGTCGGCCTTCGGCGTGATGATGATGGTGGCCGACTTGGCCCCCGCGAGGATGGTCACTTCGCCCGCGAGCGTCTCGTAGTCGACGCCCCCGTCGGCGGTGCTCCCCGCCAGGTCATACTTCAGGGTCAGGGGCTTCGATAGGTCTCCGCCCGTCCGCGTCACGGTCAGGACGCCCAGGTTCAGAGGCTTGCCTGGCGCAACTTCCGCCGCAGCCGCGTCCGTCGCCCGGATGCAAACGGTCGGCTCGTTGTCGGCGATCTTCACCGCGGCGCTCTGCTGGGCGGCCGACGTTGCCAGGTGGTACTTGCCGGACGCGGTCGACAAGGCGAGGACGGCCGTTTCGGCGCCCTCGGCGATGTCGTCGTCCTTCGGCGTGACCGCAACCTTGATCGACTTCAGGCCCGCCGGAATCGTTGCCTCGAGGCCGAGCGCGTCGTAGTCGTCGCCGTTGGTCGCGCTCGCGCCGAGGGTGTACCGGACGAGAAGGTCCGCGCCCAGGTCGCCGCCGGTGCGGGTGATGGTGAAAACGCCCGCGTCGGGCTTCTGGCCCGGCAGCAGGGCGCCGCCGACCTTCAAGACATGGTCGATCCCTCGCGCGGCGATGCCGCCTTCACGCACGAGTGGTATGCCGCCATCGGCTTCAACGACGCCGCCTGGTTCGGCGCCAAGACGCCCGTCTTCAGCCCGTACCTGGTCTATTACCGCGACATGGATGACAACCTTGGCGGCCGGATCGAGTTCCAGATCAGCCACGTCTTCACTCCGGCCCAGTTGGGCACGGCCGACCATCCGGTTCTCAAGGATATCTTCGTCACGCCCGTGTTCCTGGTAGGCATCGACAACCGGCAACTGACGGGTCACACGCGGCCGGCGTATCTCCAGTGGGGCCTGGAGACGACCTGGGACCTCTCGACGGCCCTGAAACTCCCGACGACGCACGGCCGCCTGGCGCTTACCGCCTTCCTGTACTACCGCGACAGCCTCGTGGACTCTCTGCTCAAGGACCGCGTGTACGGCGGCCTGTCGGTGGGGTATGCGTGGTAGCCGCCATCCCCGATTTTCCGATGCCATCGTGCGGAGCCAACGCTGAATCGGGGCAGCATGGCCCATCGAGACGCGCCGCCTTTGGGGCGTGTGCCGCCGCAGGCTCATTGAGCGGCCCGTCCGGAGCCCCCGGGTCGAACGGGGGGCCGAAGGGGGCCGCATGCCGGGCCGAATCCGGCGGCGTATTCGGTCACTCGTTCGGCTTGCCTTCCGTCGGGCCCCAGATCAGCCGGTCGATGTCTTTCTTTTTGACCGCCTCCACGTGCGCGTCGCAGAAGCCGATGACGTAGCCCCGGCCGTACCGCGGGGAAGGGGGCAGATCGCCCGGTCCGCCGGCGGCCGGACCGCCGGGGGCGCACTCGAAGAACAGGACCGTCTGGCTCCGTCGCTTGACGTCGCTCAGTTTCTTTCCTGCCACGAGGGAGTTGATGGCGTAGGCGCGGCTGCCCTTCGGGCCGGCGGGGTCGGACAGGACCCCTTCCGCAATGCCGTAGTCCATGAGCACCTCCGGCCAACTGTCCGCGGGCGGGAATTGTTCGCCCTGCTGGACGGCATACGTCATGGCGGCCTTGCAGAGTTGACTGACATTGTTCTTACTCATCGCGGCATGGGCTTGGTTCATCGCACCAGTGACCGCCGGCATGAGAATAGCCGTGCCGACAGCGATGACGACGATCAACGCCAGCAGGACGAGGCCGGTGCCGGAGACCGCCAACCCCGCGATGGCCAGGCCCCGGCCGCCGAGTTGACCGGCGCTCTTGCCGATCTTCACCAGGCCGACGATGCCCAGGATGAGGCCCAGGATACTTCCCAGGCCGATAGTGCAGGGGCCCGCTATTCCCAGGACGAGGCTGGCGATGGCCAGTCCGCTGGTCCTGGGCTTGGCGGGTGCTGGCCCAGGAGGCGACGCATTGGCGCTCATAGCATCCTCATTGTCAGAGTTCCACGCGACACGGAATCGCCCCTGTCGATATCAAGGGCGGCAAGCGAGGCATGAGAGCATCCGGCCGTGACGACTCCGGCGGCCCGGCCGGTTCCTCGTCGGAGGAACCCTCATCTTCGCTGATGGCCTGGTCCCTCGCCTCGTCCCACAGGTCGGTGACCCAGTCCCGGACTTCATTGCGGAAGATGATGACCAGGCCCAGGATGGGCAGGCCGAACAGGGCGCCCAGGAGCAGGAACGCCGCTGAAACAACGATGGCCACAATGGCCAGAACTTCGCCCTTGAGCGCCTCCGGATGGCGGCGGACCTGGACGAGCGACACGATGCCGAGGATGAGCCCCGCGACGGCGCCTATCCCGCACGTGCACGCGCCGCTGATGCCCAGAAGGAGGCCCGCGATGGCCATGCGGCTGGTCCTGACGGTCGCTTGGGGTGCCGTGGTCACGGGCGGTCCTTTCAGTGCGGGTCCAGGTAGCAGAATATCACGCAGGGCGGGGGGGAAAGCAACTCAAAAAAGCGGCGGTCCGTGAGGCGTCAGTTGCACGGTGGCATCAGCCGTTATCAATACAATCCTTATTCCACCCCTGTTCCCTGTTCCCAGTTCCCGCCTTTGCCTCTTGCCGTTCACTCCGCGTTTCGCACTTCGCATTTCGCGTTGGGGTGATTGGTCTTGCCCTCGGCCGGGGCGTCGCCTACAATCCGCCTCGGTCGGGCAGGCCGGGGGGCGAGGATGCCATGAAGTCGATTCACGTCGAGGCCCGGACGCTGCCGGAGGCGTGGGAAACCGCCGTCCGCAGGTGCTGGCAGGAGGGGGCCAGGTTCCGGACCCAGTACGACAAGCCCGGCGACCCCCCCAGCCGCGACGTCGCCTGCCTCATCCACGTCAAGGAACCGTTCGCCGAGCCGCGAATCCACAAGGGGTTCCCCGGCGGCCTGGACGACCTGGAGGTCTACCGGGCCGAGGTCCTCTACGGCGTCCACGACCACTGGATCGCCCCCGAGGAAGGCAAGTGGGAGTACACGTACCACGAGCGGCTGTTTGCCTACAAGGTGCCGGGCCTCAAGAAGCCGATCGACCAGGTCGCGGAAGTCGTCAAGATGCTCCGCCGGACGCCCTACACGCGGCGGGCCCAGGCGGTGACCTGGCAGGCGTGGAACGACCTGGGCGTCCGCGATCCGGCGTGCCTTCAGCGGATGTGGCTGCGCGTCGAGCAGGGCGAGGGTCCCCGGGCCGACCGGCTGAACCTCGTCGTCCACGTCCGCTCGAACGATGCGTTCAAGGCGGCATTCATGAACATGTTCGCGTTCACGGAACTCCAGCGCCAGGTCGCGGCGAAACTCGGCGTGGCGCCGGGGGAATATCTTCATATCGCCGATAGTTTTCACATCTACGGCTCGTACTTCGCTGAGTTCGAGGGGTTCCTCGGGATGATCGAGCGGCGGCCGGACCGGTGCTTCACCGGCGAGTTCGCGCGTCCGGTGTTCGCCGACGGCGTCCGGCGCCTGCTGGCCGAGAAGGACCTGCCTCCGGCCAAGCGCCGGATCATGAAGCGGCGCCTGGCGGAACTCGGCGAAGCCGGGGGGGCTTGAGCGTGGAACTGAAGAACGACCGCCCGCCAGAGAACCGCACCGCCAAGCGCCTCGACACCGAGGTGCTCTACGAGTCGCCGTTCACCCTCAAGGGGCGGGTGCGGAGTTTCCGACACGCGGCCGGCGGCATCTGGTTTGTCCTGCGAAGCCAGCACAATGCCTGGCTTCACGCGGTGGCCACCGTCCTGGCCTTCGTGCTGGCGGGGGCGCTGCACGTCTTCGTCCGGCCTTTCACGTGGGGACAGTGGTGCGTCCTGGTCATGGCCGTCGCCCAGGTGTGGGTGGCGGAGACCTTCAACACGGGCCTGGAGGTGCTGGCGGCCGCCATCTCGCCGGACCGGCACCCGATCGTCAAGATCGCCAAAGACGTGGCGGCGGCGGCCGTGCTGATGTCGGCCCTGGGGGCCATCATCGTCGGGGCGATCCTCTTCGTGCCCCCCCTGGCGGAACTGGTCGGCCGCCTGGTGACGGCGCCCTGAGGGCGCAGGGCGGCGGGCGGGCCTGCCCGCCGCGTTGAACGCGCGGCTTCCGCACCTCGTTTAGCCGCGGCCGGCACGGCCGCGAGGAGGTGGCGCTGGCGCC
>Ga0315282_10012565_pt1 | contig 12938 bp, 9 predicted proteins | sample YL17G07_20_MG_FD_203693 | JGI IMG/M metagenome (GOLD analysis project Ga0315282, IMG submission 203693) | Sediment microbial communities from Yellowstone Lake, YNP, Wyoming, USA - YL17G07_20 | ecosystem: Environmental > Aquatic > Freshwater > Lake > Sediment | place: USA: Wyoming | collected...
CGAACCAGGACCGATACCAACTTTTACCGCATCGACACCCAGCTCGATGAGCTCTTCGGCAGCTTCGGCCGTAGCGATGTTTCCGGCAACCAGGTCAATTTCGGGATATTCTTTTCTGATCAATTTAGCCGTCTCCATAACCCTTTGTGAATGGCCATGAGCTGTGTCCACGATAATTACGTCACAGCCAGCCTTGACTAAGGCGGCCACCCTGTCCATAACCTCGGCTCCGACTCCAACCGCGGCTCCTACTCTCAGACGGCCAAGGTTATCCTTGGAAGCTAAGGGATACTGGATGCGTTTTAAGATATCTTTGTAAGTAATTAAACCCTTGAGGTGATAGCTTTCATCAACAATCAGAATTTTTTCCACTTTGTGTTTATGGAAAAGTTTCTCAGCTTCTTTCAGCGGCATTCCAACTGGCACTGTGACCAGGTCCTTGGTCATTACTTCTGAAATCGACAGATCCAGACGACTTTCAAACCTGATATCGCGGTTGGTCAGAATCCCGACCAGCTGGTTATTTTCATCGGTGATAGGCAGGCCAGAGATTTTGTACTTTTTCATCACTTCAAGGGCTTTGTAAATTTTGTCCTGTGGCCGCATGGTGATGGGGTCAACGATCATTCCACTCTCGTGTCTTTTGACTTTATCCACTTCCTCAGCCTGATCTTCGATGGACATATTTCGATGAATAATTCCAATTCCACCCTGCTGAGCCAAACAGATGGCCATCCGGGAAGTAGTCACAGTATCCATAGCCGAGCTGAGAATGGGGATGTTTAACGGGATATTTCTGGTAAGCCAGCTGGCAACATTAGCTTCAGTTGGCTGAACATTAGATTTTGCCGGGAGGATCAAAATATCATCAAAGGTTAAACCTTCTTTTAATTTCTCATCAAGCATAATTCGTTCCTCCTCAATGTCTTTTCTTTTTGCCGGGGATGAGTGGTCGGGCCTGTTTGACCCGGACACCCCCAGCTGACTCTTGTGGCCTCTGGTAATACATCGGCTGTTCTCTTCTCTGCGGCCTTTCTACTTCGACCACCGGCTGGATAAGAAATAAATAACGAACAGTATCTTCTTCGATATGATCGAGCATCTGCTGGAACATCTCAAAACTTTCTTTTTTGTATTCGACCAGCGGGTCCCGCTGACCATAACCCCGTAAGCCAATACCTTCTTTCAGATAATCCATTTCCAGTAGATGGTCTTTCCAGCGCGAATCGATTACCTGAAGAAGAATCAGACGCTCGAATTCCCGCATTCTTTCCTGTCCCAGGAGTTTCTCTTTCTGTTCGTAAAGCTCTTTCAGAGCCGCAGTCAATTTTTCTTCCAGTTCCTCGTAAGTAACTGATTCCCAGGCGACATTCAGCTGATTTAGGTCATAGCCGAATTGCGAGAATATCGCCTGATACAGAGCTTCCTTATCCCACTCATCCGGATGTTGGTCTCTATTAGCGTATGAGTCCAGATACCATTCAACCAGAGTTTCTATCAGGTTGAGATAATAACCGCGGAGGTCTTTACCTTCAAGAATTTCCCGCCGCTGGCGATAGATGGTTTCGCGCTGTTTGTTCATGACGTCATCATATTCCAGCAGGTGCTTGCGGATAGAAAAGTTTTGAGCTTCAACCTGTTTCTGGGCTCTTTCTATGGCCCGAGAAACCATCCGATGCTCAATAGGCACTCCTTCAGCCATTCCAATTCTGGCCATAAGGCCCGAAATGCGGTCTGAGCCAAAGATACGCATCAGGTCATCTTCAAGCGATAGATAAAATCGCGATGATCCAGGATCGCCCTGACGGCCGGCTCGTCCTCGCAGTTGGTTATCTATTCGTCTTGATTCATGGCGTTCAGTGCCGATTATCTGAAGACCGCCAAGAGCCACTACTTTTTCGTGTTCTTCATCGGTGGTTTTAAGCACTTCTTCGTAGGCTTTTTTGAACTGCTCAGGTGTGCTTTGAGCGGGGTCGATTCCGTCCTTTTTCAGCGCTTCTTTGGCCAGGAACTCTGGATTTCCTCCGAGCAAAATGTCCACACCGCGGCCAGCCATATTGGTGGCAATGGTGACAGCTCTGATTCGGCCAGCCTGAGCAATGATCTGAGCTTCCAGCTCATGATATTTAGCATTTAAAACCACGTGTTTGATGCCGCGTTTTTTAAGCAGATTACTCAGATGTTCAGATTTTTCTATAGAAATCGTTCCAACCAGTACTGGTCGACCGATTTTATTCAGTTCGATAATTTCTTCGGCCACTGCATTCCATTTTTCTCTGGCTGTGCGGTAAACGACATCAGGATATTCCGTCCGGATCAGAGGTTTATTAGTGGGGATTTCTATCACATCCAGGTTATAAATCGCCTGAAATTCGGCGGCTTCAGTGGCTGCGGTACCGGTCATACCGGCCAGTTTTTTAAACATCCGAAAATAATTCTGGAAGGTGATCGAAGCTAACGTCTGGTATTCTTCTTCCACTCTTACTCGTTCTTTGGCTTCTAGAGCCTGGTGGAGTCCATCGCTGTAACGGCGGCCCGGCATCAACCTTCCGGTGAACTCATCCACAATGATTACTTGGCCGTCTTTAACCATGTAATCAACGTCTCTTTTAAACAGGAAATGGGCCTTGAGCGATTGATTGATGGCATGAACCAGGTCCATTTGACTCAGGTCATAGAGATTGGATACGCCAAAATATTTTTCAGCTTCAGACACACCGGTCTCATTCAGAGCAACAGTCCTGGTTTTTTCATCCAGAATGAAATGTTTGTCTTTCTGCAAACGGCGGACAAAATTATCAACTTTGTAATAGAGCGAAGTTGATTCCTGAGTTGGACCTGAAATAATGAGTGGCGTTCTGGCTTCGTCGATCAGGATGCTGTCCACCTCATCGACGATGGCATAGTTAAACTCGCGCTGGACCAGGTCTTCCAGTCGGAATTTCATATTATCGCGGAGATAGTCAAAACCAAATTCGTTGTTGGTGCCGTAAGTTATGTCAGCCTGATAGGCTTTTTTACGCTCGGCGTCTCCTATCTCATGCTGGATGACTCCAACCGATAAGCCCAGAGATTTATAGATGGGCCCCATCCATTCAGCGTCTCTTTTGGCCAGATAATCGTTGACCGTGACGATATGGACGCCTTTACCTTCGAGGGCATTGAGATAGGCGGGCAGGGTGGCCACCAGGGTCTTTCCTTCACCGGTTTTCATTTCGGCGATTTTGCCCTGGTGAAGGACGATACCGCCCATGAGCTGGACATCGAAAGGTCTCATTCTGACAGTGCGGCGAGCAGCTTCTCTGACTACAGCGAAAGCTTCGATCAGCAGGTCTTCCAGAGTGGCTCCCTGGCGGAGTTTTTCCTTGAATTCGGCAGTTTTTGCCTGAAGCTGGGCATCAGAGAGTTGACTGATTCGCGGCTCAAGGGCATTTATGGCCGCAACTTTAGGCTGGAGTTTTTTCAGGTCCCGTTCGTTTTTAGTCCCGAAGATTTTAGTTAGAAGCCATTTCCACATTTATTATTTATTATCAGAAACCTGCCTTAAAGTCAATAAAACCCGAAAGTTAAGGCAGGCAAAATTCTTGATGTCTAAACAAAAAGGGAATTAAAATAATAATATAAATGGCCAGTTGAAGATTAAAGAAAAGGAAGATGAGAGACGGTTATATATTGCGATGAAGTAATACGGGCTTGCCTCAGTAATTTCTTTTTAATCAGTTAATTACTGTGGCCTGACCCCATTTCTAAGAGGAGGGTTAGATGAAATATAGAAAATGTCTGCTCCTTATAGTCCTTTTGGCTGCTATTTTGCTTCTGGCAGCTTGTGGCAGGGAAAAAGGAGGCTGGAAAGGGACGACCCGCCAGGAAAACGGCCTTACTATTATCAGCAATCCAAAGGAACCGATGTATTCAGAGCAAGTCCTGACTCTGGAAAAAGAGCTGACCATAGGCGGAGCTGAAGCAAAAGGCGAAGGCGCCTTCAGTTCTCTGCAGGCTCTGGCTGTAGATAAAGATGGAAATATGTTCGTTTTATCCTATAAAGATTCTGCCATCTTTGTTTATGACCGCGAAGGAAATTTCCTGAGAAAATTCGGCCGGCCCGGCCAGGGACCGGGGGAGCTCAGTTATCCAATGACCATCTCTATCCAGGATGACAGGGTAATGGTTTTGGAAAGCATCCGGAGAATTTCTTTTTTTACCCGGGAGGGGACTTATCTCAAATCTCTTTCGACTAAGGATCGCTGGGTGCTTTTAGCCGGGCTCGATTCAAAAGGCAATATATATGGAACAGAGCCGGTTATGGCCACTGATAATCCAGTCTATAAGCTGCTGAAATTCGATGGCGAAATGAACCTGTCTAAGGAAATCACCAGCTGTCCGGGGCCAAATCCGGATAAAGGTTTAAACCCTTTCATGCCTGTTTCTTTCTGGCAGATAACACCGGCAGATGATGTTCTTTACAGCCGGCCGGCGGATTACACCCTGGAATATTATGACCATGAAGGGACAATTTTTAAGAAAGTGATTAAAGCCTATGACCCGGTCAAGGTGACTGAAGAAGAGAAAGAATCATTCAGAAAAGAAATGGGGAGAATGGGCGGAGAAATTAAGGTTAACATGAGTGATTACCATCCGGCTTTCCGGCGTTTTATCTGTGATGATAAAGGGAGGCTTTTTGTGCAGACCTATGAGAAGTCGGCTGAAGGCAATTACATATACGACATATTTGATGCTGAGGGCAGGTTTATCACCAGGGTTCCGATGAAGGGCAGACCATTTGTCTGTAAGAATGAAAAACTTTATTGTCAAGAAGAAGATGAAAGCGGATATGAGCTTGTGGTGAGATATTCACTTAAATGGAATTTAAAATAAAAGCCTGTTTTATAGCTGGTACTTTAACTATCAGCTTAGCCGAAACCAGGGAATAGATAGAAAGGTGGGCAAACATTGTTCTTCGAGCATAATTTTTAGCTTCCAGAAAAATTCTGATTTGAAATGACAATATTTTAAATCCTGCCCGAAAATTATTGAGAAAAGTCGAAAAAGTTCATAAAAAAATTTCATTAAGCGGTGAAGATAGGATATTACAGGTGCCATGGTCTCAAATTTATGACCCGACCGGGGTTTTCTGGCTGTCAACCCTTCTGGCAGCCCTGGTCGGCTTGCTGGTAATTCTTGAGGCTTATATTTGTCCGTTTTCTCTACTGGTAAGATAAATAGCCAAGCAAGTGCTTATATGGGAGCCATATATTCTGGTATTCTGGCGATATAAACCGTAAGAAAACAGGAGATAATGTAAGAAAAAGGAGAACCAAATTTGATTTCGGTAGTTGATAAGGTGGAGTCGATTGGATTCTGGCTTGAGGTCAGCTGGCCTATGGATTGGGACGAGGGAAGTTTTCAGTTTTTAGTGAATGGCCGACCTACTCTGGTTAAAAAGGCGGTGGCGGTTTTGGGGGTGGATTTTACGAGCAGGATTTTTTTGTTTATGCCGGAGAGCCAGATTCCAAGTCAATTGATGTTATCTTTTCCTCAGATAAGAAGAAAGCCCAAAGCCCTGTAAAGATCAATTTCAGTTCTTCAGGCGTTTTTGTTCCCTTAGAGAAAGCCGATCTGGAATTAATCACCGGCCCTGAACCGGTTAAGTTTTTGAGCTGGTTTTTTAAAGGCTGGCGGGTAGTGGTCAATGGAAGCGAACAGAAACTGGAAAACCAGGAAGTTTTTGAAGGAGTTCATCTGCTCAGTTGCCGACCAGAATTTAAGCCGGGAGTTAATCAGGTTCAATTTTCTGGTCTTAATTATAATGGAGAGAGAAAAGAGTGGAACTTAAGAATCTTCTAGGCAGAAGGCGGAAAGCTCAAAACTGGTGGCCAAGGAGCCAGGAAAAGCGACAATTAAAATTATCAAATCAGATTGGTTGGGAATGGAGAAATTATTAAGAGAAATCAAATTGAATGTTAAGTAATCAGGAAATTTTCTTAAAGTAAGGGATAAGTCAATTTGTTTTCTGTTTATTTAAAAGGTGATGCCAGCCGGCCAAAAATTCTCGAGCCTGAACGGCCAGTCTCTTCCGTTTGAAGAAAATGACAGCCGCTACCCACAACACGAAAAACCGTCTCCAGTAAATTGATTCCAGCCAAACTGTTCTAAAGCCAAGAATTATATAAAAGAAATGGAAAGCCTGGTTGACGTAAATAGATTTGCTCAACCAGAATGCCAGAATATTCAAGCTGACAAAGACAGCCAAAAAAAGCCAGGAGTAATGGCCAAGTATTGTTCCATAAGCCAGGCTGCAGATGTATATAGCCCAGTCTACCCAGCCGTCCAGGTCAGCCAGATGTCCAAGCCTGTAACTTTTGCGGGCAAAATAGCCATCAAGGCAGTCAGTCAACCAGGCGGCAAAAATGAGAATCATAAAGCTATCAAAAACCGCTCGGCCTTGCCAGAGGATGTACCACAGATAAAGAGCAAAAAGACCTCTTAAAGAAGTAAGAATATCTGCTATGAGAAACCCCTTCTTCTCAATATATTCAGCCAACATGACTGCCCTTTTTTATTATTTTATCTTTAAGCCGTTTTTTCTGCAAGATTGGAGGAATTATCTTGAAGTTAACACCAGGAATTTTTCAACTGCCTTATTTTTTGTTTAAGATAGACGGATCAGAGATCCGGCTTTCATACAACAACTACGATTAAGCTTAGCCAAGTCCGATTTCAATTAGATATTATTCGCCGATGATCTTGATCAGTACCCGCTTTCTTCTCTGACCGTCAAACTCGCCGTAGAAAATCTGCTCCCAGGGTCCGAGGTCCACCTTGCCGTTAGTTACGGCTACCACCACTTCTCGTCCCATTACCGTCCTTTTTATATGGGCATCGGCATTGGTTTCACCGGTCAGGTTGTGGTGGTAAGAACCGGGTGAGTGCGGTGCCAGTTTTTCCAGCCATTGGAAAAAGTCTTGATGCAGACCGCTTTCATCATCATTGATGAAAACACTGGCTGTGATATGCATGGCGTTGACCAGACACAGTCCTTCTCTGATACCGCTTTTTCTGACCGCTTCCTGGACCCGGTCGGTGATGTTAATCAGCTCCTGCCTTTTTTCTGTTTGAAACCAGAGATATTCAGTCCAGGATTTCATTTTCGTCCAAGGAGTTCATCAGCTAAGGGTTTAGCGTCGTATATTTTTATCAGAGCTTCGATGATTCCCTGAGCATGGACCATAACTGAACGGGAAATCTCTTCTTCATAGACAAACCTTGTGGGCAGCGACTGGATGTTGCCGTCAAACAGCACGCCGACAAATTCGCCATTTCTGTTGACCACCGGTGAACCGGAGTTCCCACCGATGGAGTCAATGGTGGCCACAAAATTAAGCGGAGTCTGGAGGTTCAAAGCTGACTTTCTCTGGAGATAGCGTTCGGGCAGGCTGTAAGGCGGCTGGAAATTGAACTTTTTGGCTCTCTCGTAAAGACCAGCAAAATTAGTCTGGTAGGGAATTTTCTGGTTGTTTTCCACATAACCCTTGACCACGCCGAAGCTCAATCTCAGGGTAGCGGTGGCATCAGGTGGAATTGAAGTGCCTTTGAGTTTGAACAGAGCCCGGGCAATAAGCGTTCCGTTTTTGATTTCAACGGCTTCGACACTCTTTTCATAACGCTGACGCAGCCCTCGGGAAACCGGGTCAACCATCAGCGCTAATTTAACCATCGGGTCATCGGACTGATAGATGGCTTCCAGCCCACCTTCAAGGTACTTCTTACGGATTTCCAGGTCTTTCAGCTTGGTGCCGGAAACCAGCTCCTTAGCCACTTCTTCACATGATTTGCTGCCGAGAAGCCATTTGGTTTCCTGAAATTCAGGCAATTCTTCCTTGAGCTGTTTCAAGGAATCGGCGAGTTTGTAGATTTCAAAATCATCATAAATAGGAGCGGGGGAGAGCACTGACCTTCTGATAGAAGCCAGATTAGCTTCCCGGAATTCTCTGAGACGCTGCTCATTGGGTTTATCTTTTTCGGTTGCCAGTCTGACCAAGGTTCTGGCGATGTTGAAATACACGGTATTAAAACCCTGGGCTCTTTCAAAAAACATAAAAGGTCTGAAGAAAGAAGTGTATTCTTTCTGGACCTGAGCAATTTCCTCCCAGGCCTGGCCGTATTCTTTGGCCAATTCTGGATTGTTGGCTATAGCCTGGCGAATTTTCTGCTCTTCAGCCTGTTTTTTAGCCATCAGTTTTTTATCAAGCAGACCGGATTGATAGCCGGTGATGGCTTTCAGGCTGTTCTCAATGCCGAACAAAGTGTTCAGGGCAATTCTTTCATATTCCGGCCCTTTCTGGCAGTACTCATGTAAAAGAGCCTGTCTTCTTTTGTAATTGGCAATGGTGAAGGGATAACTGACATCGCGCAGGAAAAGCAGCTGGTCAGAGGTCAGTAGCCTTCCAGTGGAACCAGGATTGCCGGAGCAGAAAACAAGGTTACCTTCCTTGATTCCAGCAGTTGCCCATTTTAGATAATGCTGAGTTTTCAGGGGCTGTCCGTTTTCATAGAGGCGAAAGAGAGAGATGTCCAGATCATAGCGGGGATAGGTGAAGTTGTCGGGGTCACCGCCGAAAAAGGCGATGTCTTCTTCCGAAGCAAAGACCAGGCGGACATCAGAATAGGTTCTGTATTTGTAAAGATGATACATACCGCCAGAATAAAGAGTGACTACCGTGCCTCGCAAACCACTCTTTTCGGAAATTTCTTTTTCCAGAGCAGCAATGACTTTCTGTCTGGCTGCAGCCACTTCCTGAGGGCTCATACCTGGTTTTTCAGCCGAAACCACCTTATCGGTGACATCTTCGATTTCCTGCAGCACCCAGAGCTCAACACCGGGGCATTTAAGTTCTTCCTCTCTGGTTCGGGCATAAAAACCAGTTTTGATCAGATTTCTTTCAGCCGTGGACAGATTCTGGATGGCTCCGCGGCCTACATGATGGTTGGTCAGCACCAAGCCATCGGGGGAGACGAAAGAAGCTGAAGCTCCACCAAAACGGACTGAAGCTAAGCGCAGATGATCCAACCACTCGTCAGTGACTTTAAAATTGTATTTTTTAGCCAGATAATCCTTAGGCACTAAATTGTAGGGCCACATCCCTTCATCGGCCGATAGCGGGAGAAGCAGCCAGAGGAAGAGAACAAACAGTCCTAAAGAAATTTTGAGCCGGTTAGAACAAAATTTACTCATAATAACCTCCTAACTTTAAAATTATCTCAAAATTTCAGGCAAAATTAAAGATACTAGGCAGTTGATTTTGATTTATTTTTTAAAAATTTTCCAGAAATTCCTGTCAATTTCTACTGGTCGATTTCACCTTTTTCTATCAAGCCCTCACCGAATAAAGCCGTTTTATTGACATCAATAGCTATAGAAGCTGATTGACTTCTCCCTCAGGCTGAAAATTTAAAAATATTTTTCAAAGACTAAAAATTAGCAGTGGAAAAGAATATAATGATGTGTAAAAAAAAGTTTTATTGGAAGAAGACCATGTTTGGCCGAAAAGAAAATCATTATAGACAACATCTTCATTCTCAGGAAATTGGCACTCTGCTGGAAGTTCCACAGGGACAGACATTCAGAATAGTGGAGATAAAAGGCGGAGCTGGACTTCATCGTCGGCTGCTGGCTCTCGGCTTCCACCGGGGAGATTTGATTTCTCTCAACGGAGAAGCCATAATGAGGGGTCCCGTTCTGGTCAGAAACCTGACCACTGATACTAAGGTTGCTCTCGGTCGGGGGATTGCCCAGAAAATTCTGGTGGAGCCGGTAAAAAGAGATGAAGGATAAAGTTCCGGTAGTCGTTTTTATCGGACAGCCCAATTGCGGCAAAAGCACCCTTTTTAATTCAATCGCCGGGTTTAGAGCCCAGACTTCCAACTTTCCGGGGACGACGGTTGCCCATGCTCACAGCGAAGTTTTGTGGAAAGGCAAGGTCTACTCGATTGTTGACCTTCCCGGCACCTATTCTCTTACCCCGCATGAACCTCAGGAAAAAGTGGTCCTGACTCATATTTTTAAAGAAAAACCGGACCTGATCGTCAATGTCATCGATGCTTCTTTGCTCTGTCGCAGCCTGGAGCTGACTCTGGAATCGCTGGAGCTGGAGTATCCGATGGTGGTTGTCCTGAACATGATGGACCTGGCGGGAAAAAAAGGAATAAAGATCAATGTGGCAGAGCTGGAGAAGAAACTGGGGGTTCCGGTGGTCAGAACGGTGGCCATTCATGGCCTGGGAACAAAAGAGTTGATGGATTGTGTCGAAGAAGCTCTGCCGTCAGCCAAAATTCCCCAGGCTCCAAAATTTTCCAGAGAAGTGGAAAAAAGAGTTCGACAACTCGTGGAAATTCTGCCCAATGATTTTCCAATAGTAGCCAACAAAAGATTTACGGCCATCAAAGCTATAGAAGCTGAACCTCTGGCTTTTGATAAATTTCTTCTGGAAAACAATAGATCTTTTAAAGAAGAGCTTGACCGGATTCGAAAAGAAATGTCAGAACTCCGCGAGGCCCCGGCTTATGAAGTGATTTCAGCTGAACGTCATCATTTCGCTCTGAAAATCTTTGAGAATTGCTGTCGGGTTTGTCATGCTAAGGTCAGCTGGGTGGAAAAGCTCGATGATCTCATCATGCATCCGCTTCTGGGTTATTTCTTCCTATTGGTTATTTTTGCTGGAATGTTCTGGCTGATCTTTAAAGTCGGTAGTCCTCTAGAATCCTGGTTGCTAAAACCCTGGGAAGCACTCCGATTGAGTCTTGAAAACCAGTATGGACAAACCTTACTGACAGAACTTCTGCTTGGCTTCATCCAGGGAATAGGCGGCGGAATAGCCATAGTCTTTCCGTATTTCATTCCGCTGCTTTTGCTGATGGGCTTTCTGGAAGATGTCGGCTATTTAGCCAGAGCTAGTTTTCTGCTCGATGCTTTTATGCATCGGCTTGGCCTCCATGGAAAATCTGTTCCGTTGTTTATCTTGGGCTTTGGCTGCAATGTTCCGGCCATAATGGCCACCAGAATCCTGGAATCAAGGCGCGACCGGATTGTCACGACTTTGCTTATTCCCTTTATTCCCTGCGCCGCCAGAACCACCATCATCTTAGCCCTGGTAGCTTTTCTGCTGGGTCCGTGGTGGGCGGTGGGTTTTTATTTTTTTAACCTTCTGGTAATTGCTATCCTGGCCTTAATTTTAAGGAAATTTTTCAAATATTCTTCACCCGGCTTGATCCTGGAAATTCCTTCGTTAAAAATACCGTCACTTAAAAACATCTGGCAGAAGACTTATTTCAATCTGAAAGAATTTGTCCGTTTTGCCTGGCCGATTTTGATTGCCGGCAGTGTCTTCCTGAGCTTATTGACCTATGTAAAATTCGACCGTCTGATTAACTTGGCTCTCTCACCTTTTGTCAGCGGCTTGCTGGGCCTACCACAGAGTCTGGGAGTGACTCTGATTTTTGGCTTTCTGCGTAAAGAGCTGTCGCTGTTGATGATGTTTCAGGCACTGGGAGTCAGTTATCAACAGCTGCTTTCGGTCATCACCAGAACCCAGCTTTTGACCTTTGTCGTTTTTGTCAACTTTTTTATTCCCTGTCTTTCAACTCTGGCCATCATCTGGAAAGAGCTGGGCAGGAAAACTGCTTTTCTTTCAGTTTTACTCAACCTGAGCGTGGCGGTTATCGTCAGCTGGTCGATTAAGATCATCTTTTCTTTATTCTGATTTCTGCCCCTGGGTCAGTTTTTCTTTAAGAACCCGGGCAACCTTTCTTCCGACTGTAGCCGCCAGCTTTTCTTCTGGAGCCTGTCTGATGGTTTCCAGACTCTTAAAAGTTAACAACAGCTTTCTTTTTTTGACCGGACCAAGACCGGTAATTCCGTCGAGCTCTGAAGAAAAGCTTCTTTTCAGCCGGCGCTGGCGATGAAAGGTTATAGCAAAACGGTGGGCCTCATTGCGGATGTGCTGCAGCAGTTTTAAAGCTCCCGAGGTCGGGTCCAATCTCAGGCCATCAGGGTGGTTAGCGGAAAAAATTATTTCTTCTTTCTTGGCTAAGGAACAGACCAGAACCTGTGGTAGGTGGAGTGAGGCCAGAACCTGCCTAGCGATACCCAGCTGACCTTTTCCACCATCAACAAAAATAAGATCAGGCAAAGGGCGGTTTTCTTCTAAAAGCCGGTTCAATCTCCGGCTCAAGACTTCTTTGATTGAGGCAAAATCATCGGGTCCCTGGACGGTTTTTATCCGGTATTTGCGGTACTCAGATTTGAGCGGCCGACCATCGACAAAAACCACCAGAGACCCAACCGATTCATCACCACCGGTAGTGGAGATGTCCACTCCTTCTATCCGGCGGGGCAGGCGGGGAAGTCCAAGAAAGCAGCCGAGTTCAGCCATCGGGCTGTCCGCTTCTTCTTTTTCTAGAAGCAGGGCGGCATTCTGGTTGGCTAACTCCAGCAGTACTTTTTTCTTTTTATCTTCGGGATAGAGGAAACGAATTATAATATTACGATTTTTAAAATAGTAATAAAAATCTTCTTCCACTTCTTTCTTCAGTCTGAAAGGCAATAGTACTTTTTTTGCTGGCGGTTCCTGTAAATATTTATCTTTCAGACTATTAATCAGAATCTGCTGATCTTCTTCTGCCTCAACATTTTTGATCAATCTGCCGGAAGAAGCTCTGATCCGACCATCACGCATATGAAAAATAAAGAGGCCAGCTCGCTCAGCCTGACGAACATAACCGATGATATCCATATTTTCTTTTTCGACTGAGATTACTCGCTGCGTTTCTTTAAGACTTTTCAGGGCTTTGATGGTATCGCGGCGGCGGGCAGCTTCTTCAAACTTCAATTCTTCAGCTGCCTGGTTCATTTTTTCCCGCAGTTGCTGCAGGAGTTCGGTTTT
>Ga0315282_10012566_pt1 | contig 12938 bp, 20 predicted proteins | sample YL17G07_20_MG_FD_203693 | JGI IMG/M metagenome (GOLD analysis project Ga0315282, IMG submission 203693) | Sediment microbial communities from Yellowstone Lake, YNP, Wyoming, USA - YL17G07_20 | ecosystem: Environmental > Aquatic > Freshwater > Lake > Sediment | place: USA: Wyoming | collected...
CTAGTATCTGCCTTAATGAGTATTGGTCTCTTCTTCTGATTTTATCAGCCACATAATTAGTTATTTCTTCTCTTCTTTTTCTTCCTTTTCTTTGCCGCCACCTATTTTGAATTTTATTTTCCTTTTTGGTTTTTCCTCTTTCTTCTCTTCTTTCTTTGGCTTCCCCTCTTTTACTTTCTCAGGTTTAGCCTTCTCGCCTTTAACTTCTGCGGCCGATGGAAGTTTCAGTTCAAGCTTGGTAATCAAGCCAGCCTTTTGATAAGCAGAAATTATTTCCTCATCGCTGGAATTTTCATTTATTTCCAAAATGTGCGGCAAAGCTTCCAGATGTTCAACATTGCATCTCCTCTTTTTCACGCCAGTCAAAATTTTTGGCCCTGTGACTAGAACAAATGCATCATTCTCCTTTTTCAATACCACGCAATATTGCCCAGTCTCTCTTCCAGCTATCTTCATGCAAACTCTTCCTGTATTCAATGTTACCATTTAATCACCCCATACTTCTAACTTTTTCTCTGAATTTCTCTCGAGTACAACTCGAACACAAATAACCGCCATATGCTCTTTCCGGCCTCTTTTCGGTTTTAGACAATTTCTTCATCTCCACCTGATGCAACCTTTTAATTCCATGCAAAGGCTTCTTACAAATAGCGCATTTCGCCAATGATGGCTTTCTCCTTTTAGTCCTAAGGACCGTTCTGGAAATGGTCCTTCTTTTAAACTTACGCATAATCCATTCCTATCAATTTTTTAAACACCCAACCGATGGTTAAAGAAACTAAAACATACCAAATCAGCCAATCCAAATTCGAACCAATAAATGGCAAAGTGAATGGAAGTTTTGCTATTATCACTCCCTTGTATGTCACTTCGTATGTATGCTTGATCCACGGCAAGAATAAACTCAATATGATCAAAGACGCTATCAAACCTTTGAACGTATGCTTCATCATCTCACTATTCGTCTTCATCATCTCACTCAAATATTTGTTCGCCTCTTCCGTGTTTCCTTCTTTCTGTGCTCTTGTCAACTGTTCTCTTATATTTTCCATCTTCTGTTTTATCTCTTTCATCAATTTGGCATTGACAAAAATTCTGTTGATTACGATTACGAGGATTGAGATGATAGTAGATACGATCAATAGAGAAATGTGCGGCTTGAAAATCATGAGCGGTCCAAATATTATGTTGAAAAAATTTATCAATTGTTCAAACATTTCATTCACCCAACACCTTTCTAACTAACGGATGCGCGTCATCCAATTTCTGTGCGCTCAGCTCCTCATAATAATTATAAAGAATCATAACAGTAAGTAAAATACCAGTTCCGGTTCCTAATGCCCCTGTGAAATCTGCCAGTGCTGCAAGCAAGCCAACAGCCAACCCACCCATTATAGCCAATCCTGGAATATATTTGTTCAAAACGCCTGCCACCGTAGTTTTGTCCGGCCTATAACCTGGAATATACATGCCAATTCCATCCAACTGATCTGCCACGGCGTTCGCGTCCATTCCAGATGTCGATACCCAGAAAATGGAAAATATCATTGCGGATAAAGATAGGAATATCAAGTAAGTCAATCCTCTCAGTAGTTCCATATTTATATCAGGGACAGGATTTCCTGTCAAAAATGTAATGGCATCTCCCAACAATCCTCTCGGCGAGGACAAGAAGTAAACGACTCCTCCCTGTATCTTACCACCTGTAGCATAATCTGCAAACCAGCATCCCAAACTGCTGCATCCTTGCTTCGTCGCAGGTAGACCAAACGTTCCCATCAGTTGGAAGTTCGCGATTAAAGCAGCGGTCAAAATTACAGGAATGTTGCTTGTGTATAAAAGTTTTAATGACCATGTCCTTCCAAATCCTCTCATGGAAGTGAAGGCGAGAGGTATGTCAATTCTTATATCCTGTACATATATGACAATCAGAAAAACAATGACAGTTGTTAAAATTGGCAAGAGATAAGACATGAGCGTAATAAAAGTCGTACCTTGCGTGATACTGATGATTAGGCCAATTATATCTCCTACATATCTTCCATTTGCGACAAATGGACTGAGCAAGCCTATGAAAATCTGTGAAGCAACTCCTGCTACGATGAAAAGACTGATACCGGATCCAAATCCCCATTTACTCACAACATCATCAAGCATTATTGCAAGAATACCACCCGCGGCCAACTGCAGCATGACAATTACTATCATCGGCAATCCTCCTACTGCTGGGATGGCGCCGAAGAAAACAAACGCTCCACCTTCTACAAAACAAAGAACAATCGCAAGAAACTTATCCCATGTCTGGAATTTGCTTCTGCCTTCCGGTTTGCTCATGTCCCAATTTATTATTTTTGATCCGACCAACAACTGGAGAAGAATACCTGCTGTCACGATGGGACCAATACCTAATGTCATCATGCTTCCAAACTTTGCTCCCAACAGAGTTTGATAAATCATCAACGCTTCAAGCTCAGGTGTTTTTCCTATACCGAAAACTGATATGTGGGATAAAACAAGATAAGCTATCAAAGCAATTCCAGTCCATATCAGCCTTGTGTTAAAACCTTGTTTGTAAGTCGGTTTTGTAACAGAAGGAATATATCTAGCGATTTTCTTTATCAAGTCTGGCTTTTCTTCTTGCTGTTCTTCTTCTGCCATACTACTCAACCTTTACAGCCTTCCCTCCAGCTTCCTCTATTTTCTTTATCGCAGATTTAGAAAATAATTTTGCTTCTATTATAAGTGGTTTGTTCATCCTTCCCGAGCCAAGGACCTTTTGATATCCGAACTTCAAAACATTTATTTTTATTTTATCCCCTTCCTTCTCCGCAACTTTTTCTTTCAACCACTGCTCAGCCCTCCTGTCCAAATCCTTCAGATTGATTGATTTGATATCTTTCACAGCAACAGAAGGTCTTTTGAATCCTCTTTTGCCAAAATAGTCAGGAGCATATTTGACCACATAACTCCATTTGTGCTTATGCAAACCAGCCATTCCACGGCCACCTCTGTTCCCGGCCCCTCTCGCCTTCTTATGGCTACCAGTCCCATATGTTCTATGCCCTCTGAATTTTCTGAACTTCTTCTCCCTTCTCACTGTCATTGCATTTCACTTTCCTGTTTTCTTTTTCTCAAAAAAATAAGATCCCAAACAACAAAAATACCTCCGATTATTATCATTGTGTAAAAAGGCCAGTTGATAAATGCCATCAAATAAGAAGGAAATGTTTTTGTTACCGGTTCTTGATAATAGAATTGAAAAGCCCCTCCGAGGATTGGGGGTAAATTGGAAAAGACCATTTGATTGTTTATCAGCGCATCCACACCAACAGCTATTAAGAATGCTCCTAGAACTGTCTTCCATCTCTTTCTGAAAAAACTATTCAAACTCATACCATCCTCTCCAGCAACTCGTTTATCTTTTCCCCTCTATTTCCCAAATCCCCTTTCGGATAATGCTCTTTGATGGATTTGAAACCTTTCGACGGTGGTGTGAGCCTGAAGACGCGCTTGAATTTGGGGATGCCCTTAATTTTGACCTTTTCTTCAAAAATAGATTTCGCCATCTTCTCTATCGAATCAAATCCAGTCTCTTTCACATTTTCTTCAACCAGTTTTTTATCTCCAATCAACCTTCCTCTTTTCTTGATCAACATCAGCAAAGTTTCTGATTTAATCTTGCCGTAGGTTACAAAATCCTTCACCTTCTCTATCATCCCTTTATGAGTATCGCCCTCAGGGACCAGCACACAACTGTTAATAGTATTCAATCCAAGCATCTCTAAAGTATCTTCTATATCAGTTCTCACTCCCACACTTCCTCTGACTCTAACTACTGCAATCATGTTTACACCTTTTCATAAATGTATAATCTCTTCAGGGCATCATAAATTGCGGCAATCAAATTAAATCTCGTGGATGTGTTACCGAAAGTTTTTACATACGCATCCTTTATCCCGGCAATTCTCAGAATCTTCTTCGTCTCGTCATCCGCGACCAATCCCACCCCCTTTGGAGCTGGCATGATGTAGACTTTCACAGATCCGGATTTTCCATAAGTTTTGAATTGGATTGAATGAGGTGTATCGCAACCACACTCCCAATGCCCACATCCCCTTTTCACTCTCATCAAGTTCATCTTCGCTCTTCTCATCGCTTTTTCAATCGCATTTCTTGCTTCAACAGCAGATCCTTTTCCAATTCCAACCAATCCGTCTTCATTCCCCACTGCCACGAAGGCATTGGTAGTGAATCTTCTTCCAGATCTTTTCATCGTAGCAGTAATTTTCACTGGAATCCTCTGTATCCCTCCACCTTTTCCAGTTCTCCCACCGATCAAAATTAGTTCGCTTTTAATATTCGGAACAAGTTTATCCACAATCTCAGACTCAATTATTTTATCCCCTGATTTCAGAATCTCATCTATGTCAGTGATCTTTCCCTCGAAAACTTCTCTGCCCAATTTAGTTTTTGGAACCCACCTGTCTAGTGCCGTCTCTTTTCTAAATTCTGCTGATTCAACAGCTTCAACTGATTTTGCTTTTTCTTCAACCATTCAACCAACCTTCTGTTTTATCTTTTCAAATTCTTTCGGCAAATCCGCAAACTTGCCTAAATACTTTGCTATGTGAAAACCTTTTATCCTTTCTTCGCTCGGAAGAATTTCTTCGCCGACCGGAATTTTCAGTCCACCGTCTATCGCGCCTTTCACAACTCCATAAACTCTGTTGCCTTTCGTAGAAGAATAAAGTCCGGAATCCAATATCACATCCTTTATCCCAGCTTTCCCCGCTTTCTTTCCGATCAACAGTCCTGTCAAGTATGCGGCAGGTAAATTGTCGCAAGAAAACTTCCATCCCATATTTTTCAGTTCTTGAGAACTCGCTGCGACTAAAGTTTTGTCGCCATTTTTATCAAATTCGACTATTTGAGCTCGGATGTATTTCAAACTTCTTCTCACAACCAGTCTAAGTTTCTTCGAATACAAAAGTTTCAATCTATTGACATAATCCGTCCTACCTTCCCTTCTTCTCTTGAACTGCATTTTATAAGTCGGCGATATCTTCATCGAATCATTCCTTTTTCTTCAGCAAGCCATGCTGTTCGAGATAAATTTTCAAGTGGCTTCTGCTTCTGAATACGCCACCTTTCACTAAGAGATAAAGATTTTTGTAGGTTCTGTTATCTATCTGCTCTTTGTCTCTCAATTCCTTCAACATGACCCTCAGCGGTCTGACAGTAGAAATCCATCTCCTTTTTCTAGTGACAATCGAATATTTCTTACCTTTTCTCCTTCCAATTCCTTTTCTTCTTTTTTCCTTCTTCGGTCTCGCAACTTTTTCTTTCAAAACTTTTATCGAACCTTTCTGTATCATCTTCCTTATGTCAGCTTTAGTGATGGCGGCTTCTATGTCCTTCGCCTTAGCTGGATCTAGCCAAATCTTCGACTGTCCAACTTTCAAAATTTTTGCTGCGACCTTTTTTTGAAAACCTGTCATGGATTCAACACCTTTATCTTCATTTCTTCAGCTTTCTTCAAAATTACTTCTCTCTTCTTCTTCCCAACTGTATGGGCAATTTTCACCGCTTGTGTTTTTAGATCGATTTTTTCCAAGTCTTTCAGATTCCAAACCAACACTTCTCTGAAACCAGAAGGATGCAAGTATCTCAATTTCTTAGGAGCGCCATATCCTGGAGTAGGCATTTTGATTTTTCCTTTTTCATCTCTCTTTATCTTCGAGTGAGTACCGCGAGGTCTTCTCCAGCTTTCATTGATCCTTCTCAGGCTATTTGACATCCATCTTCTAAACTTCGGTTTCTTTTTTGTATTCATATCACTCACTGCTCACAATGTAACAACCATCTTGAAAAACTTTCTTATCATAACCAGTTCTTCTTGTCGCCAACTCCAAATTCGAAGCGGTCTGTCCGACAGACTCTAAATCTATCCCGCTTAGAGTTATATCCACACCTTCTACTTTCACTTGTACCCCACCAACTATTTTCGCTGCTCGTGGAGTTCTCTCTCCCAAAAAATTTAAAAACAGCACTTTATCCTTTTCAACTTTAATTTGGATCGGGAAATGACTGTAAACTACTCTCAACTTGTAAACAAACCCTTTTGTAACACCTTCGATGAGATTTTTTATATGGGCGGTAAAAGTTCCGACCAGAGCCTTGTTTTTTCTCCTATCATTTTCAGCCGAAACAATTATTTTATCGTCCTTCTTCTCAATTTTAATTCCCATCTGATTAAACTCTCTTTCCAAGCTGCCTTTAGGGCCGGAGACTTTTATTTTTCCTCCGACTTCAACATTCACTCCGTTTGGAATTACAATCTCTTTCGAATACATAGAATCACTTCAGTATATGAAGGCCAGCAACTTGCCTCCAATGTGGAGTTCTTTGGCTTTTTTGTGGTCAATAATCCCTTTCGGCGTAGATAAAATTAACAAACCAAACTCCCTGGCTGGAAGATATCTCTTCTCCCATTTCTCCAATTCATCAATTTTCGTAGAAAATCTCGGTTTGATTACATTGCAATCTATGATTTTTCCCTTCAGTTCGATCTTGAACTTTCCAGACCTTCCGTCATCGACGAACTCAAAAGTGCCAATATATCCATTGTCTTGAATGACTTTTAGAACTGGCTTGATCACTTTCGAAGCTCTAGTGATACACTCCTTTTTTCCCACCCTCTCTGCATTCTTTATAGTAGACAAAACGTCTGCCAGGCTGTCTTGCAACATTTTTTCCACCTTTTTTAATATCTTATAGTACCAAAGCGTAGGAGTAGTTGCCATTTCGAATAATTTATTAAATGATTTAAAGTTTAAAAAGCTTTTTTCTTTGGTAAAAAAGTAAAAACTAAATTTTATAGAGTGTCTCTTTGGACCTCTTCTACAACATTATACCATTTTCTACTGGTTCCGATTTTTGCTCTCAATTTCCATTTTACAGATTTTGGTTCTTCTTCAACTCTTTGAATTAGTAAATCTATCCTTGAATTCACAAAGGATTGATCTTCTACCTCTAACAACCCTTTTTCTTTATATGTTCTAACATCATTCTTAAGCGTGCGAAGGTTTGTAGCTACTGTATAATAAAATCCCCAATCATCTGAAAGAAGTTTTGCAACATATTCGGCGTTAACAGTTTCTGTTTCGATATTCCCAACTTCATGCCCCCTAAGAAGAATTATCAAGTCTTGTATATCTTTTTCATTTAATTCAACAATTTGGGTTTTTTGAAGGAACAAATCTGTAATAGGGATGGTTGGTTTATCTAATTCTAGTCTATCTTTAAAATCTATTGGATGATTCATTACAAATTTATCAAAAAATATGTCTATTGCTTTTTCCCCACTTTGATCGTTATATATTTGTCTTCTCTTCCCTGCCTCACCAAGAAGCATAAGTGAAGGATAGGATTTATACCCTTGTTCTAAAAAGAATTCTTTCATCCTAGGCCTATATTTGCTATAGCTTGCAAAATCCATATCGTGTTTTGGTGTTCTGCCCAATTTTTCATATAAATGGCTAAATGCAGTGCAGTGATATCTTATCCCAACCCCACCTACTAGCCTTAGAATAATCCCACTTTCATCAGCTGCATAAACAATGCGTTCTGCTTCTCTTTCAAATTCTTCAAAACTTCTAAATTCAACCATATGATATCAAATTAAACAGAGTTAGTTAAAAATTTAAATCCATCAGATAATCTCACCATTTGAGTTTTATTCCTGCTTTTTCCAATCTTATCAAAGAAGTTTTATATGGATCTATATTTTCCTCCTCAAAATTCTCAACTAATCTTTTATCAATTTCTTCCAATTTTTTTATTAAATTTCCTCTTTCCTCTTCTAGCATTATCTTTGAATCCGTCATCGCAGCCACGTGGAAAGAAACTCCAGAATTCAAAAGATTTGAAATAGCAATAAATTGTAGATTGAAAAATTTTCCTATCGCTCCAGTTCTTCTCTGAAATCCTTCTTCATTCCCAGCTTTCAAAGAAACCCTGACATGAATTTTTGAAAAATTCGAAAGTTTTTCCACATATTCTTTATCTACACCGAGAAGAATTCCATTGGTTTCAAGTATGAATAGATTAAACCAATCATTCCTTTCTATTAATTCTAACACATTCAGTAAATGCTCTTTTCCTAAAGTTGGTTCTCCACCAGAAATCCTTGCTTTATGGGTCCCATAACCTCTAGCAGCTTTTTCTAAATTTGAAACAACTTCTTCTGGTGAATAGAATTTTCCATATTTTTCAGGAAAATCTCTACTCATGCTCACCCAACAATAGATACAACGTAGACAACAACCAACGGTATAAGCAGTACTGATCCCTCCATACACACCAGCACAATGAATGGAAGTATATTTTCTTCTGGAATTTTTTATTACAATTTTCTCTGTTTCTTTTGCTAATTCTACAGGATCAAATGGAGTAAATCCTGGAGTGATGTAACGAGGATATGTCACACTTTATTATTATTTTTTAAAAAATTAAGCTTCTTCAAAAAATATGCGGCCGGCGGGATTTGAACCCGCGTCTCTAGCTTGGAAGGCTAGGGTATTCTAGATTTAATCTCTTAGACCAGGCTGGACAACAGCCGCTTTGCAGATAATTTATTATATGGTTTTTAAATAGAACTATTTAAGATTTAAGAAAAATTTTATTATTTGCCTCTGGGCATAGCGAGAACTTCTCTGACTTTGAGATCAAAAATATTTCTTGTATTCGCAGGCTTAATCAGCAACACAGTATCAGAACCTTTTGCCGTTCCCGCAACAGATAAAACATCTTCGTTCACAGGAATCAATCCAGCATCTGTAGCCATCAAAACTATTTCCACTGCAACTTTCGTTCCCTCGCTGAACATCCTCAAACTATTTGCAATCATCTCAACAAGTGTGGTACCACCAAGAATTTTAGATATAGCTCTATCCACACCGCCAAACACATGTGTGGCAGTCAGGATTTTTATTCCCTCTTCCTCCAATTCTCTTCTTATATTTTCATCAAACTGCTGTTTTCCAGGTTCAAGGAAACCTTGCGCGTGTGTCACTATAATTAGATTGACGCCACTATCTTTGAAAACATCTCTCGCCTTTGTAGCAACATTGCCTCTTGTAGAAGCGACTAAAACATATCTTATTCCCATTTCTTTAGCATAATCTTTCGCTATATTCAATGCTTCTTCTGTATTGTGCTCGCCAGCTCTGTCAAAGAATACAACTTTTCTCTCTGTCATACAAATCTTTTCTCATTTAAAACTTATATCCAATTTTTCTCAAGAACTCTTTCCTGTCTTTTATGTCCTCTTCTCCTTCTATTCCTTTACTCTTCAGTCCGTCAATCACTCCAAGTATTCCTCTTCCCTGTTCGCTCTCAGAAATTATTACTTCAATAGGGTTGGCTGTTGCGCAGAAGATACTGACAACCTCCGGCACTTCCTTTATCCTGTTCAAAACATTAATCGGGTAGGCACCTTTCAATAGAATGATAAAGCTGTGACCGGCTGCCAAAGAATAGGCATATTCTGTCGCTAGACTTTCAAGTTCCTTATCAGTTCCACTGTGACGAACAAGGCAAGGACCGGAAGATTCGCAAAAAGCCAGACCAAATTTTATTCCCGGAACTGAATTTACCAGAGCTTCGTGTAGGTCTTCTACACTTTTTATGAAATGCGACTGTCCAAGAATCAACTGACAATCTTCTGCCACTTCAATCTTCACACTTTTTAATTCCATAATTATTAGTTCTATTCAAAAGTTAAATCTCTTTCAACCCATTTCCTGTGACCACACAGACAACAGTTCCGTGCAGTTTATTTTTCAATTTCATCGCCCCAGCCAGACTTGCAGCCCCAGCACTTTCGGCAAAAATTCCCTCTTTCCTTCCTAGTTCTTTTTTCATCTCTAATATTTCTTTATCAGCCACACTTTCAGCAAAACCTTTAGATTTATGTATGGCTTCCAGAGCTTTAACTCCATCCAACGGATCCCCGCATTCAATGGCAGAGGCAACTGTCTTGGGTTTTTTCACAGGTAAAATATCCAAATCATTTTTCCACGCAGTTACTATCGGCGAGCAACCAGCAGCCTGTACACCAACCATCTTTGGCAGTTTATCAATCAATCCAACTTGTTTCAAATCGTTGAACGCATCCCACACGGAATAGATCATCGTTCCATTGCCCATCGGGCAGACTATGAAATCTGGGACATGCCAGTTCAACTGGTCAGCAATCTCAAATCCGATCGACTTCTCACCTTCACCTCTATAAGCATAATCACCAACCAAGTATGTTTTCGTCTTCTGAGAATATTCACTGCATTTTTTCACAGCATCGGCATAGGTTCCATTAACTTTCACAACTTCCGCTCCATAGATTGATATCTGTTTGATTTTCTGCGCAGCAACATTGGTCGGTAAAAATATTTTACAGCCCATTCCAGCTTTTGCGGAGTAAGAAGCAACCGATGCTCCCATATTTCCTGTCGAAGCACAGCACACAAACTTAACCCCCAGCTCGACTGCCTTGGTTATCTCCACAGTACTTCCTCTGTCTTTGAAACTTCCAGTCGGATTCGTCCCTTCGTATTTGAACCAAAGATCTCCCAACTGGTTGGAAAAGAATTTGGATTTTATTAAAGCAGTCCCGCCTTCTTTGAAACTGACTTTTTTACTCAAATCCAAAATAGGATAGAACATCCAATACTTCCAATGCCATACAGGTTCCCGAGAAAAATCTTCAAGAATGAATTTTCTTATCTCTTTATAGTCTAAAAGGATATCCAAAGAACCTCCGCAAACTCTACATCTGTTCAACACTTCGTTTATGTGATATTCTAACGAACATTCTTTACATATGATCGATTTGGCTGTGGGCAAGAAACCACTAATTCTAATTTTTGTTTTAGAATAGAAATTGTTAACCTAATTCAAGCTCTCTTTTAATCCAGTAAGTTTCTTCCTTACTCCTATCCTTTACCTCTTCAACCTCTGGTTCTTCCTTTTCTTCCTTCTTCTCTTCGAAAACGAAATCTACTTTTTCCGATTTGATTTTTCTAGCAATTTCTTCTAGCTCACCTTCGGTAATTTTCTGCGGTTCTCCCTCGCCAAGAGGGATTTCACCTTCATAAACAGGATAAACTCTTATGTGGAAATGATGAACTGCAGGTGAATCAATGATCGAAAAACTGATTGATTTTGGATCTAATGCTTTCTTAACTTTTTCTGCAACTATCATAGCAGATTGAAACACTTTATTTGTCAATTCGAAATTCTCATCAAACTTGTCGTAGTGTTGTTTTGATATGACTAGTGTCATACCTTTAGAGCGAGGATTTACATCTAAGAATCCTATTGAAAATTCATCCTCATATACAATCCTAGATGGAACTGTCCTTTTAATTATACCACAGAAGATACACGGTCTTTCATCCATATGATTTATTTATACATTAAATCTTTTAAATAGTTCTTGTAATTCTTCCTTTCTGCCAAAATACAATGGTCTTTTGCCAACAGATTTCCAACCAAAAATAGTACTTGCGGGTATTTTTAATATTTGAGATACTTTCCCATAACTTAATCCATTATCTATCATTTTCATTGCTATTATACATTTTTCAATATTTTTAGATCGTCTATTACAAACTTCATGACAGTTGTTTAATGAAACATTCATACGATCTTTATTGAAAAAGAACCCCACGTCAAATAAGAATCTTATAACATTCGGCAACTCTTTAATTCGGAGTCCTATTCTCCAACTTTGTTTGTCTTTTCTCCAATCATAGTATATAACACTTTTGATAGAGAAATTTATAAAAAGTTTCTGCAATTGTTCTATAAATTTCAATTGTCTAGGAAAAACATGCGTGTAAATTTCAAATTTAATTTCTTCTAAAGCCATTTTCGAATTATTTCTTAACGAAAATTTTGTAGTTTCACTGTCATTTAATCCTTGAAGAAATGCTAATTGAATTTCTCTAGATTCTTTATCATTGCAACCATAACTTTGAGGATTCATAATCCAAGCTGGTGTTTTAAAACTCTGATTTACTTTCTCTCCTTTTGGACAACCAGCATTATGTAAAAGCCGAGTAAACGCTGTATCGCCAATCTGCAATAAATGTTCACTTTTCATCAATCCAGCTTCTGTAACAGAGCCAATGACACCAAAATGTTGAAAAAGAAAATCATTAAGATCGTCCATTATATCCTTCGATTTACTGCAGAAAAAAGTATGACCAAAACAAGTTTGTATACTGCCATCACCCATGTTAAGTCCAATTAATCTGGCTAATTCTGGAGATGGGTATAAGGGCAACCAATTAAGAACTTTACATTTCTCTATAGTACGAATTGGATAAGGTCTAGCATTTTTACATAACCATCTGTGTACATTATTTATTTTAGCATGAGTAAGACTGCTAACTTGTGAACAACTAAAACCTTTACCTTTATATTTAATAACGTTCAAATATTTTTTTACTATTTTTTGTTGCTTTTTAGAATAAGTCTTAATTAAATTTTCTTCTTGGACGATTGGTTTTTTCTTCGAATGCATAATAAAAAATTGGAAATATGAAATATACTAAACTTCTTAGAGAGTAGCCTTCCAATAGGCAAGAAAAAGAAGATGAAATAAACTAGATTTATGACGAAAAGATTAAATCTAGTCATATTTTACTTTAAAAAGTTATTTTAACCATTTTATTTTCTATATTATAAGATTTAAGTTTCTTTTGTTGAAATCCAAACTTCCCATCAATTCAGTCATGGGTTCAAATCCCACCTCCCGCACTAGGGCTGAGGTTCAATTCTCACCTTTAAGTAGAAACCAAACAAAAACCAAAGCTTATTTAAGCCTAAAATTGTCAAAATTACTATTATGGATTTGAGAGAATTTTTGAAACCGA
>Ga0315282_10012567_pt1 | contig 12937 bp, 13 predicted proteins | sample YL17G07_20_MG_FD_203693 | JGI IMG/M metagenome (GOLD analysis project Ga0315282, IMG submission 203693) | Sediment microbial communities from Yellowstone Lake, YNP, Wyoming, USA - YL17G07_20 | ecosystem: Environmental > Aquatic > Freshwater > Lake > Sediment | place: USA: Wyoming | collected...
GCATAAGTCCTTGCGGACCACGAATGCCATCGAGCGGCTGCAGGAGGAGTTCCGGCGACGCGTCAAGACGCAGGCTTCGCTGCCTTCGGAGAAAGCGGCCTTGCTGCTGTTCTTCGGCTTGTTCGCCAGCGGCCAAGTGAAGATGCGGCGGATCGAGGGGTGGTTCGACCTGGCGGACGTCGCAGCCGTGGCGGCCTAGATGAAACTTATGGCTTCGCAGGAGAAAATGCGCTATCTACTTTTCCACAGAATTCGGGACACAACCATTCGAGAACTCCTGATCTTGCGCCGTGGAAGTCCCCGAGCGTGTTCCCATGTGCGCGATCTCCTGAGTAAAGCTCTCAGGCGCGTTAATGAGAAGGTCAACGAGCTGATCAGGCTTCAAAACGAGCTCAAGCGAGGCCTGCGGAAATGCAATCGAGATCTCAAACAGGCGGGGGAGGAGCGCGAAGAGTTCTGTCCGGTACTCGAAGAGCTTGAGGTTGCCAGCCGGGATAGGGGCCCTCAAATGAAGTAGCTTCCCGCCTTAAAAAAGTTCTTGAATCTAGACCCAGGTCTAGAGTGCATCATAAGGTCAGGGGCTGAAGAATTGGGAAGCTCTTTCAGAGCCGGAGCACTAAGGAGGTGCGGAATCTTTATGAGAAAAGGCGCGAAGTTTCTGATTGGTTCAGGATTGATGCTGGCGTTGAGCGGCCCTCTTTGGGGAGTTGAAAAGAAAGCTACAGTCAAGGTCTATGGAATGACCTGCCAGATGTGTGCCAACGGCGTGGCGGGTTCCCTCAAGCAATTGAAGGGAGTGAAGAGCGCCGAGGTGAGCGTGAAAGATGGCCAAGCGGTGGTCGCCTACGATGACCAGCAAGTGACCTTGGCACGAATCAAGAAACAGATCGAGAAGAGCGGCTTTTCGACAGAGCCAAAAGGAAAATAGGAGCCGCATCCTCTAAGATTCCGAGATGAAGGAGGGCGGATATGACAGCACAAAAAGATAAAACCCGCTTTGCGATGGCTGGCGCAGTCGTTGCGGCAGTGGCAGCGTCGCTTTGTTGCATCCTGCCGGTCGTCGCTGTAGCGCTAGGATTGACCGGGTTTGCCGCTTCGCACTTCTTTGAACGCTGGAGGCCTGAGTTGCTTGGGCTGACGTTCGCGTTGCTGGCCATGGGGTTCTACTTTGCCTATCGCCCAAGGGGTCAAGTTTGCGAACCTGGAAGCGCCTGCGAGCGGACTCCGGTGGGGCGCTGGAACAGGTTGATCATTTGGCTCGCGACAGGGGCGGTCATTGTACTCGCCGCCTTCCCCTATTACTCCGGCTGGGTTGCGCAGGCCGTCGCCAAGACCAGTCAGTCTTCACAATTTGCCGCGCAACCTGGTGGGGCTCACGCAGTCCTGAAAATAGAAGGCATGGACTGCGGCGCCTGCGCCACGCTCATCCAAAAGAATCTCGAGAAGATTCGAGGAGTCCGCACGGCCCAAGTGAGCTTCGAAATGAAGCAAGCGAGTGTTGAATATGACCCGAAGGTGGTGCAGCCTTCGAGCTTGGTGAAGGCCATCGAGGAAGCAGGCTACAAGGTTGCCGGAAAGCCTGAAGGCAGGAATTGAAGGAGGTTGATTCCATGTCCGATTGTTGTTCTCCAACGTCGCAGCGCTTTGATCTGGTGATCCTTGGTTCCGGCTCGACCGCGTTCGCGGCGGCCTTGCGCGCGGCCGAATTAGGTAAGACGGCCGTGATGACTGAAGAACGGATCGTCGGCGGCACCTGTGCCAATCGCGGCTGCCTTCCTTCTAAGAACCTGATCGAAGCTGCGCGGATTGTCTACGAGTCTGCCCATCCTCGCTATCCGGGTCTGGTACCCACAAGGATGAGGCTGGATTTTCAATCGCTCATCCAACAAAAAGATGAAGTCGTTCATAGCTATCGGAAGAAGAAATACGAGAGTCTGGTTGGAGGTCGCATCAACATAGAAACGGGGCATGTCCGGTTCGTTGACCCCCATACGGTCGAGGTGGACGGCAAGAGGCTCTGGGGAGAGAAAATACTGATCGCCACCGGCTCTCGTCCGATTATCCCCGAAATTCAAGGGCTGCGGGACGTACCTTACCTCACCAGTGACCTGCTCACTGCTGATGAAAGCGCGGAGCTGAGCGATTTGCCCAAATCCATCGTCATCATCGGCGGTGGATACATCGCGCTGGAACTCGGTCAGATGTTCCGCCGCTTTGGAAGTGATGTGACGATTCTGGAGCGCGACAAACAGTTGCTTGCGCATGGGTATGAGCCTGAAGTGGGGCACGAGATCGGAAGGATATTCGAGGCTGAAGGAATTCACATTGTGACCCGAGCGACCATGCGGCGAGCTCGAAGAGAGAACGGAAAATCTGTTGTTGTTGCTTCCGTTGACGGCCGAGAGCACGAGTTTCAAGCCGAGAAGCTCTTGATAGCAACCGGGCGCCGCCCCAATTCGGACCAAATTGCCCTTGAGAGATCGGGCCTACGGACCAATGAAAATGGCGAAGTGGTGGTGGACGAAAACCTGCGCACAAATGTTCCGCACATCTTCGCCGCTGGAGATGTCATCGGGCGTGTGACCAAGAGCCAGACGGCTACTCCAGTCGGCAGTCACGATGGAGGAATAGCCGCTCACAATGCACTGTCAGGGGAAGAGCCGCTTCGCGTTAACCATCGTGTGATCCCCCGTGCCATCTTCACGGACCCACAAGTCGGCATCGTGGGACTCACGGAAGAACAGGCGATTGCCGAAGGGCACCCGTGTTGGTGCAATACGATCCCGATGTCGCTGGTGCCGCGTGCCGGGGCCATTCGCGACCCACGCGGCATCATCAAGATGGTCGCTGACGATAAGACTGAAGTAGTATTAGGCGTTTCGATGGTTGGCTCCAATGCGGGCGAGGTTATCCACGAGGCAGCGATGGCCCTGCGATTCCGGGCGAAGATCGCCGATTTCATTGATCTCCTGCACGTCTATCCGACCATGGCGGAAGCCCTGAAAATCATCGCCATATCGCGGTTCAAGGACCCAGCGAAACTCTCATGTTGCGCTGAGTAGATAACTCGCGAGAAGCAGGGAGATCCAAAGTCAAGCAGGAAATACCGATGGGCTGCAATGAGCAAAGCCCGAAGAGCTGCAATAACGTCCCGCAACGCCCGATCGGCGGGCTTGATTGGTGGGAGATGGTGCGCGAAAAGTGGGGCACGGCCTTCTTTCCGGCATTACCTCACGTGCTGCGTCTGCTGGCGGAAGGCCGACCGGTAACGCTTGACCGGTTGGCCACCGTCTCTCCGCTGCCAGTGCACGATATTGAGGCCGCTTTCCGCCAGCAAGTGAAAAAAAAGAGAGGAGCATCCGATGTCCGAGTGTTGTTCAGTACTCCTCTTGCGTGTCGAAGGGCTTGAGCCACTGGTCTGCTATTGCCCCAGCCTGGTCGTTGCCACCCTCCGCGGGAAACATCAGGATGGCGGCGGGGTACTCGTGGGATTCGTGCTCGAAGGCTCCAACGCCGCGCGTGACAGAGTGAAGCGAGAGGCTTTCCACCCAGATAAGCAACCATTTGCCGCGGATCGCTGCATGCGATGATTTCAGAACCTCGCCCTTGTGGACAGCCTCCGGAGTGGCTCCGCAAACATCGTAGCGACCTTCAGAAAGGTTCTCTAGAGGTCAATAAATGATATTGAGGGAAGTGTCGAACGAGCGATGCTGGAATCCCACAAAGTGGCCAAAGAACGGAGAGGTGATGTTGTTGAAGACGTCGCGCGGATTTGTGTGATTAGTGACATTGAAGACAGTGAGCTCGCCATACATCAGGTGTTTCTTCAGCCAGGGAAAGGGCAGATGAAAGTTCCTGCCCAGTTCCAGGTCGAGCGCGACAAAGGTGGGAATGCGCTGGCCGTTCGGCGGGCCGACGTAATTCTGGAGGACGTCGACATTTGAGTACGGGAAACCCGTGTGAACATCGAACACGGGGGTGGCTAAGATTCCCCAGACGCCGGTCTTGAATCGTCCCCAGGCGATGAAGCGGTTGGGAACGTCCGCCGGCAACTTGGCGTAGAAGTTCGGGCGAATAACCGGCTGCTCAAACGGTACGAAGATCTGAGGCAGCGAGTTCAGATCGCCCCGGGCCCGGCTGTGGACGTAGGAAACGTTCAACTCCGAATCCTGGCGGAGGCGGAGGTGGAGTGTCGATTCGAGTTCGTGATACCGTGACCTGCCTGCGTTTGAGAGCAGCAGGGCGGCGGTGTTGGCCGAGAATCGGGATGGGTCAACGATAAACTGATCGTAGCTTTGACTCGAGAGGTAACTCAGCCTGAATACAACGTTCGGACGTATCTCGTGGTCTAACTGGGCACTCCAGGTCACATTGTAGGGTGTAGTTTCTGGGCGGCTCCGGGAGGCTATTTCAATGCCCCGCAGCCCTGCTTGGCCATAAGCGTTGCGAAAAACGATGGGCGGTCCCTGAGGTATCCCCTCAGGGTTGAAGAAGCTAACCATGCGGGTCGGGTCGTGGGGGAAGTCTCCAGCTAAAAGAGGTTCCTGACCGTAAAAGACACCGACCCCGCCCCGTAAGATCGTCTTGCCACTTCTTCCGGGCGAGAAGACTATCCCCAGTCGCGGCCCAAAATTGAGCCAATCCCCGAGTGTATGGCCGGAATACCGCAACCCGGCATCAAGGGACAACCGGTCGCTCAAAGCCCAGTGGTCTTGAGCGAAAATCGCCGCTTCGGTGTCTGTCGCTGCCAGCGATCCGGCACCTGCGAAGTCAATTTTCTCGGCGGTAGTGCCATCCGCTTTTTGAATGAGCACGGGATGCGAGCGGCTGACGCCGCTGTAGGAACGATGGATAAAGGTCGCGCCTACTGTCGCTTCATGCCCTCCATGCCACTCCTGTCTCGGAAACCTGTATGTTTGTGTGACCTGTTCTTCGTTACTCGCCCGGTCGTAAGCGTTAAAGAAGTCACCGGCCCACCCGTTGGGCGTTACAAGCATGTCCTCCGACCCCTGACCGTGGGCGTAGCTGTCGAACTTGGTTGCCTGGAAAAGCGTGGTCAAGATGCCCGAGCCTAACAAGTAGTGATCCGTGACCCCAATGGAAAACCCACGCTGGCCGTAGTCGGACGAAGCTGTCTGTGGCACCAAAGAGTTGATGTTCGCGAACTGGCGGCGGAGCGGGAAAACGTGCACGTTAGTCGTCAACAGGTGGTGGGAAGAGAAGACGTACTGAAAACTCGTGAAGGAATTGACCTCCTGGCTCTTGATTTCGTTGTGCGGCCATGCCAGGCCCCGCACCGGTTGCTTGTCAATGTCGTATGCAAACGCTTCTGAAAAGTTCAGCCTGTTTGCCACCAGTGGGCCAGTGAAGTAGAGGCGGGGATTGTAATCGGCAATGCCGACAAGGTGTCCACTCTTGATGCGCGGATTGGGAGTAAGGTCTTCAACCTCGAAGGTCCACCGATCGGATGGGGGCTTGGTCTGGACGCTGACCAAGCCTCCGGAAAAGTTCCCGAAAACGGCCCGATAGGGACTTTTGTAAACCTTCAGGGATTCAATTGCGATGGTGGGAATATCAACGGCAAAGCTGCCCGTGACGGGATCGACGGCTTCCGCCGAATTCACTAGCAGCAAGCTCTGGTTTTCCGGGACGCCCTTGATGTTGAGCTTCCCGTCTGGAGTGCGAATGATACCCGGCACGAGGGGCAGAGCGGCCTTGAACTTTTGCTCGACGCCCGGCAAAGTCAAGAGCTGGGCGGAGCTAAAGGTCGTCGCCGGCGCGGCTTGCTGCTGGCTGATCGTCGGCGCCTTCTCACGAACCTCGACCCTTTGGCGTATAACGATTTCAGCCGGCAGGAACACCTGAAGGACCTGTGAAGACCCTCCGGTCAATTGGATGGCTTTGGCGACCGGCTCGTACCCTTCGGCGGCGCAAGTGATGTGATACGTACCCCCCATGAGTCCCCGGAAACGAAATTCCCCCCTTAGCCCCGTTTTCCGGGAGAGACCTCCTTCCGGCAACGAGCCACCGCTCAGCGTGCAGAGTGCGCCAGAAATGGGCACGTTTTTTTCATTGAGAACCTCGCCACTCAATGTTTGAGTCTGAGGGAAAGCCCGGGTAGGAGACCAGGCGAGAACTAAGACGCCGGACAATAGAATTACAAACCTTATAAGCCATCGCGGCGTGTTCTCTTGCATAAACTGTTGGATGGTCGAGCATCCAGATCGACTTTATTCGGTTGCCCGTTTTCCAGGGGCGCCCGTCGTCAGCTTTCGACTCCCCCCTTTCACTCCTACCACGACAGTCTCAGTGCGAACTGGATCTGGCGCGGCTGCCCAGGCCCTCCCGAAGCGAGCCCCGCGACCGGCGGGAGTGTACTGAAGATCTTGCCGAAGCTAGGTGAGGCAAGATCACGCTGAGGAATGTCGAAATTCGGATGATTCAGCAGATTGAAGATTTCGGAGCGAAACTCCAGCGCTTTGGACTCTCCAAGGCGAAACTTGCGGATCAGTGAAAAGTCCCAACTATTCAGCCCCGGACCGGTGAGAATGCTTCTTCCGGCATTCCCGAAAGTGAAGGGCACCGGGGCGCTGAAGGCCGACGCGGAGACGTACTGGTTCGGGGTCTGATGGGCAGGATAGAAAGCACTCCCCGTGAGGTTAGGCCGGTCGGTAGGATTCCCGGAGCCGGTGATGGCGGATTCGTCGGCGCCGCTGATGTCGCCGCTTATCTGAGGAGTGAACGGCGGACCTGATTCGGCGGTGAAAACGCCGGCCAATTCCCAACCTTCAATTAAGTAGTTCAGTCGCGCATCCTGAAGTTTCCACAACGTGTCGCCCACCGGCAGGTCGTAAACATACGCGAGCGAAAGTCGGTGGCGGAAGTCAAAGTCTGAGCGGCCCTTCTCCGCTGCGATGTCTCGCGAGTTCTGCGGGAAGTTGGCGTCGCGGCTGGTGGTGAAGGCGCTCGAGTTTGTGTCCAGCGATTTTGAGTAGGTGTAGGATCCAAGAAACGAAAAGCCTCGGGCGAAATGCCTGGAAACTTTCACCTGGAGGGCATGATAAATGGACTTGCCCGCCGACTGAGTGTAGCTGAAGCTGGACAGAACGGGGTAGGGTCGCGGGCAACCGGTTGTCTGGCACTCGGACACCGTCGCCGCTGAATCGTTCGTGCTCAGGTTGATAGGCTGGTTCGGGTCCGTCTCAATGGGCAGCCGCAACCCCCGTGTTCCCACATAGCCAACATCCACAAGCCACGAGCTTCCGAGCTCGCGCTGAACGGCGAAATTCCACTCGTGAATCAGCGCGTCCTGGAAATTGAGCTGGAAGGGGCTGATGCTCGGGAAAACTGGCCCCACAACTCCTGCCAAAGCGTTCTGGACGATTGCGCCCGACCCGATGGGGAACGTTCCTGACTGGATGAGCGGCAGCGCCGCGCCGAGATTGCCGGCATTGATTCTGACAAACGGCGGGTTGGAGGACTTCAGAAAGAACACATCGCCAAACGTCTGGTTGTAAAACATGCCGTAGCCGCCGCGGACAACCGTGCGGGAGATCCCGAACGGCTGCCAAGCAAAACCGAAGCGCGGCGCAAAATCGTCTTTGTCGGGACGCTGAAGCGAGCGGTTCTCACCCGTTCCACCGAGAGATTCCGTTCCCACGGGCGTAAAGAGACCGGTGGTGGAATCGAAACTCTCGAGCGTGACGGCCTTGGTCCCCGCCACCATCAGTAAGCCCTTGTTGAAGTCGAAGTTTGCAAACCGGTTCTCCTTGTCCGTCGGGAGACCTTTGTATTCGTAACGCAGGCCAAATATGAGGGTCAGACTGGGATTCACTCTCCAGGTATCCTGGCCGAAAAAGTCATATTCGCCCAAATGGCCCGAAATGTCCTGCTGGAATCCGTTGATCCAGTCGGTGGGGAGGCCAAGCAGCGCATCCGCGACGCTGTTACCCAAAACGCAGCTCGGAGAAGTGCAACCCAATTGCTGTGCGGCCTGGGGAGAGACTTGGCCCAAGCCTCCGGTAACCAGCCCCGTAAAGTCAAATTCGCCGCGAATCAGTGAGGCAATCGTGAAATTTCCCCGCTGAACACTCCGAAGGTCAACGCCGTAGGCGAGGGAATGGTTCCCGTGCACTTGGGTTACCGTATCAGCAATCTGAAAGGTGTTGATTGCGCCCCTTTGCGGGTCCGTATCGTTCGACCCGATCGCGTCGAAGCCCGCAAAGTTCAAAGTGGGGAACCCCATTACCAAGGGGCTCCCCGTGGGCAGACCTTGGATGCCAAGCTGGCGGGCGATGGGGTTTCCCTCGTCTTGGTTGTCGTCCCGTATCTGCCAGCGGTTGTAGCCCAACTTCAACTCGTTCAAGAGGCTCGGCGTGAAGGTGTGGGTCCAGTCGAGCCCTGCCATCTGGAACTCGTCGTGGGAGAAAGTCCCGAAGCCCGGAAGGTTCGTGCTGGCGGCGCGCGGACCCGTATCTGAAGGGAAGAATTGGTTGGCGCGGTTCAGGTTATAGCGGAAGAAGATGCCGTCCTGCGTGCCCCACCGATGGTCTATGCGACCAAAGTAACCATCGGAGTAGATCTTGCGATTCACTTGCGCGACGTAATTGGCGCTCCCGCACGCTGCGCCCGCGATATTGGGCTGAGGGAAGAGATTGACCAGCGCCTGGCCGATCGGATCCGGTCCGGGGAGGACCTGGGTGATGTTCGTGAAGGGTTGGACTTGACCCGCCGCAAGCGCCAGCGGATTGAGCAGAACCGTCTGGACTGGGCAGTCGGGCGCGAGCAGGTCGGAGAAATCGCCGCCCCGTTCCGCCAGCGTAGGAACACGAGCGTGATTGAAGAACGAGCGCTTGTCGCGCAATCCCTCATAAGCCAGGAAGAAGAAACTCCGGTCATGGCCATCGTAAACCCCCGGCAACTCGATCGGACCGCCCAGGGCTGCCCCAAACTGATTTCGATGCGAGGGAGGTCTGACACGGTCGAAGAAGTTTCGGGCGTCGAGATGGGTGTTCTGCAGAAAATCGTACACCGACCCATGAAAGTCATTAGTTCCGGACTTGGTTACCATGTTTACCTGAGCGCCGGCATGCGCTCCGAACTTGGCGTCGTAACCTCCCGTCTCCATGCGCAGTTCCTTCACAGAATCGAGGGGAGGCGACACTGTAAACTGGCCAACGCCGATGGCCGTGTCGTCAAGGCCGTCCATCCAGTAAGAATTCATTGAATCCCGCAAACCATCCACGTTGATCGCTCCGCCGCGGTCGCTGATTCTGGAGCCGGGCGTGCCCGGGGAGACTCCGGGCACCAGCAAAGCCAATTCCAGGAATTGACGTCCGTTTAGCGGAAGCTGGCCCACCTGCGTCTCCGAAAGCGTGGCCCCCATAGAAGAGGATTGTGTATCGAGGACCGGCGGAGCCGCGGTGACTTCCACCGTCGTCGTCTCAGCCCCAACCTCCATCTTAAAATCCACTTCCAGGTGCTGGTTTGTGGTGAGGTCGATCGGGCCTCGGATAATTTTCTCAAAGCCTGTTTTCTCCACCATGAGCCGGTAACGCCCTGGTGACAAGAGCGCAATCGTATACGTGCCGTCGGCTTGGGAGACGGTGCTCCATGCGTATCCCCGGTCTTGTTCCAGGGCCGTGACCTTCGCGCCGGAAATCACAGCACCTGTGGGGTCTATTATTGTACCGGCGAAACTTCCCTGAAACGTTTGTGCTTGGGCCGGGACGATCCACCCCACCAGCAGAATCGGTAGCCAAACCAATTGAGTTCGAACGCCGGGTCGCATTGCATCCTCCGCCTGGCAGGATAGCGGACGTCGATAATCTCTGCCGCTTATGCTCTGCGCGTGCTCCTGTACGTCGTCACGACCGGCACTCAGGCTTCCCGCGCTTGCGAAGCTCCACTTCGCGGCCACCGCTCCAGAATTCGACTTCGTCCATGAACTGTCGCATCAAGTAGATGCCTCGTCCGTGCGCCGAGTAGATTGACTCTGAGGCGGTAGGGTCGGGAACCGCATCTGGATCGAAGCCTGGGCCCTCGTCTCGAACCACGAGCAGCAGTCCCTTGTCTGCTTCGCACTCACAAAAGCAGGCGACCGCCACTTTCTTGTTCGGGTTGCCCTCGTTCCCATGAACGATGGCCTTGGCCAAGGCTTCCCCCAGAGCCAGTTCCATATCATCGGTATGTTCTGGCGCGCAGCACATGGCTCCGACGACCGGCATTAGTTCTTCAAGGACATTATCCAAAGCGGCCAATGTGCTGGGAATAATTTTGCAGAATTTGGGAACGAGCTTGTCCCGCTCCAGGAGACAAGCGCCCATCTTAAGGCCTTGTCGCCGATTCCGATTCTAGATTTTGCATGGGTTCCCCCCTTCCGTATATCTCTTAGGCCGAGACCGCCTCGGATGTCTGCCTTGGGAGGCGTCTTATCCAGAGCAAAGTGATATCGTCCTGGAAGTCTGGTCTCCCGTGGAAGTCCTCAAGCCGCCTCAGAAAGATGCTGGCGACGGCGGTCAAAGGGGCACAGGAACTACTACCAATCTCTTCGGTCGATTCCTGTGCTAATTCCATAACACCTTCCGGCTGGAGCAACTCCCCGGAGGCGCTCCTCGTCTCCGGAACTCCGTCGCTGAACATGAGCAAGATGTCCCCGGGGTCGAGCAAAATGTGGTCTTCGTCGTAACAGGCCGTCTCCGTCACCCCAAAGGGAAGGCCACAAATGGATTCCTGCGAGGGTGCCAGTGTTGTCCACTGTCGCTGTTGTGCTTGCCAGAAAAGGATCCGTGGCTGGCCTCCGTAGGCATAGTGAATCTCGCCGCGACGGGATTTGTACACGGCGCAAAGCGATGTCGCAAGGGTGCCTGCGGGGGCAAAATCGGAAAACTGCTGGTTCAAGAAAGCCAGTAGCCGGCCGGGTTGGGTGTCGGTGGAATATCGGTGCAACAAGCGATGAACGCGCCGGGCGACAGAAGCGGACCGTTCTCCGTGGCCTGTAATCCGGAATTTCCATTTTGGCTCCGGGTCAGGGTGAACATATACCCTCCTCCCTCCCCGCGTCAATCCCAACATGACTTGTTTCGCGAGGGCAGAGTCCCGGCACGCCCGTATGGGCCGCCCCTGCCACCTCCCAAGCGCCTCGGGCACCCAAAAGCCACGCCGCCGGTCTTCACCAAACGTTGTTGAAGATACTACTACCTCAAGGACAGTTCAATTCCGGCAATGGACCAACCACCCTGAACAGGGATAATGAGGGGCCGTAACGCAAAGGAAAGGGTCGCAGACATAAAAAGCAATGTCTGCGCCACCCGCCGGCGCGCAGATGGCGTGCCCGTGATCAGGGAGAAACACCCAGCGGGTCAGCAGCAAACGATGCCCGGCGCGCGCCCGATTGAAAGCTTGCGCCAGCAGTGCGAAATCGCCCTCCGTCATCTTCACGCGCCGACGAAGCAGGCGCACGGTTATGAAGAAATAACGGTCCGAAAGAAATGGGCGACGCAACTTCGACCCAGGAAAGTACCGCCGACCGCACAACCGGCGGTCCCCGCTACCCGCTGAACCAAGCGCGGAAAACTTCCGGTGCGGTGTGGCAACACCAATTTTGGGATCGCTTCGTGCGGCATCGGAAGGAATTCAAGGACAGACTGACTTACATGCACCTGAATCCGGTGCGCAAAGGGTTGGCGGCGAGGCAGGAAGAATGGCGCTGGTCGAGTTATAATAACTTTGCGTTGGACCGGGATGTTGTAGCGAGTTGTCCGATTCAGATTGATTACGTCATGCTGTCGGATGGCTACCGGGGATGAACCAAGGGCCCACGGCACCTAGATCGTGCCGTGGCTACCCGCACCTGCCAGGCGACGAGCTTTGTGTGACGAGCGGCGCGGAGCGCATCTATGGAGGGGGCGGGGCAGCGCGCTAACTAAAGGTTCCACTCAGTCCTGTCGGAGACAGGTTCCAATGTTGCGAGCCCGACTCTCGTACCAGCTTTTCGGATTGGTCGTGCGGACGTTACCAGGCGGTCTTGCCGCAAGGGTGAACGGCCTGCTTGGACTGAAGGTACCAACCACACCGAAGATGCTGGCCGGTACATTAATGACGATGTCTGGACATTTTTTAATGGACATAGAGAAGGGTCTCCTGAAGGTGAATGAGGGGGATCCTGATTTCAAGGGTCGGCTTTCCCCGGGTCTCACTTGGACCATCGGAATGGAGCTGCTATGCGCCCTCACCTGGCTTGGCCTCCATGTCTTGAACCAGGACGATTTCGGCGCTGAATGGGACCTATTTGAGCTGTACGTAGTCAAAACCCTCGAAGAGCTGAAGGGGCTGTTGAAAGATAAGCAGCACGTGGCTCTTTTCGAGCAGATCGCACAGGAAACGAGGGATCTCTACCTATTGGACAGACCAACCCTGCGAGAGCTGGTCGATGCAACAGGGGTTAACTGGTACGGCGAGTTAATTGACAAAGCGGAGCGGGAAGGAAACTGGATGGCCACGTACGTGTTCAAGGCGGAAACCAGAATCACGGGCAAACTACCCATCGCTCCTAAAAGTATCTATTACCTACCGAGTGCACGGCACTTTGGGTTGACGCTGCTGGCGAGCATGGGTGCTTTCAAGAAACTGCGCCCAGTGTTCGTTGCGCCAGGAGAAGCAAGAGGTTGACGTGAGGCACACACCGGCACACAGGAAGGTGTCCCGCTCGTCGTTGGAGGTGAGCTGCGGCTCGACTCATTTTACGCCACCTTTTGCTGCGGCTGGGAGGTCTTTCGACCCAGAGCCGCTTCCAGCATCCACAGACCCCGGAGCGGGTAGCGCGTCTATAACGGCGTCGGCGTTGTCAAGGGACACTGCTCCCTGGGGCGCCGGGAGCGGGGTCAAGGGCGGCCCGATGTTTTTTATCGGGCCGTTCATCGCAGACCCTTGACGCCGC
>Ga0315282_10012568_pt1 | contig 12937 bp, 15 predicted proteins | sample YL17G07_20_MG_FD_203693 | JGI IMG/M metagenome (GOLD analysis project Ga0315282, IMG submission 203693) | Sediment microbial communities from Yellowstone Lake, YNP, Wyoming, USA - YL17G07_20 | ecosystem: Environmental > Aquatic > Freshwater > Lake > Sediment | place: USA: Wyoming | collected...
AAGGCCAACAAGCGGTGGGAACAGCGCCGGGCGAGTCAGCGCCGGCCCAAGGCCCGGGCCAAAGTCAGCAGGAAAGCCGCGTGAATGGACGTGGAAAGTTACACAAAAGAATTGACACTACCGCCGGCCGCGGTAGCCGGGGTTCAGGGAGTCCGGTGATTTTCAAACGCGGTGGACAGCAGGAGTGCTGTCCATTATAATGACCTTCCTGACATCCCAGATGAGCACCGCAACCCCACCACAGCCTCAGGTATCCGAGTTCGAGCCCAAGATAGTCGCTTTCCTCTGCAACTGGTGCTCCTATGCCGGCGCCGACCTCGCCGGCGTCTCCCGCATCCAGTATCCGCCCTCAATCCGCGTCATCCGCGTACCATGCTCGGGCCGTGTCGACCCGTTCTATATCCTCAAGGCTCTGCAAAACGGCGCGGACGGCGTGCTTGTCTCCGGCTGCCATCCCGGCGACTGCCACTACCTGACCGGCAACTACGTGGCCCGCCGCCGTTTTGCCGTGCTCAACGACCTGCTCGAGTTCGCCGGCATCGACCCGGGCCGCGTCAGCTTCTCCTGGGTTTCTGCCGCCGAAGGCGAGCGATTCGCCGAGGTCGTCCGCTCGGTCACTGAGAAAGTAAAGGCGCTCGGCCCCAACCGGAAACTCGTGAAACAGGAGTGCGGATGAGCCGGGAAGCTCAACTCCGCAAACGGGCTGAAGAACTACTGGCCGCCAAGAAAGTCGTGATGGTCGTAGGATACCGCGCCGGTAGGCGTCCCGGCACCGCGCAGCCCGTGTTCGTCACCAGGCCGGAAGACGCCGGCGTCCTCATTTTCGACGACCGCTGTGGCCAGAATCTTGCCGCCTACCTTCCGCGGGTCAAGCACAAGGGCAGAATAGCTGTCGTCGCCAAGGGCTGCGACTCGCGCTCCATCGTAAGCCTGCTGAAGGAGAAACAGCTCGACCGCAGCCAGCTCGTCATCCTTGGCGTCGGGTGCGAAGGCGTCAAGGAGAACGGCCGCCTGAGCGATGCCTGCACGACGTGCCTATACCCCAACCCGGTCATATACGACGAAATCGTCGGCGAGCCGGCACCGGCACGACAGCCGGCCGGCAACGGCCTTGCCGAGTTCGAGAAGCTGTCCCCGGACGAACGCTGGCAGGCGCTGACGGACGACGTGTCGCGCTGCATCCGCTGTTATGCCTGCCGCCAGGTCTGCCCGAACTGCTACTGCCCGGTCTGCTTCGTCGATTCCAGCGGCCCGCAGTGGGTCGGCAAGACAACCGCTGATTCCGACAACATGATGTTCCACCTCATGCGGGCTATGCACATGGCCGGCCGCTGCGTCGAGTGCGGCTCCTGCACCCGCGCCTGCCCGATGGGCATCGACCTGATGAAGTTCAACCGCAAGGTCGCGCAGGTCGTCAAGGAACGGTTCGGCGCGGTCGCGGGACTGAATCCGGACGAGCCGCCGGCCCTTGCCGCGTTTGACCCCAACGACCGGCAGGAGTTCGTCACGTGACGCCCCGCATCATCACCGCCCAAGCGCTCGACCGCCTCGTCGCCGAGTGGACCAAGTCCGCGACGGTCTACGCCCCGGTGCGGGTGAAGGACTGGACCGAGTGCCGGGCGGTCAAGTCGCTCAAGGATGCCGACCTGACCCGCATCAACACCAAGCTCTCGGCCCGGGGCCTGCTCTTCCCCCAGTGCGAGACGATGTTCCGCTTCGCGACCGCGGAACCGGGCATGGCCGATGCTGCCGCGTTCGCCGGCAGCCAGGTCGTCCTCGGCATCCGCCCCTGCGATGCTGCCGCCATTGCCGTGCTCGACCGGTTCTTCACCGGCCAGGGTGAAACTGACACGTACTACCGGCAACGCCGCGAGCATTCGGCCCTCGTCGGCCTCTCCTGCAATGCGCCCGCCGACACCTGCTTCTGCACCGCGGTCGGCGGCTCGCCCTCAGGAACCCGGGGGCTGGACCTGCTGCTGACCGACCTCGGCGGCAAGTATCTCGCTGAGCCGCTTACCGACCGGGGTAAGGCGCTCGTGGCGGATACGCCCGAGGCCCAGGCCGCGGACGTCGCGCGCAGGAAGGAACTGGCCGACAAAGCCGCCGCGGCCATGACGCTGCGAATCGACACCGAGGCCCTGAAGAAGCGGCTCGACGCCGGCTACGAGCATCCGGTCTGGGAAGACCTGAGCCTGCCCTGCGTCAACTGCGGCGCCTGCACCTTTGTCTGCCCCACCTGCCACTGCTTCGACGTCACCGACGAAACCCGCAAAGGCAAAGGCGCGCGCATCCGCGTCTGGGACTCCTGCCAGTTCTGCATCTACTCCCAGCATGCCTCCGGCCACAACCCGCGCCAGACCGGCCGCTCTCGCTACCGCAACCGCGTGATGGACAAGTTCAAGTACACCGTTGACGCGATTGGCGAGCTCTCCTGCGTCGGCTGCGGCCGCTGCATCATCGAATGCCCGGCCGGCATTGACGTCCGGGAAACCGTCGAGATGCTGATGCGGGCGCTGCCCGAGACACCGGAGAAGAAGTAGATGGCCCGAAACCCGTACGAACCGGTCCCGGTCAAAGTGGAAAAGGTCACGGTCGAGAACGATGCCAAGGACCTCAAGACCTTCGACCTTTCGTTTGTAGAGCCCGAAGCCCGCAAGGCATTCGAGTTCATCCCCGGCCAGTTCGGGTTCCTCTCCATCATGGGCGTGGGCGAAGCGCCGTTCGGTATCGCCTCGGCCCCTTCTGAAGAACTCATCAAGTATACGGTAAAGCGCGTCGGCGAGTTCACAACCGCCCTGCACGAACTCGAGCCGGGCGCGGTCATCGGGATGCGCGGACCCTGGGGCAACTCCTACCCCTTTGACCTGATGCAGGACAAAGACATCGTCATCGTCTCCGGCGGCTTCTCGTTCACGACGCTGCGCTCGACCATCGTCTACCTGCTCGACCCGGCCCGGCGCTCCCGGTTCGGCCGCATCACCGCGGTCTACGGCGCGCGCTCGCCCGGCGAACTGCTCTACAAAAAGGAAATCAGGGCCTGGGAATCAAACCCGGACCTGAACCTGCACCTGTGCGTCGACAATCTGAACGGAGCAGGCTGGCCCGGCACCGAGGGGCTGGTTCCCAACGTCCTGAAACAGGTCGCGCCGGCATCAGCGAACGCGGTTGCTCTGGTCTGTGGCCCCCCCGTAATGATTCGCTTCACCCATCCGGTGCTTGAGCAGCTCGGATTCAAACCGGAGAACGTGTTCCTCTCATTGGAGAACCGTATGAAGTGCGGCATCGGCAAGTGCGGCCACTGCAACCTCGGCCCCAAATACGTCTGCAAAGACGGCCCGGTCTTCTCCTACTCCGAGCTCAAGACCCTCCCCGCCGAATACTAGTCACGCCTGCCGCGGTCGCCGATGGCCGACGGCTCGCGCGAGGGGCGATTCCTCGGCTTGCGCTAGAACTCGTAGCTTAAGGCCTGGGGCTGTCTGCCTGCGTCCGAGCAGGCCCGCGTTCCGGCCCGCAGATCTGGAGTTGGCCCGACTGACCTCCGACGTCCCGGAAAATCCCGTCAACCACTACCTGTAGTATAGGGGGTACGGTTCCCCGGGCTGTCCCCCCTACTACATATAGGGCCGTCCCCCGGGCTGGCGATGGAATGGACCCCTGGATCCATCGTTCCGTTGACACGAGCAGCCCCGGTGCTACCATGTGCGCGATGGAATCCGAACCCAAGCCGGCCCTGACGAAGAGGGCTCAGGATGTCCCCGAATCCCCCGCCAGGTTGCGCATTCAGACTGACAGCAGAGGAGGAAGAATGAAGACTGCCGGTGCTGCGATTGGGCTGTGCGCGGCCGCCAGCCTCTCGCTGTCGTGGGCGCTGTCGTACGTCGAATCTTCGAACGGTCTGGAGCCGCCCGCGATGGAAGGTGGCAGGACCGAGCTCGAGTTCGCTGACATCAATGAAGACGGCAACGTGGACCTCGTGTCCATCGGCGACCACGGCAACCCGTATGTGAACACCGACGAACACGGCATCATGGTCTGGTTCGGCGACGGTCACGGCAACTGGAGCGTCTACCAGGAAGGTAATTTCGGCTATGGCGGCATTGCCGCAGGTGACGTCAACAATGACGGCCATCTGGATATCGGCTGCGGCATGCATCACGACTACGCGCCGCCCGAACAACTGGGCGCCCGGTTGATCGAGGTCGCGCTCGGCAACGGTACGGGTCAGAATTGGGTCGCGTGGGACAGCGGCCTGGCCGAGCACGGCGAGACCTGGGGCATGTTCGGCACGGATTTCGCGGACTTCAACAACGACGGCTGGCTGGACCTGGTGTCGAACTCGTTTGGGGGCACGGCCGGTGTTCATGCGTACCTCAACTACCACGACGGGCACTGGGACCAGAGCTTCGGGTTCACCGGTGGCTTCTCGTGCGAGGACGTCGTCTGTGGCGACATCAACAACGATGGTAACGTTGACTTCGCGGTCGGACAGGAGTCCGGCACGGTGTACTTCGGTGACGGAACCGGCAACTTCACGCTTGAGCAGCACAACCTGCCTCCGCCCGGGGGCCAGGGCCACTCAGGCGTTGCCTTGGGCGACGTGGACAACGACGGGGCAAAGGAGCTGGCGTTCTGCCAGTGCGCGGACACAATCGAGGTCTACAAGTGGAGCGTTGACGGCGACAGTTGGGTGAGCCTGCGCGGCAGTCTGCCCTTGTCCGGCTACGAGTCGGTCCAGCTCTGCGACATGAACTGCGATGGGTATGTGGACCTGGTCGGGTTCGGCAGCGGCAACGGTACGGTCTGGCTTGGGGACGGGCATGGGAACTGGACTCAGGCCGCCGGCTTCACGACACCGACGCCGGGCTACTTCGAGGCTTTGCGCGTCGGCGGTGACGTAGACCACAATGGACTTCCGGACGTCGTGCTCGTTGCCGACGAAGGCACCTGGCCAAGTGACCGGAACCACCTCCGCTGCTTCAAGGAGGCATCAACGCCCGACAGCCTGCGCATGGTGCCTGCCTTCCCTCGCGGCGGCGAGAGATTCTACGCCGGGTCAGTGCAGTTCGTTGACTGGTGCTGCGCCGTGCCCGCGGGCGAAACGGCAGCGGTACGCCTGGAGCTTTCCGCGACCGGCCTGGGCGGTCCCTGGTCCCTGATTGCGGACAGCCTGAGGAACACAGGCCGGTTCCAATGGACAGTACCGGATGAGCCTTCGACAGACTGCTACATCCGCTGCTCTGCTTCCTCGCGGCACGGAGCAAGCACGAGGGACTTGGCCGCGCGCGTCTCCCCCAATCCGGCACGGAACGAAGCCCGACTGGCCTACACCCTGCCAGCAGCCTGCTACGTCAGTGTCGTACTCTGCGACGCGGCGGGAAGGAACATCGCCTTGCTGCATCAGGGGGCTGCGTCGCCGGGACACCACACGTTGTCTCTTGACACTGGCGGCCTGCGCCCCGGTGTCTACTTCTGTCGACTTCGGGTCGGCAACGAGGAGGAAACAGTGAAGCTGGTCCTGCAACGGTAGAGCGGGCGGCGCCCGGCCTTCGCAGCCCCGCTCATGAATCAGCTCACCGCAAGCATAGTGCAGGCAATCAAACGTATACCTGAGGGCGAGGTCGCGACCTACGGCCAAATCGCGGCCATGGCCGGCGACCCCGGCGCCACGCGGCTCGTCGTCTGGGCGTTGCGCGCGTACTCAGACGGGGAGAAGCTGCCGTGGCATCAGGTCATCAATGGCCGGGGCGAGATATCACTCCGGGGCGAAGGTGCTGAGCTCCAGCGCGCCCTGCTCGAGAGAGAAGGCGTCAGGTTCGACGAGCGGGGTCGCATCCCACTTGACCTGTTCCGGTGGCGCGGATGAACGGCAGCCACGGTCTCGCCGGGCACGATACCGCAACCTTTGCCGCAGGCTGCTTCTGGGGAGTGGAAGCGGCGTTCAGCAAGGCAGAGGGCGTGACATCGACGACCGTCGGTTACACCGGCGGCCACACGGCGAACCCGACCTACGAGGACGTGTGCTCTGACACAACCGGCCATGCGGAGGCTGTTGAAGTCGCCTTCGACCCCAAGGTCATCAGCTACGAGAAGCTCCTTGACTTATTCTGGAGCATACACGACCCGACCACTCCGAACCGCCAGGGCCCGGACATGGGAAGCCAGTATCGTTCAGCCATCTTCTACCACTCATCCGAACAGCAGGCAGCCGCGGCTGCCTCGAAAGAACGTCTGCAGAAGTCGGGTAAGCTCAAGCGGCCGATAGTAACCGAGATTGTCCCGGCCTCAACCTTCTGGCGCGCCGAGGAGTACCACCAGAGGTACTTCGAGAAGCACGGCGGCGCAAGCTGCCACGTCCGCTAGCGCGCCGGCGGCAGCGGGCGTCGCATGAGGGCTGCGCGGCCAATGTCGTTGACTGGCGTCTTGCTCGGGCTATGATTCGATATGATGACACGGCTGGTCTGGGTCATTCTGTTCGCCGTAGTGGTCGGGCTGATGCTGCTGTTCTTGATGCGGTCCTTTCAGTCCGGCCCGCGCGCCGGCCGGCTGGTTGAGCAGATGGCCGCTACGCGGCAGACGTTGGCCCGCGAGTTTCCGGACAGCCGGTTTCAGGTCCGCGTAGTGGCACCCGGACGGTCAGTGCGCGAGATGGTCGTCAGCATCACACCAGGCCCGGCCGACTCGGCTCTGGCCGCGGCCATCGCGGAATCAGCAGTCGCGGTCGCACGCCGCACAATTGACCTGTCAGGATTCGACTCGGTTGTGGTGACGGTGTCGGGCAAGACCGCCCGGTCGGTCCCTGCTGCGTCGCGCTAAGGACGCAGCATCACCTTAGAAATGCTCGTTGATTGAAAGCTCGAGGACGCGGTCGAGCTTCGTTTCCGGCCGGTTGCCGAGAATGTCCCGCAGCGCAGCGGCCAGCCTGAGCTTTTCGTTGAAGGTCCAGGCCAAGCCGAAGTTCAGAAAGCCCTTGTTGCGGCCGATGTGCTGATTCAGAGCCGGGTCATACTCGATAATCCCCTCGACACTGCCGGGGAAAAGCTGATTCACGACCAGAAATCCGTCGGTGCCGTGAGAGTAGTTCACGCCAAGCTGGCAGAAGGTCCGGCTGGCGTCAATCGTCTTCCCCAGGCACAGGTAGCCGCCCTTCTCCCGCACCAGATACACGCCTGAAGAGCAGGCGTCGTATCCCTGGCTCTCGAAGCCGATAAGGACGTTCGGCACATACCCCTGCTCTTCGAGAATGGCCAGTCGCGCCTGGAAGTCGGGGCGGTACCGGTCGAAGAATGTCGGCTTGGCGCTGCCGATAATGCTATCCCCGCCGTAGGACATCCCGAGAGTCACCCGGTTGAACAGGCCGACCGCCAGCCGCGCCATGACGCCACCCGAACCCCAGAGCCGAACGCCGGCATAGTACTCGCCGTGAGCGAGCGAAATCGGAACCGGCTGGTCGATGTTGTAAAGGATGGCGAACGATGGGACGGCGGCAACCAGGATTGCTGCCGTAATTCTCATCACTCTCCAGCATAGATGCCTGCGCCCGACCTGTCAAGCACTGCCGTGCCCACGCCACTCTGCCCGTCCTGTCCTTGACGCTGGTTGCCCGGCTTGCTACACTGGCCTTGAACATGAAAAGGTCATTCCCCTATTTCATCATCGCGGTTCTCGCGGTCGCGCTCAGTATCTCGCTCTGGACGAACTGGGCCCGACCCGGCCGCGGCCGGCCCATTGTCGGCACTGTCGTTCCGGCCTCGGTCAGCGACGACGTCACCGCCTCGAGAACCAATGCCATCGTGCTCGCCTCCCGCAAAGTCAGCCCGGCGGTTGTCTCGGTAATCGTCACCCAGACCCAGGTCGTGGCCTACGACCCGTTCGGGTTCGGCGGGTTCGACGACTTCTTCCGCGACTTCTTCCCCCGCCGCACCTACCGCCAGGAAGTGAAGTCCATGGGCTCGGGCGTAATCATATCCGGCGACGGCGACATCATCACCAACGCCCACGTGGTCCGCAACGCCACGCGCATCAAGGTAACCCTGCCCGACAACCGGGAGCTCGACGCCAAACTCGAAGGGATGGACGACGTGCGGGACCTGGCCCTCCTGAAGGTCTCCGGCAAGAGTCTGCCCGCGGCGAGCCTGGGCAGTTCCGACGACGTGATGATCGGCGAATGGGCCATTGCCATCGGCAACCCGTTCGGCTTCATGATTCAAGACGCGCAGCCGACCGTTACCGTGGGCGTCGTCTCGGCGCTGCACCGCGACATCAAGTCAGCCGGCGGCGACGAACGCGTGTATGCCGACATGATTCAGACCGACGCGGCCATCAACCCGGGCAATTCCGGCGGCCCGCTCGTGAACGCCGCCGGAGAGGTCGTCGGGATTAACACGTTCATCTTCAGCCATTCCGGCGGGTCCGAAGGCATCGGTTTTGCCCGCCCCATCAACGACGTCAAGCAGTTCATCAAGGAGACCCGCGGCGGCACCGGCTCAAGCTACACGCCGGTCGAGACGCCGCTCGGCGCCCGGGTCGCGGACATCAACCCGGCGGTTCGTTCCCACTTCAAACTCGGCTATCGCCGGGGCGTGGCCGTGGTCGAGGTCGAAGGCGGCAGCATCGCCGAGACCATCGGCATGGCGCCGGGCGACGTCGTACTGATGGCCCAGGGCAAGGCCGTCAATTCCGCCGACGCGTTTGCCCAGCAGTACGCCAAGCTGGCCGGCACGATAGACATTGTGATTGACCGCAACGGCGAGCAGATAAGGCTGCTTTACAGATTAAGATGATAACACGTTACGAAACGCCCGAAATGGCCGCGCTCTGGAACGAAGAAGAAAAGTTCCGGTCGTGGCTCCTCGTCGAGAAGACCGTCGCCCAGGTACAGGCGGAGCTGGGCCTTATCCCCGGGAGCGCGGCCCGCTCCATCCAGCGCGCCACGTTCAAGCTCGCGGAAATCGACCGCTTCGAGAAGGAGACGAACCACGACGTCATCGCGTTCACCAAGAGCGTAGCCAGGAGCATCGGCCCCGCGGGGAGACACGTGCATTACGGACTCACGTCCTATGACGTCGTTGACACGGCGCTCTCCCTGCGCTGCGTTTCCGCCCTCGGGATTGTCGAGGCCGCGCTCGGCGACCTAAGGGTCGAGACCGCCCGCCTGGCGCTCGAGTACAAACACACCCCGATGATGGGCCGGACCCACGGGGTCCATGCCGAGCCGATTACCTTCGGCCTGAAGAGCCTTTCCTGGTACGAAGAGACCAGCCGTAACATCGAACGACTGCGCGCGGTCACGCAGGAAATGCGCCACGGCAAGGTTTCGGGCGTTGTTGGCTCGTATACGCAGCTCGGCCCTGAGGTCGAGGCCAGAGTGCTGGCTCGCCTGGGCCTGAAACCCGAACCTGTATCGACCCAGGTGATTCCGCGCGACCGCCACGCGTGGATGCTCTCCGCTCTCGCGCTCGTCGCGACCGGCCTCGAGCGCATCGCCACCGAAATCCGCAACCTCCAGCGCACCGAAATCTACGAGCTGTCCGAACCGTTCGGCAAAGGCCAGCGCGGCTCATCCGCCATGCCCCACAAGAAGAACCCGATAACCTGCGAACGCATAACCAGCCTTGCCCGGCTGGTCCGCGCCTACGCCCAGGTCGGCCTTGAGAACGTCTGCCTCTGGCACGAACGCGACCTGTCCAACTCGGCGAACGAGCGCGTCATCATACCGGAAGCGTTCACCATCACCCACTACATGGTTCGCAGGCTCACCGGAGTCCTCGCCGGACTGGTCGTGCGACCGGAGCAGATGCTCCGCAACCTCGAGTCATCAGGCCAGACCTTCTTCTCGCAGGCGGTCATGCTTGAGCTGGTCCGGGCCGGCATGGACAAGGACCGGGCTTACCAGCTTGTGCAGGAGTTGGCCTTCACCTGCCAGGTGGACGACGCTTCATTGCCCGAACTCTGCCGAAACCACCCGGAGATCAGCCGCCGGCTCGACCGCCGCACCCTGGAACGGGCATTCGACCTGAAGCGGCTGCTGCGCAACGTGGACGCGGTGTATCGCCGCGTCGGCCTGACCGCCGCGGGAAAGCCCAAAGCCGGCAGCCCGAAGTCCAGAATCTAGGGCCGTGGATTTCACGCTCACCGAGGACCAGCTCCTCGTTCAGAAGCTTGCCCGGGAGTTCGCCATCCGCGAAGCGGCGCCCGCGATGAAGCAATGCGACGAACAGGCCTGCTTCGGCCGGGACTTCCTGACCAGGATGGGGCAGGCCGGGCTGCTCGGCCTCTCGGTGCCTGCGCGGTACGGCGGCACCGGCAACGACTACGTCGGCCTCGGGCTGGCCTGTGAAGAGCTGGAGTACTTCGACACCGCGCTCAGGGTCATTCTGTCCGTGCACGTCGGCCTGAACAGCCTCACGCTGCTTTCGTGGGGCACCGAAGACCAGAAAGAGCGCTGGCTCGTTCCCCAGGCCCGGGGAGAGAAAGTCGCGACCTTTGCCATGACCGAGCCGGCCGCGGGCAGCGACGTTGCCGGCATCCGCGCCCACGCGCCGGGATGGAACCGACTACCTTGTCTCAAGAGAAAGGCTCGCGCGAAATCCACAAACTGCTTCAGGCCGATTACGCGCTCGGCCTGCGCCGGGACCGGCCCCTCCGCTGCAATCTCCCCAGGCCCGAATAGGAAAGGAAGTCAATGCCGATTATCTATCTGAAGTCCGGTGGCACGGCGACCTGCACCGGCTATACCATCAAAGAAGGGGTCGTGAAGGCCATGGACTGCAAGCTCGACGGGACCCAGATTCCGGAAGACAAGTCCAAGCCGGCCGAGTTCACCGTCTCGCTGGATAACGTTCTCTTCATCCTGCCCGGTAAGCTGTAGCCCTGGACCGCGTTCTCGTCCGCAAGGTCGGAGACCTAGCACAGGCGGTCGGCGAGGCGCTCGACTTCTTCGACCGTGACTTCTCGGGCAAGCGGGTCTGGGTGAAGCCGAACCTGCTCGCGCCGCGCCCGCCTGAGCACTCGGTCACGACCGACCCGGAACTCGTCCGGCAGTGCGTACGCCAGCTCAAATCCCGGGGCGCGGCCGAGGTGCGCGTCGCGGACAACCCGGGCGGCGGGCTCGCGCAGAACATCGAGGCGTACATTGCGCCCACCGGCGTAGTCGAGGCCAGCGAGGGTACGTTTCAGAGCATCGCAGCCACGCCGGTCACGCTGAAAATGAACTCCCGATTCACCGGCGAAGTCCATGCGTCGCGCATCATCACCGAGGTCGACGTCATCCTGAACCTGCCGGTCTTCAAGACCCACTCGCTCACGCTTCTGACCGGCGCGGTGAAGAACCTCTTCGGCATCATCCCGGGCGGACAGAAATCTTATCTGCACACGCTCGTCAGGAACGGCGACGAGTTTGCCGAGCTGCTTGTGGACATCTATCAGGCAATACCGGTGCCGGTGCTCAGCATAATGGACGCGCTCCGCGGCATGGACGGTCAGAACGGCCCGAGCGGCGGCCGCGTGCTCAGGCTCGGCCGGATACTCGCTGCCCGGAACGCGGTGGCACTTGACTCGGTGATGGCGATGATGGCAGGAGTGAGTCCCGGCTCGATTCCAACCAACCGGATTGCCGCTGAAAGGGGACTTGGCCCGGCTCGGGCCGAAGACATCCAGATTATCGGAGACTTCGAGACAATCCCCGGATTCCGCCTCCCATCAAGGAGGCTGGCCGGCAGAATCACCGGGATTGCGGCCGTGGTCGCCTACCCATTCATGCGGCGCCGGCCGCTCGTGCGGCGCGACCTCTGCACCTGCTGCCGCCGCTGCGCCGACAACTGCCCGGCCAAGGCGATCTCCATGACACCCTATCCGGCCGTCGACCGCAGGAAGTGCATCAGTTGCTACTGCTGCGCTGAGATTTGCCCTGAGCGGGCAATGGTCATCCCCGGCGCGCTCCGCGGCCTTGTCCGCCGCGTCCTCGGCCGTTAGCCGAACACGGCCGCAGCAGCCTCGTCGTCCTCAGCCATCCGAGTTTGACGGCTACGTACCTCAGAGCTATACTGAAGAAATGACCCGAGGCGTTGAGCGCACGGACAGCAGTGCCACGGCAAGAAAGTCTGCATTCGCCGTGCGCAGCGACTCGGTTTGGAGGTGACTGTGCCGAACACTTACACCGCAGTAACGAAGCAGGACGGAGACTGGTGGATAGGCTGGGTTGAGGAAGTCCCCGGAGTGAACTGCCAGGAACATACCCGGGAGGGACTGCTCAAGAGCCTGCGCGCCACCTTGAAGGAAGCGCTTCAGTTCAACCGGGAGGAGGCCATTCAGGCGGCGTCGCCCCATTACAGCGAAGAACCCCTGATGGTATGAAACGCAGGGAGTTGCTGGAACACCTGCGTAACCAAGGCTGCGCATTCGTCCGAGAGGGTAGCCGCCATTCCTGGTGGCTGAATCCAGTTCAGAACAAGCGTTCCTCGGTTCCCCGACACACCGAGATATCTGACCAACTCGCCAGGAAAATCTGCCGCGACTTGGGAGTGCCCTTCGTGAAGTAGTCGGCGCAGGACGTCGAACGTGGTACGTTCTTTCGCCCAACACCAAGTCCGCAACAGCAAGACCGACTCACGAACTGCTCCCCGACGGCTCAGCAGCCGCGTCGGTTTCCGCCTGAAGCCGCTGTCAGCCGTCCAGCCGCTTGCCTGCGTCAGGCGTGAAGTGTGAGGGGGCGAGTGCCAAGACATAGAGGTCACTTTCAGTTCATCAGTTTCGACTGCCAACACATCAAGGTCACTCTCTGAATCGTCGCTGAGGAAGGCGGTGTTTGATGGTCTTGCGGAGTGCCCCCGGTGGCATGGACACCAAGGAAAGTGGGTGTAGCATGAAACCGGAGGTACGAATTGAGTCTGGAAAAGAGACCGCGGAAGAGCTATACGCGTGAGTACAAACTCAACGCGAT
>Ga0315282_10012569_pt1 | contig 12936 bp, 15 predicted proteins | sample YL17G07_20_MG_FD_203693 | JGI IMG/M metagenome (GOLD analysis project Ga0315282, IMG submission 203693) | Sediment microbial communities from Yellowstone Lake, YNP, Wyoming, USA - YL17G07_20 | ecosystem: Environmental > Aquatic > Freshwater > Lake > Sediment | place: USA: Wyoming | collected...
TTGCGACCTCGCCTGCACTGCTTGGTGTCGGGTGGATCATCGGCCCGAAGATTGCCTCGTTCGTGTTCGTTGGCGGGCTGCTCGGCTGGGTCATCCTGGCGCCGCTCATCGCGCTTGCGACGGGGTTGCCGACGCCGACGACGCCTTCGGATATCACCGATGCGCTGGCCTTGGGATTCGGGAATGCGCATACGGGGTACCAGATCTGGGGCTTCTTCGCCATCTGGGGGAATTATATTCGGTATATTGGTGTCGGCACGATGGTCGTCGGCGGTCTGTATACGATTTTCCGGCTGCGGTCGAACCTCGCCAGCGGGATCCGTGAGGCGGTCGCGGGGCTCCGTGGCGGCAGTGGGATTGTGAAGAAGCGCACGGATCAGGATCTGAACATCAAGTTTGTGTTCTTAATGATCGGGCTGTTGACGATCCCGATTTTCTTGGTCTATGTCTGGATTTCTTCGTTGTGGGTGGTCTCGGCGATCATGGCGGTCTTCGCGGTTCTGTTCGCATTCGTGGCGAGCGCGATTGCGGGGTACATGGCTGGTCTGCTCGGGTCTTCGAACAACCCGATCTCTGGGGTGACCGTCTCGGTGTTACTGATTACTTCTCTGATCTTGCTTGGGTTTGGGCTGTCTGGGAATATCCAGGCGGCGGGGGTCGCGATTCTCATCGCCGCGGTGATTTGCTGTGCGGCGGCGATCTCTGGTGACGTGCTGCAGTCGCTGACGTGTGGTCAGATGGTTGGTGCGACGCCGCGGAACCAGCAGATCGCGGAGATCATTGGGGTCATGGCTGCGGCGCCGATTCTGGCGCTCGTCGTCCAGGCCTTGGATAAAGCGTATCGGATTGGGAGTACGAATCTTCCCGCACCCCAGGCGTTCCTCATGAAGGGGATCGTGCAGGGGGTGCTGGGTGGTCAGATGGTCTGGCCGTTCGTCATCGCCGGCATGGTCCTCGCGTTCGTTCTGATTCTGATCAATCTGCCGGTGCTTCCGGTGGCGATCGGGATTTATCTGCCGTTTACGTTGACGACGCCGATTTTCCTCGGCGGCATCATCCGGTTCCTCACCGATCGTGCGATTACGAAGAAGTTCGGCTCGGCGGAGGAAGAGCAGATCAGCGAGTGGGAGCTGGCGATTAAGCAGACGGATGTCAAACCAAAAGAAAAGATTATAAGAACCGGGCTGCTGCTGACAGCGGGGTTGATTGCTGGAGAGGCCCTGATGGGGGTGACGGTCGCGTTCCTCATCGTCTTCGGGCTGAACTTCCAGGTCTTTGAGTACCCGCCGATCCTGCCGAGCATCCTTGTCTTCGTCTTCATCGGGGCGCTCCTCTGGTATATCCCCTTGAGGTTTATCTACGCCAAAGACACGAAAGAGAAGTAACCCGCTGCCGACCGTGGATGAGTTTCTTTTGTATCGGCCGGTTCGAGGGGAGTGGCCTTGGCGGGCGACTGCGGAGGGTCGGGTGTCGATTTCGGTGCCGAAGTTCACGAGCAAGACCGGGGTGAGGTTCGTCAAGCTTCTTCATAAGGAGAATACGATTGAGGCGAACCTTGATGCCTTGGGGTCGTTCGTCTGGGTCACGATCAATGGGGAGCTGACGGTCAAGGATGTCTTGGACCGGGTGAAGGAGAAGTTCCCGGCGGAGGAGAACATCGACCAGCGGCTGTTCCTGTTTCTGCAGCAGATGAGGGCCTTGCATTACCTGACGTACTAGCATCGTCCCAGGTGCGCTTTTTTTACCTGGATGGTGCCGCTGTCCCGGCTCCAGTGGGTCTCTCGTTCGTCGATGATGAGCGGGGCATTGAAGCTGGGTCCGTCGAGGACGAGGGTCTCGTACTCCCCGCCTTCGCCTGCGATGTTGACGCCCTTGGTCTCGTGGAGGCTGCATAGGGCGGCGAGCGTCGGGGGGTCGATGGTGCGGCCGAGCCAGTCTTTGGTGAGGCCTTCGGCGAAGACGCCGACGATCATGATGTTGAAGCCGGCGTGGAGCTGGTCTTCCAGGAGGAGCCCTTGGTCCTTGTGCCAGAGGGGGGTGAAGCTTTTAAGGCCGAGTCGGTCGCAGACGCGTTCGATACGGGTCCGCTGGTACTCGGAGGCGATGGCGCCGCTGACGACGCCGTCGATAGGGAGGCTCTGAAGGAGGGTCTGCAGGTCGGATAGCTCGTCTTCCTTCTGGCCTTTTGTCATCCGAGACGAGAGGGGGATTCCAAGGGTCTCTGCGAGCAGGCCGGTGAGGGAGAGGTTCAGGGAGTGGAACATCCAGGACTCCGTGTTCTTGGGGATGAGGGTGACGAGGTGGGAGACGTCCCAGCCCCATTGCTGCGCGATGTACGTGGCGAAGGTGGAGTCCTTTCCTCCGGAGAACAGTACGGCGACTCTCATGGTGTCGGAGGTATCTGCGGTGTCCTAGAAAAATCTGTTCACATCGTTGGTGGGGGAAGAAAGCTTAATTTACGAACAGAGCGATGTCTGCTGAAGAGAGGAAATCTGGATGAACATCGGCATCATCAGCGGGCATCTGATTCCCGGGCTTATCAGGCGTCCAGAGTTGGTCACGGTTGAGACGCCGTACGGCCCGGTCGTGCTTCGGATCGCGAAGGCGAAGGGTCATACCCTGTTTTTCGTCAACCGGCATGGGGAGGAGGCCTGTCTTCCTCCGCATCGGGTGAACGCCCGGGCGACGATATCGGCCTTGGCGGAGAGTCATGTGGAGGCGATTTTCTCGGTGGGGACGGTCGGTTCCCTGAAGAAGTCGCTTGCTCCTGGGGATTTCGTCGTGCCTCATGATTTCATCGATATGACGAAGTCGCGTCCGTCGACGTTTTTTGACGAGTCGCGGGTGCATGTGGACATGACTGATCCGTTCTGCCCGGCGCTGCGTGCGTGTCTGCTGAAGGTGGCGAAGGCGCAGCCGCAGGCTCGGGTTCATGGGCGGGGGGTGCTGGTGGTGACGGAGGGTCCGCGGTTGGAGACGCCGGCGGAGATCCGGATGTTCGCTTCGTTTGCGGACATCGTGGGGATGACGCTGGTGCCTGAGGTGGTGCTGGCGCGGGAGAAGGGGATTTGTTTTGCCGCCGTGTGCCTGGTGTGCAACATGGCTGCTGGCCTGCAGCATCGGTTGGCCGCGGAGGAGATCGTGGAGATTTACTCGCAGCGGGAGCCGGTGCTTACGAAGTGGCTGGCGGGGGCGTTGGAGGCGCTGCCGTCGGTGTTGTCGTGTCCGTGTCCGCGGTCGCTGGCGCAGGCGCGGTTATGAAGGAGTACGAGCTTATTGATCATACCGCGGATGTCGGCATCCGGGCGTTTGGCAGGACGCTGGATGAGGCGTTTGCGCATGTGGCTAAAGGCATGTTCGACATCATGACGGATAATTCGAAGATCCGTCCTGTGCAGAAGGTTCAGGTCTCGCTTCCTGCGGCGCCGTCGCTGGAGCAGCTGTTGGTGGATTGGTTGTCTGAGCTAGTGTTTTTGAACGGGGCGCGGAACCTGGTGTTCGGGCGGTTCGACGTGAAGATTGCGGGAACGGCTCTCACGGCCACGGTCTATGGTGATGAGTACGACGTGAAGAAGTATCGGATGGGGACGGAGGTCAAGGCCGTGACGTATCACATGCTTGAGGTGCACGACCGGCCGCCGTACCGGGTTCAGGTCCTCCTCGATATCTGAGCGATGAGGCGGTGGGTGTCGTAGTCTGGCGGGGGGTTGGGTGGGTATTTGAGGACGGTGATCCAGACGGTGTTCTGGGCGGTGTGTCCCTGGGCGTCGGTGGCGGTGAGGGTGGCGGAGTAGGAGCCGGGGTTGAGGAAGATCATGCTCGTGCCGCGGTCGTCTGAGGTGAAGCTGCAGTGTGTTTTGAGTTGCAGCTGCATCTTTGCCCCGGTGAGAATCGCGGCGACACAACAGGATGTAAATGCGCTGAACGCGAGGGCCGGTGTGATCGCGAAGCCGCCGAACCCTATCATGAAGGCGATGAAGAAGATTAGTTTTTGGAGTCGTATGGGCCGCTGGGTGATCTGGTTGTAGACGTCGGGTTGGATGATGCCGGAGCCTTGTGGTCCGAAGTCCCAGTGGTAGCTGGTGAGGGTGGTTTCGTTGTCCGGGTTGGCGTAGAAGTGGACGGTGAGCGGGCTGTAGCCTTCTATGGGTCCAACGCTGATCAGGTCTGGGATGTGGAGTTGTGCGGTGTCGGTGGTGACGATGGTGTCTTGGTTTTGTTGGTCTGGTGGTGTGGAGGCCTGGTCGCTTCGCGGGAGGAGCAGGTATCCCAGGAGCGTTGTCGAAAGAAGGAGGATGGTGATGCTGATGGCTTTGGTCTTCTTTTGTCCCCGCGTCCGTAAAACCCCCTGTGGGAATTATGTGGGATTCATATAGTTGTGGCCTATATAAATTTTATTACACAGGGATACTGGACGACTTTGAAGGAAATATCAGCGTTCTTCCCGAAAGAAGGCAAGAAAACAAACTTTAAATAACAATTCAGCTATTTCTTTACACGGAAAAGGGTGGATTCTCTTGAGAGCTTCAAAAAAATATACCATATTGGTCGCATGTCTTTTCCTTTTCGTCCTCGTGCTTCCAATGGTAGGAAGTCGGCCTGGTGGCAGCCGAGACGAGTATTGTTTCCCAGACATCGAGGGAACCCCAGGCCATAACGGATGGTGGGTCCCTCCAATCCATGTGAGTTACGTTCATTCGGCGAACGTCACAGAAATCGAGACATGGCTCAATGGATCATGGGTCCCCTATTCCGGACCGTTTAATATTACGAAGAAAGGTGACCTCTCTTCACCCTTCAGATGGCGTTACAGGACCATTGAAAATGGAGACGAATGGATTTACGGTAGTGCCCAATGGACATTCAAAATAGATTGGGACAAACCTTCTGTCAGTATCATCATCGAACGAAGAGGCTTCCTTCTCTGGAAGAAATGCGTCATCACCGCCAATGCTAGCGATTCCATGAGCGGTGTTGATTGCGTGGAATTCTACCTCAATGGACTACTTCAATCCACCGATCATTTTGCACCATACCAATGGATATTGTGTCCTGTTCCTCGTGGGCATACCCTTACCGTTGATGTTCGTGCCTATGATATGGCTGGCAACTTTAACGACAGCGAGAAAACAGGATCATGTGCGTATTCGAACGCCTTCCCGGAGAACCCACAGTTCAATCATCCCTTCCTATTCCTGTGGACCCTCTGGCGCGACCTTCGAGACCGCATCATGGACGGCCGATAACGGTACAAACCAATCCGGCTAGAGTACCAGGTATTTAAGAGGAAAACTGCACTTTTGAGACAATCTTTCCGAATAGTTTCGCCGACCCCCCGCCCCGGTTTAAATACCGAAAAACCGCTCCCTTCGTTTGGCAATCGACGAACCGGACGGAAAACCCCTTCCTCCCAAAGCAAGGCGTGCTTTTTCTTCCAGACCTCCCGTCCGGTCTCTCCTCACCCACTCCCGTTCTCCCAAGGGTAAATCTTATAACAACCTGGTGATTACCGGTGATACGATGAAACAGACCCCCGGCAAACCACAGACCACCGGCAAACAGACGATCACCGAGGACATGACCATCAAGGACGTCATCGACAAGTACCCCCAGACCGCCCAGGTGTTCATGAAATACAACGTCGGCTGCATCGGCTGCCTCGCCGCATCCTTCGAAAAAGTCAAGGACATCGCGGCTGTCCACGGCATCGACACCACTCAGCTCGTCAAAGACCTCAACGCCGCCCTCCAAAACTAGTACCCACCACTTTTTTTCAAACACTCTCTTTCTCTTCAAACCGTGAACCAAACAGCCATACACTCGGTTTCTCCCCCTGATTTTTTTATAAATACTAGGGGAAAGGATAAGTATCACCCCCGCATTATATTAGAAAAAGAAGGGAGTCTTTATGGTCGCAAAAAAACACCTCGTGTCTACCGCGGGAAGTCTCATGCTCTGCCTCTTGTTTCTCATGCCCCTCGTAATGGCCAATAGACCGGTAACGACGACGATCACCGCAACACAGAACGACATCGTCTTCACCCACATTCCTGCCAATGGCCTGTATTGGAACAGCAAAAAAATCGCGAACTTCCCCGTCGCATACTTCCTTCGCGACAAGGGTGGCGTCCTGACCGACATGGGCGGCAGCGTCACCGGCACCAACATCGATCGCGTCGAACTCTGGGCGGAAGGCCAACTCATGATGAGTTTCACGGCTCCACCCTACAGCTGGGATATTCACCCAGGCCCGCATCTAGTCATGTTCAGCCACACCATGCCCCTGACCGCGATAGTCTACCTGACCACCGGAGGCACCGTCTGGGACAACATGACCATCTACCGCCTGTTTTAAGCAAAAGAACCCACAAAATATTTATCTTCAGGCTCCTTTACCTACCAAGCACACAGCGTGTAAGGAGGCATTTCATCTCATGGTCTGCTACGTCGTCCCAACCGTCGCCGCCGTTATCCACGGCGCCATGCGCAAGAACTTCGACTCCCTCAAGAAGAACACATACCAGCTCTGGCTGAACCTCATGCTCGCCGGCGCCGGCATCTTCGGCTTCATCGACCACCTCTGGAACAGTGAGCTCACTCTCATCGGGCCCAGCATAGGCAGCGATCTCCTGCTCGGCGTCACCATCACCCTCGTCACGATCGCCATCTGGGCGGCACTCGTCATCTACGACAAGGCAAAACACAGGCACGCGGCCAAGGCCTAATCTTTCGCAGCCTTCGTCCGCCCTTTCTTCTTTTCTTCTAACTCTCCAATGAAGACCCGAAGGAGACTCGGATACTCACTCTTTGTTTTCCCCGCCCCGTACCCCACCTTCTCAATCCGCATCGGCGGCACCGGACCAAACGACTGCGCACAACTCACCATGATCGCCGCACCCGTCGGCGTCACCAACTCCTGCTCACGGGCCGTCTGATACACCGGCGCCCCTTTCAAAAGCTCGACCGTCGCCGGCGCCGGCACAGGCAACACCCCATGCGCACACCGCACAAACCCATGACCAAGCGGCAACGGAGAACACAGCACCGCGTCAACATCGAGAGCTGAAAGACCGGCCACCGACCCCACCACATCAATGATGCTGTCCACCGCACCAACCTCATGAAAATGAACCTTGTCAGGAGAAACCCCATGGATCTTCCCCTCGACCTCAGCCAGCCGCGAAAACACCGCCATGCTCTTCGCCTTCACCGCAGACGAAAGCCTACTCCCCTCAACGATTCTCCGAATATCAGCAAGGCTGCGATGCGGCTGATCCCCCTCAACCGAAACCAGGACATCCGTCCCCCACAGATGATGACTCTCCACCCTCCGAACACGCACCGAAAAACCGGACACCCCCAAAAATCCAATCTGACCCAGAAGCCACTTCTCATCCACCCCCACATCCAGTAGTGCCCCAAGGATCATATCCCCAGCCACCCCGGAAAAACAATCAAAATACAGCACCCTCGTCAACGGAAATCACCTGTTGATCAGACTCGCAAAATACCCGGCACCATACCCATTATCGATATTCACCACCACCACGCCCTCCGCACAACAATTCAACATCGTCAGAAGCGGCGCCACACCACCAAAACTCGCGCCATACCCCACACTCGTCGGCACCGCAATCACCGGCCGCGACGTCAACCCACCGATGATGCTCGCCAGCGCCCCCTCCATCCCCGCCACCACAACCACCACACTCGCCTTCTCCAGCTTCTCCCGCACCGCCAACAACCGATGCACCCCAGCCACCCCCACATCACACACCAACTCCACAGGACTGCCCATCACCCGCGCCGTCACCACCGCCTCCTCAGCCACCGGCAGATCAGACGTCCCCGCCGTCACCACCAGCACCTTTCCTCGCTTCCGCCGGACCACACCCTGACGCAGCACCACCATCCGCGCCCGCTCAAAATACTCAGCCGACGGATACCGCTTCTTCACCGCGGCAAACACCCGACGGGATGCCTTGGTCAACAGCACACTTACCCCCTGCCGATACAACACCTCGACGATACCAAGGATCTGCGCCGTCGACTTCCCCGGACAGAACACCGCCTCCGGCCACCCCTTCCGCACCGACCGATGCGTATCCACCCGCGCAAACCCCAAGTCCTCATACGGTAGCCGCTGCAACGACGCCAGGACCTTGGCCAGACTCACCTTCCCTGCCTTATACTCCCGCAACAACTTCTTCATTTCGACAGAACCTCATTCAGACTCCCAGAACGAAAGCCCTCCACATCCAACGTAACATACGTAAACCCCAGCGCCTTCAACCGCCGGACGATCTCCTCCGCATGCCCAAGCACCACCGAGAACTGCGACCGCGGCACCTCAAGCCGCGCCACCGACCCATGATGACGGACCCGTGCCTCCACGATCCCCAGACTATGGAGCACCGCCTCCGCCTCCTGCACCTGCCGCAGCAGCCCCGGCGTGATCCGCGTCCCATACGGGATCCGCGAGGCAAGACACGGCGACGCCGGCCGATCCCACTGCGGGACCCCCAGCGCCTTCGCCAGACCCCTAATCTCTGCCTTCGTCAACCCGACCTCAAGCAACGGACTGACGACACCGAGCTCCCGGGCCGCCTTCATCCCCGGACGAAAATCCATGGTATCATCCGAAGTACTCCCATCGCACACCACATCGAAGCCCTCGGAGGCCGCGACCCGCTTCACGACCTCGAAGTCCTCCTTCTTGCAGAAGTAGCACCGCTGCGGCGAATTCTCCACGAACCCGGGCAAGGCGCATACGTCGACCTCCTCCACCCGGTGCGGGATGCCAAGGCCGGCCGTATACACGCATGCCCCCTCGATATCACGGGACGGCTGCGCCGCGGACACCAGGGTCACCGCCAGAATATTGTCCGGGAGAACCTGTGCCGCGACCGTCAAGAGAAACGAGCTATCCAGTCCCCCGGAATAGGCGACCGCGACCCGCTGCAGGCCACGCAGCCGGTCTCGCAACGCCATCAGTTTTCCCTCTGCTGCAGTCACAGGAGAAACGGAGAAAATACCTACTATATTAATGATTGCCCCGGTCTACTCCTTGGAAAAGAGCCGATTGAGTTTCCGTGGACGCCGCAGTTTCCAGGCCCCTTTATGGTACCCGTAGCTGGCCAGCAAGGGGAACAGGATCGATGCCTCCCCGTACACCATCTGCTCATGGCCGGTGTCGACCTTCCCCCAGGAGTTCGCCTCCTTCAGGGTGGAGCCGGAGAGGGCGCCATCGCGCTCATCCGCAACCGTCAGCTGCACCGCGTACTTATGCATGGGCGCATCGACGCCCAGGATATCCGCGGCGACGACCGTGTCCTGCACGAAGTTCTTGGGGACTCCGCCGCCGATCATCAGCAGTCCAGTCTGTTTCGAGGCGATTTTCAACTCAGTGAGTTCCTTGAAGTCCTGGACCGAGTCGATGGTCACATGCATTCGTTTCTTCTCGGTCTGGTGGAAGACGAGGCCGAAGCCGGCGCTGCAGTCGGAGAACGCGGGGACGAAGATCGGCAGCCGCTGGCGGTACGCCTCCAGGACGGAGGAGCCGGCGTTCGGGTGATGCTCGCTGAGGAACCGACCCATCTCGAAGATGAACTCCCGGGAGGAGTACGGCCGCGGGTCCAGGGAATCCGCGATGGTCTTAACCGTCATGTCGCAGATGCGCAGCTGGTCCTCATCGATGTAGGTGTCGTAGATGCGGTCCACGGCGAGCTGCTGCAGCTTGGTGTCGTTGGCCTGGACCTGGCCGCGGTAGTGCTTGAATCCGAGGCCTTCGAAGAAGTCCTGGTCGACGACGATCGCCCCGGTGGAGACGATGGCATCGACCATGTTGTGATGCACGAGGTCCATGATGACTTTCTTGAGTCCTGCGCTGACGAGGGAGCCGGCGAGGCAGAGGATGACGGTGCAGTCCTTGTCCTCCAGCATGGAGTTGTAGATGTGGCAGGCGTTGGCGAGGTTGCGGGACTGGAACGCCATGTCGTCGAACGCCTCGATGATCGGGATGCTGTTGAAGCTGGTGATGTCGATGTGCTTGATGGGACGGCTGAGGAGATCTTTCTTCTCGTTCTTCACGGTACCCCTCTTTCTGACCTGGTCAGTGGTCATCATTCATCAACAGATAACGCACGGATTATTTTAAGGGTATCGCGATGTATAAAAAGGGAGCAGAGGGGGCCACGGGTGGTTTATCCCATGTAGTCCCACAGGGTCTTCTTCCAGCAGTCCCGCAGCGTGCTGACTGGCAGGTCGATGAGCGGTTTCTTCCCCTTCGTGATAATGAGTCTGTCGCCTCCGGTGTCTCCAATGCACGAGAACGGGACCTGAGCCTCCTTCAGGATTGCCTCGAAGGCATGTTGGTTCTCTGGTTGGATCTCGGCGAGCCAGCGCGTGTTCGTCTCAGAGAACAAGATGAGGTCGCTGCGGAGGTCTCCAAGGGCTTGGATGTCGATGGTCGCGCCGAGGTCCCCGCCAATCGCCATCTCAGACAGGCAGACGGCGAGGCCGCCTTCGCTGGGGTCGTGGCAGGCGGCGACGAGCCCGGTGCTCATCGCTTTGAGGAGTCCGTTCATGGCTGCCTTGAGGAGATCGGGGTCGGTGCGCGGCACCCGTCCGCTGTTGTGTCGGAGTAATGCGTAGTATTCGCTGCCGCCCAGCTCGTTGTCTGTTCTCTGTCCCACGAGGTAGAGGCGGTCGCCTTCTGCTTTGAGGTCGCTGGTGACGCAGCGGCGGATGTCGTCGACGATGCCGACGCCCATGATCTCTGGGGTTGGTGGCACCGCGGTCTTGGTGGATTGGTTGTACAGGCTGACGTTGCCGGAGACGAAGGGGAGGCGGAGTGCGCGTGCCATGTCGCCGAGTCCGCGGCAGGCCTCGTAGAGTTCGCCCATGCGTTCGGGTTTCTCCGGGTTGCCGAAGTTGAGGCAGTCTAGAAGGCTGTCGGGTCGTGCGCCGACGGCGACGAGGTTGCGGCAGGCCTCGTCGATGCCGCTGCAGGCGCCCCAGTACGGGTGGCGTTCCATGAAACGGGGGTTGATGTCCGCGGTGAGCGCGATGCCTTTCATGGAGTCTTCGAGTGGTTTGATGACCGCGGCGTCGCCGTGGGATTCAGAGCCGAGTTTGCCTTGGAGTGGTTTGATGACGGTGTTGGCGCGGACCTCGTGGTCGTACTGGCGGATGACCCAGTCCTTGGAGGCGATGTTCAGAGAGGAGAGGAGCTGTTGGAGGATCCCGTTGAGGTCTTTGGGTTGGGGGACGGGGGTCTCTTGTTCGATGATTTGGGGGAGGACGTAGGGTCGTTGGCAGGTGTCGTAGACGGGGCCGCCGGTCATGAACTCGAGGTCCATCTCGAGGATCTTGTGGCCGTGGATGTAGACGCGGATGACGGGGTCTTTGAGGACGGTGCCGACGGCGGCGGCGTTGACGTCCCATTGTTTGCAGATGTGCAGGATTTTCTCGACGTTTTCTGGTTTGGCGACGAGCATCATGCGTTCTTGAGATTCGGAGACCCAGATCTCCCAGGGTTTGAGTCCTTCTTCTTTCAAGGGGACATTGTCGAGGTGGATCTCGGCGCCGAGGTTGTTGCTGTAGGCGAGCTCCCCAGAGACGCAGGAGAGTCCGCCGCCGCCGAAGTCCTTGAATCCCTGGAGGAGGCCTTTGCGGTTGCATTCCAAGCAGGCGTGGATGACTGGTTCTTTGGTGATGGGGTCGCCGACTTGGACGGCGCTGCGGCTGCTCTCCTCGCTTTTCTCGGTGAGTTCTGCGCTGGCGAAGGTGACGCCGTGGATGCCGTCGCGGCCGGTCTTGCCGCCGACGTAGATGTAGACCTCGCCGGGGGCGGTGGCCCAGGAGTGGATGAGTTCTTTTTTCTTGAGGATTCCGAGGCAGCCGACGTTGACGAGGCAGTTGCCGGTGTAGCCGTCGTGGAAGGTGACTTGTCCGGTGACGGTGGGGATGCCGATGCGGTTGCCGTAGTCGCGGATGCCGTCGACGACTCCTTTGAGGAGGTAGCGGGGGTGTTTGACGCCCTTGGGGAGTTGGGTTTGTGGGGTGTTGAGTGGTCCGAAGAAGAGGGGGTCGACGAAGGCGATGGGCTGGGCGCCCATGCAGACGACGTCGCGGACGATGCCGCCGATGCCGGTGGCCGCGCCTCCGTAGGGTTCGATGGCGGAGGGGTGGTTGTGGGATTCCAAGGCGACGCAGTAGTAGTAGTCGTCGGTGAAGTCCATGACGCCCGCGTCTTCGCGTGCGATGATGCGTTTTTCGTCGACGTTGAAGACGTATTTCTTGAGTGGGACTTTGCTGGATTTGTAGCAGCAGTGTTCGCTCCAGGCCTGGCCGAGTGCTTGGAGTTCGATGTCTGTTGGGTTTCGGTGATGGTCGCCGAAGTATGTTTGGATGCGTTTCATTTCGGGGAGGGCGAGGGCGAGGCCGAGCTGGTCGCTGATCTGCTGGAGGTCGTGGTCGGTGGCGTCTTTGACGTTGATGTCGTAGACGTCGTCTGGTCCTGGTCGTTTGGTGAATAGGGTGTCGAGTTGCATGAGCGTCGGTTCCCCCTCCTTATTTTTTGGTGTTATTTTTTTGGTGTGACGGTGATGGTGTAGTGGTGGATGACGGGGTTGGTCAGCAGGCGTTGGCACATCTGTTCGACGTCGGCTTCGACTTTTTTCTTGTCGGTGCTGTCGACTTTGATGTCGAAGGTGCGGATGGTGGAGGCGCTGGTGACGTCGGTGAATCCGAGGAGGTGGAGGGCTTTGAGGGTGTTGGCTCCTTCGGGGTCTGAGATTCCTTTTTTGAGGGTGATGGTGACTTTGGCTTCGTACATGCTGAGTGGCCCCGGGCGCGTCATCAGATGGTGGCTAGATTAAGATTTCGCTTTTCAGGGGAAAAAAACGTACTTGAAGCGAGCCAAACCTGGAATCT
>Ga0315282_10012570_pt1 | contig 12935 bp, 13 predicted proteins | sample YL17G07_20_MG_FD_203693 | JGI IMG/M metagenome (GOLD analysis project Ga0315282, IMG submission 203693) | Sediment microbial communities from Yellowstone Lake, YNP, Wyoming, USA - YL17G07_20 | ecosystem: Environmental > Aquatic > Freshwater > Lake > Sediment | place: USA: Wyoming | collected...
CAAAACCTTTCTTTACAATACTTACAATCTGTTAAATTAACCGATTCAACAGAACATAATGAACATTTTTTAAACAAACTTATACTACTTTCTTTGATTTCACTTTTTTCCGTATCTCTATAATATTCCTTTCCTGACATTTTTCCTCCCTCAAACTACAATTTTAAAATTCATCTTCTTCTTTTATATTCATCTTCTTCCTCTTCTTCTTTTTCTTCGTCTTCTTCTTCGCCTATGATTTTATCTTTTCGTGTTTCTTCTTTCTGCTTTTCTTCGTATTTTTCTTCTTCTGCTCTTCGTCTTCCTAGTCGTTTTCTGCTCCTCTCATTTTCGCCTGTAGGATATTTTTCATCTTTCATTTTTCTCCCTCGACTACAATTTCAAAACCTTTTTTTCTTATCTTTTTTCTCATCTAATATTCTTTTAACGTTATTCCTACCACGTTCGTACTCATCTATGTTGCGTGGTCTTAGATACTTAGGTTTAGATTGGATATAAGCTTCATCAACCCCAGGTATTTCATACGATTTTCCTTCTTTGTCTATAGCAATTTTTCTCTCAGCTCGATTTATTCCTTCAAGATATCTATATTTTTCTTCTTCCTCCTCTTCAGAATTATAGGGATGCCCTTCATGTTTAGGATAATAATGTTTCAGCATGTCTTCTTTTGTATAGAATTTTCGTTTACAGGTTGGATGTCTACATAAATAATTTTTTTTCTTAAACCAACCCATATTTTTTCCCCCTCAAACTACAATTTCATAACAACTGTTTCTTTAAAAAATCGACCATCAGTAAAATTAAGATAAAAAGATGTTGAAAATCGCTTCTCTAGAAGATGGAGTTGGCAAATCTGGGTTGTAAATTTTAGGGTGGTTCTGTTGAATTAAGATGTGTTGAAAACATGGATTGTTGAATTATGGTTGATGAAGACAGTATCCGCATTCATTCATAGTGAGTATGTTTTTCTTTTCTCTTTCTCCTACGTTCCTTTCTTTCCTTCTTTGTTAAAGGCTTAGATTTATCTCCTGGAGATATATCTTTTCCGCCCTTGACTTTACTCATATTTTTTCCTCCCTTTATTACAATTCAATAACTACTAATGAACATATTAGGTAAATTCCCCACATTTTGTCAATACTTTTTCCACATACAATTCGGACATTGCAAGTATTTTACGTGTGACGTTTCACCATAAGGTTTCACAAGAACCATTTCTCGTCTGCAGATTTTACAAATTTCCATTTTTCCTCCCTTGACTGTAATTCAATAAGAACTACTGTTTTATAAACCCTCAGATAACGGATGTTAATCTAACTATGATAAAGAGAAAAAAAGAGTAAGGTTCTATTTCGGTACAATCATGCTTTTAGAATCGATTTTTTTCTCACATGCAAGCCATCCGAGAGCAGAAAACGCATCTATCTCGTTCATTTGCGCGAGTTCTGAGATTGCAGAGATATCTACTTCTTTTAAGTTTGAAAGCATGGTCCAAACCTTTCCTGCATCGCTTCCAATTTTTTCGGTAAGATTGGTTGGTCCAAGTTTGTAGATAGACCCACCTTTATGAATCTTGTTTTCCCGAGCAAGCCATCCGACGGCACCGTAGAATGCTTGCTCGTTGAGCTTGGTCATATTCATCAGAGTTGTCTCCGAGGTAGGACCTTGGGTATTAAGTACTTTCCATATCCTGTCTGCGCCTATACTAAATTCTGCTATTACATTAATCATACTCTCAACCTCACATCAGCAAGATGATTGGAAATATAAATAGATTGTGATGTATGGTAATACAAAACAAGATTTTAAATTTGATAAATTTAATATCCTGATTGATGATAACGGTAAAAAATGGATTGGAGAGCACTCATTGAAAAATTTATTGAAAAACAATTCGAGAATCTAGAGAAGCCATGGTTTGCTGTTCCAATAGTTGGAATATCACTTGCGCTATTGGCTTTTATGTTATATCTCTTCAATAATGTTCAATTAATTAATTTTTTAATAATTACAGTTTTGGCATTTTTAGTATCTGATTTCCTAACAATCGTTTTTTCGTCATCTAGAACAAAAGCACAACCAAAAGGATACACTTTCATAACTTTTTTTGTTTTTATAATCATTGCCGCTTTTATCGTTAGTTTAGTAACACAAGGAATCGTAAATTCCATTTCTTCTTTTTATTCTAATTTTATAGCAATCCTGTTAATTTGTATACTACTTGCTATTCTTGTTTACGTAGATATGCACGAAAAATTCTTTCGCCGTGGTAAACCCTCAAAAATCAATCAAAAAGGCATTAAATCATTATTTCTAAATTTCATTTCTCGGTAAAAACACGCTGATATATATTATCGAATAGTAACAATTTACACTGATTTCATTTCAACGAATATTTTATGAAAAAACCGTCATTTATTGACTCGTCTTCATCATCAGGATCCCAAGGAAAAGGAATATCTGGTTCTGGTTGATCATTAATTATTTTTCTTCCCTCAAACTACAATTTCATATCCTTTTTTTCTTTTTCATTTTATTATAAATAAGATACCTTTCATACATTTCGTGTATTACTTTTTCTTGATGCTTTTGAAAAGCTATTCTTTGTTCCATTTTTCCCCCCAAATTTTAATGGAAGGGATTAGCCGGCCTCAAAATGAGGGGATGGGATGCTCCCTATCAAAACTACCAGCTTCATTCCTTCCATTAACTAAAACGAATAGCAAATATATAGGTTTTATCTGTAACATTAAAAATAGGAGATAAAATTATGAAAAGCAGCTATGAATGGTTTAAGGAAAAAGCTGGATTAACAAACGCGGAAGCATTTGAATTTTTTGACTTTAAATTCAAGCAATTAGGTACATACAAAGAAGAAAAAGAACCAGTTGATATGGAATTTATCGAGAGAATATCTAAAGAAGCAAGAAAATGGAAAAAGAATCTATACTAACCCTATATCTCTAAAATATCGCAATTTTTTTTCGCCAGCAGGTTTCAATTCATAAAAATACTTGGGCATCCTTCCTTGTTCACTTGTGCGATATTCCTGTGGGTTAAGGTCTTCGTCTTTAAACCTAATCTTTACGATGCATCGCTCTGAGATCAAATGCCTGATTGTGTCCTTTATTGTTGACTTTGGATACATTGTTTCTGCTTCTATGGCAGGAACTGTTGTGTAATATTCTCTGTCAATTGCCATTAAAATATTGGCCTTAATTTCTCCTTTTTTATATTTCATTTTTATCCTCCCGCTAAATAAGAGCCGTATTAATACATCTTAATTTTCAAATGTTTCCATATAATATATATAAATGTATATCTTTTTATTTTGGTTCAAATAATGGAAGAAGGAGCCCCGCCCCTTCATCCAACTTTTTTTCTTACCATCAAGGACTTTTTTATGCGTTCTCGTCTAAAAGAAGAGCTTTCCGACAAGGTCTCGGAGTAATTTTACGGCCTACACCCAGCACTTTTACTGTATACAGTAAATTAGCTACTTACGATGGAAAAAAAGAGAATGAGGTTTAGTTAGTTGTGTTTATTTGCTGGTTGGTAGACTTGTGCTCTTACTGGTTGGAGCAGTTGAAACAGTTGTAGTAGTTGTAGATGTGGGTATGCTAGTATAACCAGTTGTAGATTGCTGAGCCGGTTGGATGATCTTTTGACTTGGATTTGGTGATGGGTAAACATGAGTTTGACTATGGACACCTGGCAGATCCAGTGGCATAGTAACAGGTAACATTGTCCAGTCGCTCTCTGCGCCATAAATGTCTTTTGCTTTTGCTTTGATAGTATATACTCCTTGTTGAGACCAAGAATGATTTACAGTAATTGTCTCCCCTGATACGTATGGACCTATCCACCCACTATTTGTATTGTCACCCCAATCTACATAGTAGAAGACATTATCATCATCCTGATCAGTTGAAGATAGGTTGTAAGTATATGTTATTCCAGCCTTCCCACTAGTTGGACCACTGATAATCGGTGGATTTGGTGGATGATTTATAGAAGATACAATAATTGTTTTTTGAAGAGCATCATTAGCTCCATCGTCATCGGTAACAGTAAGGCTGACTGTGTAAATGCCGCTTTCAATGTATTGGTGTTCAGGGTTTTGTCCTGAGGACGTGTTTCCATCTCCAAATATCCATACCCAAGATGTGATCGTTCCGTCAGGATCTGTAGACTCATCTGTGAATTGTATAATATCTTCTGTTGTTGGATTCGTTGGGCTGTAGGAAAATGCTGCTGTGGGTGGCTGATTGCCGACAAGAACAACAGTCTTTTCTATGGAGTCAGTGGCGTTATCATCATCCTTTACAGTAAGATTTACTACATATTCTCCACTGGTGCTGTATTGGTGTATTACATTCTCGCCATATGAAGTGCTTTCATCTCCAAAACTCCATGTGAAGTTAACAATATCGTTGTCAGGATCCGTAGACGTTGAATTAAAGGTAACAGTCAGATCGTTTATCACCCAAGTAAAATTGGCAACCGGTGGATTGTCATCTGTCGAGATCCAACCATTACGGACCATCCATGGATAATTGTCCTCGTTGTTGTTACCTGGAATTACGTATGGAGTATCTCCAATGCCGTCTCCGTCACTGTCATTTCCAGCGTAATCGTCCCAATAGTTACCGCCAGACGTGTTGCCGTTATCCCATGTGTCAGTCCCTTCATCATCCGCCTGATTTACATTAGACTCAAGGTTGTTGTGATATAAAACATTTGAATAACAACTCGAAGAAATATATACTCCATAGTCATAATTGTCTCTTATACTGTTGTTTCTAACTTCATTGTTGTTTGAATAATTTGCTATTTCAATTCCAATTGAGTTTTCGAATATTTCGTTGTGTAAGAGATGGTTGTAACGTGTGACCGCATGAGCGTCATCTCTATCAAGACGGATTCCGCTTCCTGAGTTCTTTGATACGATATTGTTAGAGACGATGTTATATTCTGAATTTCCGTAGTTAATGCTTGCAAGATATATTCCGTTTCCAGAATTTTCTGAAATGTCATTGAATTTAATCTGATTATCATCAGATTGCAAAATTCGAACTCCATTGTCTGAGTTGCCGTTGATGTTGTTGTTCATAACATGGTTATGATCACAACCGTAATACAGATTCAATCCGTTTCCAGAGTTATTACTGATATCATTTTTGATAATGTTGTTGTTGTCTGCAAAATTAAGAATTAATGCATCTCCGCCGTTTTCAAATATATCATTGCAATAGAAATCATTGTAATACGATCCTTGAAGTTCAATTGTGATATCAAAAGACATACTATCGTCACCAATATTGTCATAGATGTAATTGTATGAAACATTGTTGTGATCAGATGATGAAAAAGCAATCGCCATTCCGGTTCCCCCAATGGAACCAGTTCCTAGTTGATAATTTTCGTAAATGTTGTTTGAGCGTATATTGTTATTGTCAGACTGGTCAAAATCTATTCCAATCCCGGTATACAACATAGAATACTGATATTCACTAACGCCATAATTTTCAAAAATATTATTATTTTCGATATTGACATTTTCTGAACTTTCAATGTACAACCCAATCCCAGAATAACCCATAGAAAATGTATATTCACAAACACCATAATTTTCAAATATTTTGTTGTGTTCGACATTGATATTTTCTGAATTTTCAATAACAAGCCCAATCCCAGATTCTTGACTAGGGTTTGCATATTGTGCTAATGCATGGTTCTTAGAAATGTTATTATAAAGGACATCGACAAATCTAGAATTATTAATGTATATGCCAATTCCTTTTTTTAATCCAATTCCATAGTTTTCAGTGACATTGTTCATAAATAAGGTTGAATCAGTCGATTCATCTAGGGATATACCGATGATATTTCCTGAAACGTGGTTATGAGAAAGGGTTACATTATCAGTTATTACATAAATACCACATTCACCACCATTTCCAACTATCCTAAAGCCAGTCATATTTATCCAATTTGCAGTGATATTGACAACATTTCTAACTCCGTCACCATTGATGGAGCACGTATCTTCTCCTTCACCGATTAATTTGATAGATTTATCCACAATCAAATTTTCATTGTACGTGCCACTGTAAACAAATACCGTGTCACCATCAGAGGCGCTATCTATTGCACTTTGAATCGTAGTATAATTACCAGGCCCACTTCCACCAACATACAGGATATTTCCATAAACAGGTGCAGTCCTGCCTGCGCTTAGAGATGCTGTATCCAATAACATGCTTATTGTTATCATCAATATGATCATTTTCTTCATATTTCCTCACTCAACATTTTTTCTAAGATTTTACCATCTATTTTCTACCTAATCGTTTATAAACATTGTTTGACAGTTCTTACCAAAAAAGATGATTTGATAAGATTTATACCCAGTGTTTTTCTGTCTTATAAAATTATAAAAAATCGCATTTTTCTCCTGTTGCAAGGAGGCTTACGGCCTACACCCAGCACCTCATTTTTACTATTAACAAGAGTTTTTTTAGTTGATATCATAAATCACCAAGATATATGTCAAAGTAATGTTCTTTATTCCTTTTTCTTACAAATAATTGTTTGCATAGGGTACCATCGAGGGTTTATAAGATAAAATAGATATAAAATATATAAAGCGGGGCGAACCACTGGTTCATATAAATCAGCCCCATATCGCCTATATCTTATTTCCATTATTTCAAAACCTGCATGTTCTAGAAATCGTTTGATTTCCCTAGTGGAATATTCTCTTATATGGCCTATATGGCCTAAAGTATGTAGCTTTTCAAACTCTTCATATGCATCATTGATGCTTCTTCCAAGGAAAAAAGAAACTATGTTGGACAATGAGTATAGATTCGGAGTGGTTAACATAAAAATCTTACCAGACTTCAGCACTCTATTCATTTCATTTAAAGTAAATATAGGGTCAATTCTCAAATGTTCGAAAATTTCATTAAAAAGAATAAAATCAAAACTATTCTGTTCGAAAGGAATTTGTTCATTTTCGACATCACATTTTATTACGGTTAATTTATGCCTTTCGATAAACTTTTTTAATCTATCTGGCCTGATATCCAAGCCTATCACAGGATAACCTAAAGTTTTTAAACAGTATGTTAAGTGACATGAAACAGAACCAACTTCTAGAATTTTTCCCCCTTCATACCATTTATCAATTATTTTTAAATCACCTATATACCGATTTTTATGATTTCGGAAATAATTTTGGTTCCATTCTCTTAATTTTGGATCTATTGAGTCCAATTCCGTCTCAAGCTCGTCAAGTAGTTTTTTGATAGATTGTTCGGAAAAAACTTTCATATTTTTTTTACTTAATTTTATCATCATATTTTATCCAAATTAAAATTTCATAGTATATAGACATTTAAAAACATATAGGAATGAATTTTATAATATAAATAGACAAAGAACATGTTATTTTACTTCATATTAAAAATGTTAATAATCAATTACTTGTGGCCAATATTATTATTAATAATTTTTTAAATAAATTTTTTATCAGAAGATTTTTCCTTTACACCCAGCGCAAAATTAGTGCACCATTGATATTTTAAAATCAACTTATAACTGAGCCATCTATATTTTCAGTTGATCCGCTGGCAGTCAATAGTTCCTGTAAAGCATCCTGATACTCATCAGGTTTAGAATCGAGTAACCTTTTTGCATATTCCTTTAAAAATTCACCATATTCGATTTCCAATTGAGAATACTGCCACCGTCGGTCTTCCCCTTTTCTAAAAACTAGCAAAAATGCATAGGCAAGTGATTTTCCCTTTGGAGTATCGGGTCGTCTTTTTGTCTCGGAAATGGCTTTTTCTTCTCCGAATGTCTTATATGTTCTAGCTACATGATTGGCAAATTCAGCCAGTGGTGGCAAAGACTTGTACTTCGGAAGTTGAGACAATATCTTCTTTCGCTCTTTATAGCTAAAAACTATTTCCAAGATATTCGATGGATTGTCATCCAATGAAAAGAATTTTTCTGCCATTTCTTCGTCATCAAGAATCGAACGTATGGCGTCTAAACCATGATCCTTCCAGAAACATTCTAATACCTTGTTGGGAGTAGCATTATTTAACACGACCGGCTCTTCTATTCTTTCAAGAATAAATTTTAATCCTTCTTGTTCAAACTTATTTGGTTTTAAAGCTTTTATAAAACTCTCTATATCTCTACCATATGAAATACCATCCAATATCAGTAGTTTTTCTCCTGACTGTTTTATTGAGCTTTCTTGCTGTTTCACATTTTTCTTGATGAATTCGCTATCATTCAGTTCGCCCGATAGATATTCGTTTAGGTGAGGTATTTGCTGTCCTGCTCTTGATTCCTTGTGTTTTACCAATTGACCAACTACATCGATTGAAAAATCATCTGATATATCCTGCTCCAGGATGTATCGGGTTATATTAAACATCGTATTCTTTGTTGATTTTGCGCAATCTTCACATATTGCAATTATTTTATCGGCCGATTTCCAGTTTATGAGCAAGTAATTTTTCTTCAAAAATTCTTTCTTTTTTGCACTTTCAACATCTATGTGTTCACAAGTTGCTGCATCTTTTTTGTCTAAAATTCCTATTTTACCTATTACGAAATCGATAAATTCCTTTGGCGGCCTAGCTTTTATACCCGTGGAGACAAATCCTCCATCCCAAGAATAAACATGAAGTCTTTTTTTCAATGCCACATCTTTTATTCCCAGTAACCTTAGTACAGGATCATCAAAATGTTGTAATGCAATCAATTTTTCTTTATCCGCTTTTCCTCTTTCTGCATAGGTTACATCACCATCGTGAAACTTGGCAACTGCCAAATAGGGTGCTTTTTCAGAATGGGCAAGTAATAGCGTTCCAGCGAGAGCGCCATCCCAACCTCGCTTCTTTGAAAGTTTCTCAAGTTTTTTTGTATTATCGTTAAACCTGTGAACCTTGTCTAAACTCTTTTTTATCTTTTCAAAATATTTTCTGGAGTAGTTATCTGTATATTCTGGTAAAATAAGGTGCGGATCCTCTTTCAATTTTTTTGCGTTTTCTACAAGATTTTTTTCAACTGATTTTGCCGCTGTTCTTGCAAAAGCTACAGTTGGTCTAATTTTTTTAGCCATTACAGATTTTCGTAATGCGAAAATAGTTAAAGTATATTGCTCTTGTTTTTAGAAAATCTATTTATTAGAAATGTTGGTTCATGGTATCGTGATGGTTATGAATGTATACGATGCTATACTTTCAAGAAGAACTATAAGACGTTTCCAAAAAAAACCGATAAAACTGGATTTGCTTAGACGATTTGTTAATGCTGCAAGGCTCGCGCCATCTGCTGCCAATCTTCAACCTCTTGAATATTTTATTGTAACGAAAAAAGAGATATGTTCTAAAATTTTTGAAAAAATAGGTTGGGCTGCATATATTACACCAAAATGGACTCCTAGTGTAGAGGAGCGGCCAACAGCGTACATAGTCATACTTGTTAAGGATATCAACAACAAATTTTATACTAGAGATGTTAGTCTTGCTTCAGAAAATATTGTGCTTGCAGCGGAAGGTGAAGGTGTTGGAAGCTGTATACTATTTAACATTGATAGGGATAAAATCCAGGAGATACTTAAAATTCCTAAGACGTTGCACGTAGATTCGATAATCGCCTTGGGTTACAAAGCTGAACATCCAGTTGTAGAAGATTTGAAGGACTCTGTAAAGTATTGGCGAGATGAAAACGAAGTATTGTACGTTCCAAAGAGGAAATTAGAAGATATAATTCATATAAACAAGTTTTAGTAATGCAGGGGAAGGGATTTGAACCCTTGGACCACTAAGGACAAGACTCTGAATCTTGCGCCGTTGGCCAAGCTTGGCTACCCCTGCTTTTGCAGTTAGAATTCTATACTTACTCTTAAGTTTGTCGTGTTGAATCGTGCATATAGTTTAAATATTTCTATAGATATTGCGTTTGCCCTAGAATATGGCCCGAATAGTGTAGTCTGGTAACATATGGGACTGTGGATCCTCTGTGCCGGGTTCAAATCCCGGTTCGGGCCCTGATAATTATTAGCACAGTTGTTTGACAGAAGAAAAATCAGATTTCATTTCAACAACTACTGCTTTATAAACCCTCAGATAACGGATGTTAACTTATATTTGGACAGCCACTTGAAATCTTTTTTTAAAGTCTATTTTATTCTCTTTCGTTTCCAGAGCAAGACTAGTGCTATCGCACAGACAACAATGACTAGTTCAAAACCAGGTGTTCTACCAGAATTGCCTGTACTATCATCGATCTCGATATTATCAACAGTTAAAGATACAGATTTTATCGGGGAATAGTTTTCACCATCCCACGCTCTTGCATATAATGTATGTAAACCGTTTTCCAATTCAGTTGTATCCAAATCATAACTCCAAGAAATAGTTCCGCTCACTTTAATCCAAGTTCCCGAATCAATCTTGATTTGAACATATTCCACTGTTCCATCTGAATCGCTACAAGAACCAGTAATTGGTAAATCATTAGAAACTGTTGTTCCTGATGTAGGTGAAAGTATTGAAACCGAGGCGATATTCTCGTTTGTGGCAGCACCTGATGCGATAACGAACTTTCTCGGTGTGTTCCATTCCGTCACAAGCCCGCCGTTCGTCTCGCTTCTCACTCTCCAATAGTAGGCATCCGGGGACAGCTCGGATGTAGTATACGAGGTGTTCTCTGTTGTGGCATCAACGATTAGACTCTCAAAGTTGGAAGATGTAGAGAGTTGAACTCGATAACGATCGGCAAAGTTGACAGGTTTCTGTTGTTGGTCGGTACTACGGTCGGTCCAGCTCAGGTGGGCCGTATGAGAAATCGTAATCGGAATTATATCCAACTCCCAATAGCCGGGGCTAGGCCCCCCCCGTAACTCAAATCTAAATAAGTCTGATAATCGATCGTCTCTAGACTGTTATCGGAGGTCCAAGCTCCCCAGTAAGTGTTGTCAACCCGAGCTGCAGGCCATTTCAGCACATTAAAACTCCATATCTCCGAGTATGGACTCCAACTTTCGGGCCAGTAATAATCGCTATCAACATTGGCGTTGACTTTCCAATAAAAAGTGTCATCGTTGGGAGTGTTGTACACCAAAACGTCGCTCAGGTATTCTTCAGGTATTGTATATTCAGTATCCTGAAGATTTTGACTTGGAGGAGACATGAACGCCGCCCAGAGATCGAGACCTTGGTTCTTATAGGTTTCGCGGATGTAGGATACATAATAAGAGTTAGCATGAGATATTGCGTTCCATGTAAGGGTGAGCGAGTCGATCGTGACCAATATGCCATCTTGGGGAGATACTAGCTGTGGGGCTGGAGGAGGATACCCCTCACCATATGCCGCACATAAGTTTACCATTCCCATCATGACCAAAGCTAAGAAGAGCACAAACAGGGTTGCTGTGATTTTTTTAATTTTCATCATCATTGCATAAATGTTTATCTATTTTAATAATGTATTGTGCGCTGTTTGTAATGGAGCCTGCCCAAAGTGTCATAGCATTTTTTGCTGACTGAGATAATAAATACTTCTATTTGCATGAAGAAGATTATGGTATTTGAAAGCACGATTTTAGATGTTTTTTAGGATAAGGATTTAAACCTTAACTATATCCTCCCGGTTCGGGCCCTATTGAACAATTAATAAAAAGGAATTTTATGCAAACATGCATTTATTATGGTTAAGAAATTAAAGCAGACATTATTTCTGATTTTTCTAAAGATACCCAATTATCTCCTTCTAATTTGCAATAGCCATTTGCGTATTTCTCAAGAATTTTCAGCAGTCCTTCCCGGAACTGTTTTGGATATAAGTTTGGGTCGCAGGTCGCAGAGTGGATATGAATTTTTTCTACGTGGTCAACATAGGTGACTTCAGGTAAATTCCCTTTTCCTTTGAGTAAAAAGAACGATTGATTTTTCTCATCTTTATCAAGTTTCAAAGAGGAGGTGCCGACTTTGTTGTAAAAATAGTCGATATCTTTTTTCCGATAGTTCATGATGGTCGGATCTGATTTGTTTGCTAGTAAAAACAAAAGAATTCCTAAACATTTAGAACAAGTTCCACATGGATAAATCTCGCCGTTTTCGATGTGACAAGAGTGACAAGAGCGTTGGACTTTAGCGAGATCCGGATACCGTGAAGCCAGAATCCGCTGATCAACAAGACCAGAAATATTTCTCAAAGCAGACCATTGATACAATACCGGAATGCGCTTTGCGTACCACTCGTTCATCCGAACGTCGTAGTCCTGATGCTGGTCGTACACACCAAAATAGTGTTGTATTCCTTTATATCGCGTTTCGTACCTAAGATCATCAAATTCACTTCCTAGTAGTAAATTTCCAATACTTTCTTCGACAAAAATTGGAAGAAGTGAAAATACGTAGAACGGGAAAATGCAAAGTCTTATTGGGTAGATATCTGCCCATATCTTTCTATGGTTGGGTCTGATGAATTTAAGATGATCGAGCATAAACACATAGAAGCGGTCAACATTCGTCCAAACCCTCTGCGTATTTTTTTCTGTTTTTTGATGGTATCTATAAGCAGACAAAGCGGTCTTCCAGTGGCCTCCGCTCTCGTTGACGTAGAGAGGGTACACGTTCGCACCAAGCTCTTTCAAAAGTCCATAGGTTAGAAGACTATCCTTTCCCCCACTTGATAAAATTCCGCATCTCATCGGATCCATTGAACTGGCGAGGGAAACGTCGGGTGTTACTTTTGCAGGCACTATCGCTGCTTTCGGATTTCCATCTTCTGCTTTGATTTGATTTTCTTTTGGGAAAAATTCTGGAAGAATATATGGGTTGGTTCCATCTGCGATCTTGTTGACGAAGATGTCGCGACTGAAAACAACGTTGAGGTCATTGAGA
>Ga0315282_10012571_pt1 | contig 12935 bp, 5 predicted proteins | sample YL17G07_20_MG_FD_203693 | JGI IMG/M metagenome (GOLD analysis project Ga0315282, IMG submission 203693) | Sediment microbial communities from Yellowstone Lake, YNP, Wyoming, USA - YL17G07_20 | ecosystem: Environmental > Aquatic > Freshwater > Lake > Sediment | place: USA: Wyoming | collected...
GCCAGACTAAAGATCTTGCCCGACAAGCCGAGAGGTGCTGCATGGCCATCGTCAGCTCGTGGTGCGAACTGTCCGGTTAAGTCCGGTAACGAGCGAGACCCTTGTCCACTGTTGCTATCTTTCCCTCCGGGGGAAGAGCACTCTGTGGAGACTGCCCGCGTTAAGTGGGAGGAAGGTGAGGGCGACGGTAGGTCAGTATGGCCTGAATCCCTTGGGCTACACGTGGCATACAATGGTTGAGACAATGGGTTGCCACTCCGAAAGGAGGAGCCAATCCCCGAAACTCAGCCTAGGTTCGGATTGAGGGCTGAAACCCGCCCTCATGAAGCTGGAATCCCTAGTAATCGCGTGTCATCATCGCGCGGTGAATAAGTCCCCGCTCCTTGCACACACCGCCCGTCAAGTCATTCAAACGGGGCTTTGGTGAGGCAGCGTTTAATTGGCGCCGTCGAACCAGAGTTCCGTGAGAAGGGCTAAGTCGTAACAAGGTATCCGTAGGGGAACCTGCGGATAGATCACCTCCAAATTTTAAAGAAGAAAGCGAAGTGCGAGGTTGCGCTATCGTGTATTTCCCAGTTTTTCTTGAAGCATGAAATTTTTTGTTGATTAGTGGAAACTCTCCTCTCCGGAAAACGTTTATAAAGCGCTAGCGGATAATAGGGGTATGATAATTTTTCAGCTGACAGTAACTCCGAAGATGTCACAGCCTGAGAAGAAATTCGCAGAGGTCAGCATATACCCAAACCCCGCGAGCACAAGCACTATGGCGCTTAGCATAAGGGCAACGGCGATTGGAAAGGAGCGCGCGAATGGAGGGAGTGTTGAGATAATGACTTCTTCGGGGCAAAGGCTGTGGAAAAGGGAGCTTAGGGAAATTGAGATAACGAACAGCCCTGACGGGACGAATGAAATCCGCGTGACAGTGCCGTGCGGAATGGGAGGGCTGAACCTGAAGGGGCTCGCGCAGGGGAAATATCTCGCAAGTATAACGCTTAAGTATGGGAAGGACGAGATAAACACGACAAGGGAATTCAGGCTTATTGGGTAGAACGGAATGGAAATCAAACTGACCCCGAGGCTTGCGTATGTGATAGGCCTTTGGAAAACGAGAAGGACAAAGGAGGGAATCGGGATATTTGGGGGAGAGGGGATAAGAGAGGTATTTCTCAAAGGGGTGCTTGGGCTGAAGCTGATGGAAGCAAGAAAAATACAGATGCATGAGAACAAGATATTTTTCTATCACTCGGCCTACAGGGCATTTTTTGAGGGCATAGTGAAGGACCAGTGCGAGAGGTTCGCGTATAGGAACGACTACGCCGCGAATTACCTTGCAGGCATGTTTGACGGCGTCGGCGGATTTGACAAGGAAAGGGGCGTCGCTTATCTTGCAGTCGGCTCAATGCATGATGAGATGCTCCTGTGGAGGCTTGGCTTCAGGGCGAAGAAGGAAGGAAAAAGGGTGATGATTGGAAAGCCTGAGGAATTCTTCGAGTTCGTAAAGCCTTATCTGAAATACGTGAAAGCTTGAGCTACTTTATTACAAAAACCTTCCCCTTGCTCGCGATGAAAAGGCCCTTTTCTTCTGCAACCGGCGAGGGGTCAACGTAGGCGCCCTCAAGCCTTATGGTATCGCCCTCGGACAGCCCCTTCCCCCTTATTTTTGAAAGATAGAGCGGGAATTTTCCGGTCCCGTCAACAAGAACAAGCCTGAATATGTAGATCTTCCTCGCCCCTTTTTTGTGCGATACGCTTTCAACAGAGCCGACAGTGACATCCGGCGTGAATATGTTGCTCATTCCCTCCTGCACGGATGAGAGGCCCTTTATCCTGTTTCCCCTTGCCTTCCTCCTTGCTATCTTGAATGCGAGGTGGACCTCCTTCCTCAGCTCGTTCGTTATCCTTTTCTCCTCGGATTTCAGCATCCCATCGGTGACATCCGGATTCGAGGCGAGCTGCTCCGCCTTCTCGTATATGCTCTGCCTGTCCTTGAATGCAAAGGATTGCGGAGTTTCGTATTTTTCCTCGATGTCCTTTTCAAGAATATCCTTGCCCTCCTCGTCGCCCTCGTCTTCCTCCTCGTCGGCCTGGTGGGACATGTGCTCTATTTCGGACAGCGGGTCGTGCGCCTGGGCCTCCTCCTCGATGGAAGGGATTGGCTTTTCCTCGTGGTGCTCTTTAACATGCGCTTCAGCTTTCTCTTCAACCAGTTCTTCGATTTTCCCTTCGACCTTCTCTTCGGCCTCCGCTTCAGTTTTCCCTTTTCCGCTGAAGAGCTTCTCTATTGACGGCATGAGCTTCCCCCTTATCGCCTTCGCCTTTCTCTTGTCAACCCTTGTGAACAGCTTTTCTATCGAAGGCATAAGCTTCTGCTTTATTTCGTCGTAGTCAGGCTCTTTTTCCTTTTCCGTTGCGGCAACCGCTTCGGCAAACACCTTCTCCAATGAAACGAGGGCGTCGCTGTACTTCCCCTTTATCCTGTCGAGTATCCCCCTCGCTGTTTCGTTTACCTCCTTCTCCTTGTCCGCAGTGAGCTCAAGAAGTGCAAAAACCGCCCTAGGATCGTCCACCCTCTCAAGCGAAAGGGCTGCCTTTATCCTCACCTTCGGGTTGCTGTCGTACGTCAGTGAAACGAGCTTGTCAACTGGCATGCGCTCATAGTAGGTTGGGAGCAGTGTTTGTTTCTTCTCTGGCATGCTATCCCCATCAACTGGCTTTTAGGGTATATTGGCATAAAAATAAAAACATATGGCAACGGACGCGGTGCAATGGAGTGAAAACCGCTCTCACAGCACGCCGCTTTTGTTTTTCACTTCGGAAACAGTAAGGATTTAAACCCTTATAGGTTTATACACACGGGCTCGTGGCGCAGTGGTAGCGCGTCTCGTTTGCAAGAACCTTTCTTAAAAAAACGCGAAAGAAGGTTCCAGAGAACGAGAAGGCCAGGGGTTCGAATGAAATCCCTTTTCTTAAGAAGAAAAGGTCTTTCAACCCCAAAAGAAAACTAAACAAGTTTCTTTTTGGGTAAATACGAAAATCCCCTCGAGTCCATTCCTTCCGTAGTTAATCAAAGCCGGGAGGGAAACGTTTCTTTTTGGGGTAAACACTAGACCTTTTTCTTTTTGAAAGAAAAAGGGCTGGGCTCGAGTCCATTTTTGCTGCAGCTAATCAAAGCCGACCGTGTTCTCCACCACCGCGAGGTTTTCCCTCATTTTGACGATATCGCGGTGTTCGGCATCAGGCGCCATTTCTGATATTTCTTTTTTGACAAGTTTGATGTTTATCCTCGCGATTGGCACGAATTCCTTCCATATTGACGATTTCCTTACTTCCTCTAGAGACTTCCTCAGCTCCCTTTTGTCCAAATCAAGTGAAAGCAGGTCAAGCACGTCGTCTATGTCCTTATCCCTGAATCCGATTAGCTTCTTTTCCTTGTTATCCGCGTTTATCTGTAGCTTCATGAGGAGTATGTCCTCAGGAATTGCAATCGGGGAAAGGACCCTCACGTCCTCGTTGACGCCGTAGAAACCCATCACTTCCTTTTCCTTGGTTTTGTGGTCGAACATTGTTGGTTTTACGTGGACGAGGACAAAGACGCCTCCAAAGTCCTTGACTGCCGTAAGCGCGTTGTGCACTGATTTGCTTGTTCTAAACTCGAGGGTCTCCAACAGCCTCATCAACCTCCCCACGTCCTCAAGCTTAATCATTACGTCTATGTCGTGCGTGTATCTCTTTGGGCCTACATACGCCCTTGCGCCGTAACCGCCTATTACGAAGAAGAGGTGCCTTTCGTAAAACTCCATTGACTTATCAAGCATGTTCTTCAGCTCGCTTAGGCATAGCGTTTCCTGAAGCGTTTCCTGCTCCGTTGTTGCAAGCTCACCCTTTTCCGTGCACCTTGCAAGTGTAGCCCTAATATCATCCGCCATCTTGCACAAAAGCCCCTCGTCAGCTTCCGTTGGTATGAACTCCTTCAGGGCATTCATATCATCAAATATTCTTGTTAGCTTGTCTATGAGGTCTTTTTCCTTTACGCCCTTCTTTTCGGCGTTTTTGAGCAGTTCCTGGATATTGAGGCCGTCCAGAACGTTATGGATGAAATCGAGCTTTTCCTTCAGGCGCCCTTTTCCATTTATGCCGTCAGCAAGGGGGGTTATTGAACTGAGGCCGTTGTTTTTGCCATTCACTTTGTTCGTCGCGTTCCTCTTCCCTTTAGTGCTCATTACTTTTGTCATGGTGCTAATTTGCGTGAAAGAGCTATTTAAAGCTTGTGGTTTTTGGTGGTTGGGAAAGTAGGGAAACGTTTTTAAACAGTCACTTCATAATAAGGTGGCGATTTTCGGTAGGACCGACATCAGCACGCTCTGTGAAGCCGTGCGATGAATGAGTTTCTTCCTTAGTGGACATGGCCGAAATTTGCGCGCGTCCCGAGTTTTTGGGAGCGTTTTTCCGAGCTTTCGCTATGACGGATACCATGTGTATGAAGGAACAGCTGATAATTCACGGATATGTAAGTTGTTACGCCGTTCAGAGGATGGCTTGGTTCAGGAGATTAAAAGGGCGGGGCAAGCACCGATATGCCCATGGTAGGCGCACGCAGCCGTTGATCATGGGGTTCCCTAACGTCCAGTAGTGGACAAAAACGCGGAGAATTGAAACATCTCAGTACCCGCAGGAAAAGAAACCAATTGGGATTCGGCAAGTAAGGGCGACTGAAAACCGAACAGAGCGCACCGAATCCCCGGCAGCAATGTCGGGGAGATGTGGGGCAGGACATCCCTGCGAGGGGTCGAAGCTGCTGGAAAGCAGCGCCATAGAGAGTGATAGCCTCGTAGGTAAAATCGCAGGGAGCGAAGCCGGGAGAGTAGTGTCCCTCAAGTATGGGGCATGAAGATGGGTGGATCAACATCCAACTCTAAATAGACTCCTGAAACCGATAGCGAATTAGTATCGCGAGAGAACGCTGAAAAGAACCCAGAGATGGGTGTGAAAAGGGCCTGAAACTGAACGGTGACAGATTGATGGAGTGTGGAAGGAATGACCTCCTTCCGAAGCAAACAGCAGAGATGCTGCAAGCGAGGGAGGAGCACCAGCATTCCATCGTCCTTCTCTAAGCAAGGGCCAAGGAGTTTACTGAAGTGGCGAGGCGAGAGCCGAAGCGAAAGCAAGTGGCCGCAACCCGCAAGGGTGAGGGCCGTCGTCTGAAAGGGCGATTAGTCACTTCCTTAAGACCCGAAGCGAATGTGAGCTACAAGTGGGCAGGGCGAAGCCGGCCTGACGGTCGGTGGAGGCCCGCAACCGGTGCTAGTATATACTGCTCGGGTGACCTACGTGTAGGGGTGATAGTCCAATCGAACTTCGCAATAGCGGGTTCCCCTCGAAATGTCTCGCAGGACAGCCTCACTGGAGGTGGGTAATGGGGTAGAGCACTGATTGGAGAGAATGGTATCGAAAGGTATCACTTTCCTATCAAACTCCGAATCTATTACCGCCGTAGAAGGTGGGAGTCGGGTACGCTGGGTAACTAGCGGACCATCACGGGAACAACCGTGGCCAGGGTTAAGGTCCCTAAATTCAGACTAAGTGCGAATCCATAAGGAGTCTCTGATCTAAAACAACTGGGAGGTAGGCTCAGAAGCAGCCATCCTTTAAACAACGCGTAATAGCGGACCAGTCTAGATCACGGGTTCCGAAGATGTACGGGGCTATGTCTGATACCGACACCCTGGAGGGCCGCGAAAGCGGTCATCTGGTAGGGGGGCGAACTGGTTGAGCAGAAGCACGGCCGTAAGGTCGTGTGGATCGATCAGTTATGAATATCTTGGTATTAGTAACAGCATATCCAGGCGAGAATCCTGGACACCGGATAGCACACGGGTTTCTTGGCAACGTTCATCAGCCAAGAGTAAGGCGATCCTAAGTGACCAGCCAATTACTAGGTCACAAAAGGGAAACTGGTTAAAATTCCAGTCCCATGCAGATAGACGCGGTAACGCATGGTCAACCCTCGACGCTTTGGGGTAGATCGAGCAGCGGAGACGCTGTTTAATCAACACAAAACTTTGGAGTCTCATTGTGAGGAGAAGAAGTTTAAAGTTGAGAAGGCCGAAAGGTTCGGTTAAACCCTGGAGCCAATGAAAAGAGCGTTGATCCGATTCTGTATGTCCGTACCTAGAACTATTACAGGTGCTGCTGGCTTAAAAAGCCAAGGTGTGACAGGACAACTCAGGTAAGGGAACTCGGCAAAATAGTCTCGTACCTTCGGAAGAAGGGATGCCTGCGGTTGTGGGAAACTGCAACTGCAGGTCGCAGTGACTAGGGGAGGTCGACTGTTTATCAAAAACACAGCTCATTGCAAGGTCGTAAGGCTAAGTACAATGGGCGATGCCTGCTCACTACTGGTACGTCAAACTCCGTTTCAACGGAACGAAGCGCCAGCAAAGAGCGGGGGTAACTCTGACCCTCTTATCCAGACTAATCTTTTGTTAGAGGTTAGCATGGGCGAGCAAGGTAGCGTAATACCTCGCCGCTTAATTGGTGGCTTGCATGAAGGGCATAACGAGCCTCCCACTGTCCCTACCTGGGACCTGGTGAACTTACTACTCTGTGAGTATGCAGAGGACTTCTAGGGGGAAACGAAGACCCCGTGGAGCTTTACCATAGCCTGATGTTGTGATATGGGGACTTTTGCGGAGCGTAAATGGGAGCCGCTATGTTGCATCTCTCGGGATGCAGATAGGCGTCAATGTAACACCATTCAAAGGTTTCTGTATTGCTTACCCAAAAGGGACAGCGTTAGGTAGGTGGTTTGGCTGGGGCGGTACGCCCTCGATAAGGAAACAAGGGCGCCCAATGTTTTCCTTATCCGCGTCAGAAACGCGGAGTTAAGGGTTAAAGACAAATGGAAGACTGACTGGATCCTTAAAAGCGTGGGATTCAGAGACGAAAGTCGGGCTTAACGAACCTTGGTACCTTTTTGATGAGGGTCCAAGCTGACAGACAAGCTACCCCGGGGGTAATTCTACCCGTAGCGGACCAACTGGAAGACATGATTCATATTGGAAGGTATACTGGAAGGTGTCATACTGGAGAGTATGCCTACTGAAAAGTATAATTCTGTTTACACTAAGACCCCGTGGTCTTAGGTTCCAGCCGCTATTGGCAGAACCTCATACAGGCTCGTCGCGGGTGAGAGATGTCTTTCACTCCGTTTTTTGAGCTGGTCTTCAATCCCTGAAGTTCTGTTTTATCAAGATTAACAAGAACGCTAGGGATACAAAGACCAGACGTGTAAAAAGCACGGTCGTTTGTGAGTTAAAGATACTCAAATACCCTTCTTTTGCTGCGCTTTTGCAGCAAAAAGGTATAAATCGACCCCGCGGTTTGGTACATCGCTGTCGGCTTAGGTCATCCTGGCGGTGCAGAAGCCGCCAAAGGTTGGGTTGTTCATCCATTAAAGACCTACACGAGCTGGGTTCAGAACGTCGCGAGACAGTTCGGTAGTATCTCCTGGGAGTGTTGCCACTTGAGAGGAAGAATCCTTGAGTACGAGAGGAACGAGGATTCGGCGCCTCTAGTTTACCGGTTGTGCCAATGCAGCGCCGGGCAGCCACGCGCTATTCGATAAGAGCTGAAAGCATCTAAGCTCGAAGCGAATCTCAAAACTAGGTGGTTAAGACGGTTATAGTAGATGACTTTGATAGAGCAGGGGTGTAAGCAGTAAGCGCAAGCGAGCTGTTCAGCCCGCTGCCACTAAAGTCTTTGCATATCCGTTTAGAATCAGCTGTTCCTTCCACAATTTGGTATCCGTTCTTTTTCGGAATGATTTGCAACGATGATCGTTGCAAAACTTTTGCAGCGGAGCTGCAAATGAAGAAGAAAGCAGGATACGTAGTGCTATTATTACCTATCTTTAGATTTCTCCCTAACTTTCCGTTGCAGAATCAATAGGTATCAGCAGGTTTATTTTTTCTTTTTCGGCTCTTCTTTAAGTAGAGATTCAGTATCTTTGCTATTTTTTTCTATATTATTAAGCACCTCATCTTTGGGTGCTTTTTCAGTAAGATATGCTGTGACGAGGTCACGGTTACGGTCAAATAACTTGTTGGCATTATTCCATTGTTCCTTGTATTTAGAGCTGCCTACAAGTTTTTCGTCCAACTTCTGTTCCGTCCCCGTCGTGTTAGATACGCTGCATAGCACGCTGAAATCGCCTTTTAGTTTTCCATTTTCGTCTCTTAGCTCACCCATTGGGTTGTCCATAAGCCTTCCGCCAAGGACAATCGCCTGGCTTGCTGAGAGCGAGAAACCCCTTTTCGCATCATCTGAGTTGTCCAGCCGATTTCTGTGCACCTTTTCATCTTTCTCAAGTGCTTGCAGGTATGCAACCCCGCCACCAACAACTCCTTGGAGCACACCGCCCACTGCCCCCATATTGTCATTTATAGTGTGAAGAGCAGCCGCCGCGTCCGTTGCATCCGTTGCTCCTTTAGCAGTCACAGTTACGGTTGCAAACTTATCATAGACGGCTTCATTTGTCTTGAGTGTTTTTGTCATCATATCTCCAAGAAGCTTATCTTGTCCCTCTTTGAATGCCGACTCAGATGGAGGCGTATCAGGGGTTTTCCCATACACTTCATGTATACCTTGCACCCCATAGGCAGCTACCTCTGCCGAACCCATAAGCGAGTTCCAAGTATCCCTCATTATATGGTTGTAGATAAGATCTTTTTCCTTGATAGCTGCCCTTATCTCCGTTGCTGTAAAAATGCTAGCCTCCGACGAATATTTTGCCATTTCTTTCTGCGAGGAATTAATGGTGTTTACAAGCTCATTAGTTCGCTTCTCTTGCTCTTCGGGCGGTAACTTGGTTACTTCGGAGAGCTCGTTGTTGGCTTTTATGAATGCGCTGGTAGCGTCTTGATGTTTTAGACTTATGTTGGCAAGTTCTGTTTCACGCTCGTTTGGAGTCATTTTATCATATTTTTTTGCCTCATTCGAAGCTGCCACAACCCCAAGCCCAAGGCATAGGTCAGCCGCGCTCGACGCCTGGATCATTGGCTGCATTGTATAAACCGCAGCGCTCCAAATCTTATTTATTACCTCCGTTGACTCGTGCCTCCTCATAGCTTCCTGAACACGCTTCATAGACTCCTCTAAATAAGGCATTGTTGAATTAAGAGCATAGAGTGCTCTGTTAGCTGCATCGAGCTTATCATAGGTTATAGCATATCCCTCAACAGTTTTATCAAGCTCCTTAAGGAGATCGGCATTACCTGTTAGTGCTTCCTGCATGCCCCCTATTGCTTCATTGAATTTCCCGCTTGTCATCAGCTCGTTTATTGTTTTTCTTTCATCTTCAGTTAGAAGAGAGGATACCTTTTTATTGAAGAATTCGTTGAGAGGTTTTTTGACGTCTTTCTCTGCTTGGAATAAATCAAGGTTCAAACCAGGTATTATGTTGGAGTAGTACTTAGCTAGACGGTCGCATGCATTCGCGAATATACTGACGTCTTCTAGCCTAAGGTCTGACTTTAGCACCACGCCGCTGGCGGAATACAAATCATAACCCCCATTGTTTTTTTGGAGGGAAGGCATTCTCCCGTGGTGTAAATCCATGTCTGTCATGCCAAGGATTGTCTTCATATCGCGATCAGAAACGTGCGTTGATTCAAACCATACGTCGCCCCATAATGTTGCCAGAGGTGATAGGATTGCGCTTTGCCCGATGGCTCCTAAAAGCTGCCCAGTAAGGCGGTTGTAGCATTGTCCCATGCAGAAACCGGCGGTGAATTCATTGTCTCCAAAACCGCTTGGCAACCCAAGAGCAGCTTTTGCCTCCATTATCCCTTTTTCGTCATGGTGAATTTCTCTCGAGATCAACCGGATCATTCCGACAGGTAGCCAGAGTATGGGACCAACATCACCACCAGCTGAAGTAAAGATAGGCGTCCCGCCAGCCGTCATTTGTACGAGAGTAGCTGGCCCTTTGGGCCCTTCTGGTCCTCCTGCCGCGGCTTTCTTGCCGCCGACTACGCCCCCACCTTCCCTTGTTGGGGCTCCGCCTTCCTTTTTGAACATACGCGGCGTCACACTAGCTACGGCCCTCTTACCTAGAGCTACGGCCTCCTTACCTAGAGCCTTGCCGCCACGGCCAGCCAATCCAATTCCTCCTGCCACGGGCCTCACTCCAGGAATTGCAGTGATAACCATGCGCACATGAGAGACGCCCCATCTAGTCCCTCCTCCAATTGCGCCCCCCAGTGTGGTACCTCCCTCCTTTCCAACAAGCGTTTTTAGGGAGGCTCCGCCTATCCCAGTTGAGATTACGCTAAGAACCGGTATCTTACCGAAGAAATCGCCAATAGGATTCCCGTGCTTAAACTTGTCTAGCCCCCTCAGTGGGTTAAGTAGCGGCGCCCCAGTCTTGGGGTCGCGCTTTAAGTTTCCTTTTGAATCTCTTTGAAACGTGCCTTTGACTATTGGCTTTCCATTCTTATCTTTCATTATTTTTCCGTCCTTAGTCTCATATTCTGTCTTGCCAATCCCGCGCGCCGCAAGACCGGCCACGGCTTCTGCTTGGAAAGAAAGACCCTTTCTCCCAAGCTGTATTGCTTTTCCCCTTTTCATCCTTGGCGCCGCGAAGGAGAATGCCTGGAGCGGGTTTCTCCCAAGAAGGAACATCCCGCCTGCCATAAGCCCGAGTATTATTGCAAGAGGCCAGCAAAGCTCAGCTGACATGCTAAAGACAGCAGGGGTGCAATGCTCTGTCCTTGCCTTTGAAGACGCGTAGTCGCAAGGTTTTGGGGGTGTGAAAGGAGTGGGGACATACCCTGAGCAGGATGGAACGTCGGTGTAATTAATGGAGGTTAGATAATTGGATGTGTTTGCAGGATCTACTATTTGTAGGCATCCGGCCAGCAGTGTTTTGTTTGTGCTTTCGGGCGGGTCCTTAACAATCGAACAGAATGTGAAATCGTATTTAACGCAGCCCGTGAGATTTGGATCGAATTCGTATTCTACTTTCCCCTCAGTGTTTGTCACCATCTTGCATATGAAATCCGGCTGGCCCCACCCGAGCGAGAGATTATTCTTTGTTATGAATATTGTGGCGTTGGGTATTGGCGTTCTTTCTCCATTTTCATAGAAAAGAAGCCCGGTTATTATCGTGTTATTGACATCAACCGTGAGCGCCATGTTGGTTGGCTTGCCGATGAGATATTCGCAGATATCATCAGCATGGAGCGCTGAAACTGAGAAAAGTAAGGCAAGGAGGAGAAGCGCTTGTTTTTTCATCGTTTCATCGTTATTACTTACTTCAGAAACGTTTAATATTTATCCTGCTTGGTCTGCCCCTGAGCTTCCGAACGCCTTCTGGCTTAGGATATTGAGCAGTTTATCTTTCTGTTGTCCGTCAGGATTTGGAACGTGCACGTTTCATACTGTCCTGATTTTGGAAGCTTCCCGCACGTCTGCGTTTCGTCCCCATTTGCCGGGAATATGACCTGCTCGTTTTTCTGCTGTCTTGAGGCGTAGGCAATGTATGTGTATGGTATGCCTGCTGGTTCATTAATTTGGCAAGGAAGGCCACTTTCATTCGCAGGGCATTCTGTCTCTCCCAGCTGAACAAAACAGCAGTCGGTTTCATTAAGGCAGCACTCAACAGGCTCCCCCCTCAGGAGGCAGCATCTGTCCGACGTGTTCATGCTGGCTATCATGTCATAGTAGATATCCGAAAGGTTGCTTACGGGAAATGATCCAGATTGGGGAAATGTTGTGTTTTTTTCTCCTTCTATTATCGTGCATGTGATATCCCCTAAACTCTTGTTGCACAGCTTGCACTCACTGCTTATTATGCAGTCTTCAGGGCATCTGTATTTCGTATCGGCAACCGCACCCTCAGGTGGGATGCATTTTCCGACACCAATGCATACGCCACTGTCCGTGTCACTATCGCTTATTTCAGCCGGAGTTCCGCAAAGCGGGTCTCCGTTTGCTATCTCATAAATGTTGCATTCTATGCATGTGCAGTTTTCCTGGGCGTCTCTTTTCACATAGGTCACGGTATCGACCATTCCAACTATCTTCACGCTGTTGCGCTGGAATGAGCAGAACTTGTCTTCTTTTGCCCCGTTTATGACGAGGCCTGTCGCATCGCTTCCTTTCGTGTTCCATTTATCATACACCATTCCGAATATGCCCACGTCTGTGAGGTCCCTCTGGTGGTCGAATATGTAAGTGAGCATATTTGTTATGTCCTCCTGTTTCCAGCAGCTACCATCCTCCTTAACATGCAGCCTTAGGATAAGGGACGATTTCCCATACCGTTTCAGCAGTTCCCTTGCAAAATCTATTTTCTTCTGGAGTATTGCAGAATAATTCCAGCAAAGCGATGAATTGGCGTCCGTGTAGGCATTTAGGTCCATGTTGTGCGTTATGTAATCAACGTCCTTTATGAGGTATTTGTCCAATGAATAGGTCGGGGGATAACCCGGCGGGACAGTTTTGTTATAGTTGAAAAGGTCATCAAGTTTTGAGAGGTTGTCTGTTGGGGAGTCAATTGCAATCAAGCATAGGGGGCATATTGCTGTGTAGTTTTCTGTTTTGTTTTTTATCAATGAAATAGGAGAGTTTACATTGTCAACAACGAGCGTTATTGCCCCCTCGTTAAGAGAAAGGAGGTAGTTCCTGAGGCTGCTGTTTATCTGGAGTTTTGGGTCGAGAACAAGTATTGGCATTATATTTACCTTTAGGTACGTATCAAGTTTCTCATCCAAATAGGTTATATCTGGTTCTGTGTTTGGCCATCCCTTGTCCTTATACAAGCCATATGTTTGCCTTGGCCCTTCCTTGCATCCTTTGCATGTGAGGCTGGGGGGAACTGAAGCAAAATCAGCGTATGAACAGCCAGAAGTTAAAGGACAATACGAGGAATTATG
>Ga0315282_10012572_pt1 | contig 12934 bp, 9 predicted proteins | sample YL17G07_20_MG_FD_203693 | JGI IMG/M metagenome (GOLD analysis project Ga0315282, IMG submission 203693) | Sediment microbial communities from Yellowstone Lake, YNP, Wyoming, USA - YL17G07_20 | ecosystem: Environmental > Aquatic > Freshwater > Lake > Sediment | place: USA: Wyoming | collected...
GCCTCTCCTTCTCGGCGCCTGTTTCAACGCGCTCTGCGCCGAGACGGGCCGGCCCGTCGCCCTGCCGCTCGACCGCACCGCTTATTTCATCGGCGAGATTGTCCCGCTTGCCGTCTCGGGCACGGAGGCCGACGTCAAGCTCGAAGCCGTGAATGCCGACGGCCGCGTGCTGCTCTACGCGGGCAAGCCTTGCGCGCTCTGGCTGGATACGTCCAAGCTCGCGCCCGGCGACTACGCGCTCGAGATCAACGGCGCGCCCACGGGCCAGTCGCTCGCGCTCACCAGCGTCCTGCGTAAATCGCCCGGCTCCATGCAGGACGAATGCACGCCCAGAGAACCGCCGCCGCTCTCGCCGCAGGAGGCCAAGCTTCCGGGCGCGAAGGCCGCGCGCTGGAAGGCCCACCGCGACAGCATCGCCGCCACGCTCACCGAATCGGGACTCACCGCCTCGCTCGCCCTGGCCGCCTCCGACATGCAGCGCGCGCCGTACCTGGACGCCCTGGCCAAGGCCGGCGCGCTGCTGCTTGTCAACTCCGATACGCGCCCCACCAGTTTCTTCCCGGTGGGCAACGAACCGGGCGAGCTTGACGGCATGAGCCAGCGCATGATTCTCACGGCGCAGGCAAACGGCCGCCATCCGAACTTCGGCGGCTTCTGCTTCGCGTGGGACACCACGGGCTACGCCGTCGGCGGGCGCAAGGGCCTCATGACCTATTGGGGTTGGGGCGACAAGACCGAAGCCCTGCGCAACTGCATCGCGCGGCAGGACCAGTTCAAGATGGACGAGTTCACGCGCCGCACGGGGCTGCAACCGGTCGCGGACTGCGAATACATCGCGTACCTCCTGTCCATCGGCCGCCCGGAGCTTGCGCCTGCCATTGATCTGCCGACCAAGCTGTGGCTTGAGGAGATCGCGCGCCATGTCAAACCGCTCCCGGACGCGGACCGCGCCGGCGTCGAGAAGCGCCTCGACGCCTGGTCGCAGTATCTGATGGGGTTGTACAACGAAGCCTACACTGCCTTCGCAAGGAACCTGCGCGCTGTTGACCCCGCGCTCCGCAACACCGGCAGCGTGCAGGTGGATCACGCCGCCGTTCGCCACGGCCAGTACTTCCCCTCGGCATACGAACCGCTCGACATCCAATACCAGTCCGCCTGGAACGACCAGGTCGGCGGCCCGGACTACCTCTGCCAGTGGCTCTTCGTCACCGGCCTCCTCGACATGCACCGCAACGGCAAGCCCGTCTGGATCAGCAACGCTTTCGGCGCCGTGCACGGCCTCTCGCAGGTCCCGGGCAAGTTCACGCGCGTGGCCGCGCACGGCCTCGCCTGGGGCGGCTCCGGCATCGGCTTCGCCTGCGAAGGCTTCAGCAACCTCCTGGGCGGCATGAACGCCGCCGCAGCGTGGGACAAGATCAAGGACCAGCCCGCCGGCCAGGACGTCCTCGCCGGCCGCGACTTCCTCCATCGCTTCGCCGCGCTCGCCCTCGAATGCCGCGGCGGCCACGGCGTGGGCATCCTTTTTTCCAAGAGCCAGTTCTCGCGCCAGCACGTCGCCATGGGCTACGGCGTGCCGGCGTACAAGGCGTTCGTCGCGCTCACGCGCCTCGGCTACACGCCGCGCTTCGTCACCGAAGAGGAACTGGCCGCGGGGCAGGTCAAGGACGTCAAGGCCCTGCTCGTCATCGGCCAGACCGTGCCGCTGCCGGAGAAAGCCGCGGCCGGCATTGACGCCTTCGCCGCGGCCGGAGGCCGTGTCCTCGCCGATGGTTCGTGCACGGCGGCCGTGCCGCGCGCCGAGAAGTTGGGGTTTACCTTTCCGTTCACCATGCCCGGCAAGCCGCACAATTGGGGTGCGCCCAACATCGTCGCCGGCGACAACGACACGCTGCTGTACGCGCGCTGGCACGACGAGCTTGCACGCGGCTTCAGCCAGGCCCTGGGCGACACCGGCCGCGTCCCGTTCCTTTCTGAGAAAGGCCCCGAAACGGAAGTCACTCTCACCCGGCTCGACGCCGGCGCGGACGCAACCTTCATCGTGGCCGTCAACGACTCGCACGTCAGGAACCAGGCCGACTGGCATCAGGTCCGGGAGAAACTCACCGCCACCAAGGCCCTGGCGCCCGATGCGGAACTCTACGACTGCACCGATGAAAAGGTCGTCGGCAAGCCGGAGCTGGTCTGCGACCTCTCGCTGACCACGGCGCGCGTCTTCGCCGTCCTGCCGCGCCCGCTGACCACCATCCGCGTCGCCGCCACGCAGACAGTGGCCGCCGGCAGCGCTTTGGTCGTGAAGGTCGGATTCCTCGACGCCGCAGGCAAGCCGCTCGCCGCCGCACTGCCGTTTCACATCGCCCTGCTGCGCCCCGATGGCGCCGTCTACCAGGACTTCTACCGCGCCACCACTCGCGACGGCGTTTTCTCCCTGGCCATTCCGATCCCGGCCAACGCTCCCGTTGGCGCGTGGTCGCTCGCCGTGCGCTCGCAGCTCAATGGCGACGTCGCCACGCTGCCCGTGACGGTGACGCCCGCGGCGGCGCCGGCGTTCACCAGCGCTTTGGCCGAGCCGCTTATCGTTCGCCAGAAGGCTGCCATTGCGCAAGTCCTCACGAAGGGCCGGAAAGCCGTGCTGCCCGTTTTCGATTCCCCCTCGGCCGGGAAGCTCCTGCCCGCCGCGGAGAAGATCAAAGCCGCGTTGGCGCAACTGGGCGTGGAGGTCGAGGTTCGCCAGAAGCCTGAACTCGGGACCTACACGCTCGCCTACGATCCGACGCCCGCGCAGAAGCAGGAGAACGCGCGCGCCGATACGGGCGAGATCATCGGCAAGCTCAAGCGCGAGACGGTCAACGGCAACGACTGGTACAGCGCCATGAGCGGCTATCGCTTCGGCCTGCCGGTCATCCTCCTCGACCTCGCCGGCGAGAAAGGCGACAACCCGCTCGCCGAGGCGCTCGACACCACGGGCATCCTCTGGCCGCAGGTCTCCGCCGCCTTCCCCGGCGCAGGCCGCGCCGTGGTGCAGGGCGTCCACTGGGCCTTCGCTCCGCGCGTGCCCGCGCTCGTCATCCAGGCCGCGGACGCCGACGGCCTGCTGGCCGCGGCCGACGCGCTGGCCAGGCTTCCCGACGATCGCCTCACGCCGGGTATCGAAGCCGCGAAGACCGCCCTGTGGCGGCAGTACCACGTCGGCGGCAAACCCGACATGCCCGCGGGCGCCGGTCTGACCGCGAACGGCTTGAAGACCTCGCATGCGCCCAAGCCGTTCGCCATCAACCTTATGGGCCAGACGCCCCCAACGCCGGAGCAGGTCAAGCCGCCCGCGCCGCCCGAACGTCTCGCGAACCCCGCGCCCGGCGTGTTTGAGCCGGCGCAGTACATCACGTACATGCGCGCCGGAGGCGGGTTCATCGAAGCGGGCACCGCGAGCATGCTTGTGGCCGACCTGCGTTTCAGCGAGGCGCTGATGCTCATCGCCGACGTGAAAGACGCGGGCCGGACGCGGCTCGTCGCGCAGGGCCTCTTCCGTTACTCGGACCGTCCTCCGCGCAGCCAGGCGCAATGGGAGGACGTCCTCGCCATCTACGAGAAAGTCGTGCCGAAGGAACGCCGCCCCATGGAGATCGAGATCCAGATCGGCGGCAAGCCCGTCGGCAAGCTCGTCCCCGCGGGGACGGAGCAGCACGACGTCCCTGTCGAGATGCTTCCCTTCTACGCGAACCAGAAGCCGCGCACGGTGAACGAGGAGGTCGTCGTGCAGCTCGCGGGCGACGCCGACCTGCCGGCAGGCCGCCAGGAACTGCTGCTGGTCCCTCGGAACATCGTTGACGGGACCCTTGATCGCGTCTCCGTGGGCCTCACGGACGAGCAACTCAAAGCGTGGCGTGATCGGAAGGCCGCTGCCGAGGAAGAGAAGAAGAAGGCGAAGAAGAAGTAGACGCAGCCTGTTGTGTGCGTTACCGGAACACGTCATGAGCGCAAAGCTGGCAGTTGTCTTCTACTACGCACAGCCCAACCGCCACAGCTTCAACGTTCTCGGCGGCGCCCTCGAGACAGACCCGTTCTTCGACGACGCCAGCGTGGTGTTCGCGCGCGAGGAGCCGGAGTTCTTCGGCGCCATCAAGGAAGCTCTTGTCCCGGGCGCGCCCACGGCCGCCTGCGTGTCCTTCACCACCCTGCAATTGCCAGAGGTGGAACGCCTCGCCTGTCTGGTGAAGCAGCGGTTCGGCGCGCGCGTCACGCTTGTTGCCGGCGGGCCGCATCCCACGGCCGACCCCGCGGGCACGCTGAGCCTGGGTTGCGATATTGTCGTGTGCGGCGAAGGCGAGGAGACGCTGCGGGAACTCCTGAAGAAGCTTGCGGCGCGCGACGACTGCGCTGAGGTGCGCGGGATCGCGTTCCGTGACGGGGCCGGTGAGTTGCGCCAAAGACGTGAGCCGCGCGCCGCGATAGACCTCGACGCCTACCCGCCGTTTGCCGAACGGTCCCACAAGTTCGGGCCGCTGGAGATCACGCGCGGCTGCCCGTTCGCCTGCGGTTTCTGCCAGACCGCGCATCTGCTGGGCGGGAAGCCGCGTCATCGCAGCGTGGAGAAGCTCGCCCGGCACGCCGAAGTGATGAAGCGGAACAACCTGAAGGACGTGCGCCTGCTCAGCCCCGACGCGTTCTCCTACGGCTCGCCGGACGGCAAGCAGCTCCGGCCCGACGCGCTGCGGGAACTCTTCGCCGCTCTGCGCACTGCGCTGGGCGCGGACGGGCGGCTGTTCTTCGGCACGTTCCCGTCGGAAGCGCGGCCCGAGCACATCGTGCCGGAGACAATCGAGCTGGTGCGCAGGTATGCGAGCAACGACAACCTCGTCATCGGCGCGCAATCGGGCAGCGAGAGAATCCTGAGCCTGTGCAGGCGCGGCCACACCGTGGCGGATGTCAGGTCCGCGGCGTCGCTGACGCTGCAGTCCGGACTGAAAGCCAACGTGGATTTCATCCTGGGCCTGCCGGGCGAAACGGACGACGACATGGACCAGACCGCCGCCCTGATGACGGAACTGGCCGACCTGGGCGCGCGCATACACGTGCACTTCTTCATGCCGCTGCCGCAGACGCAGTTCGCCGGGCAGAACCCCACCCGGCCCAGCGAGCGCCTGCTGAAAGCCGTGAACCGACTGGTGGGCAGGGGGATGGTGTACGGCGAATGGCAGCAACAGGAGAAGCGCGCCACGTGGCTGGCGGGCGAAGTGTGGCACGGGGCCGCGCCGTGACGGCGGGGCAGTTCGTTTCCGGTTCACCGCACGCTTGCGCTGGTGTATAGTTACGAGACAGTCAGTGAAGCTGGAGCGCCTATGGGAAGGGAGATTGCATGATGAGCCGTCGCCAGTTCGTCAAAGGGGCAGCCGCCGCCGGCGCTGCTGTGGCCGCCGGAGTCTTGAGCCGCCCCGGGAACGCCCTCGCCGCCGATCCGCCCGGCTCGAAGATCCAGCTTGGCCTGGTCACGTACATGTGGGGTGCGGCCTGGGACCTGGACACCATCTTCAAGAACCTGTCCGCCGCGAAGGTCCTCGGCGTGGAACTGCGGACGACGCACAAGCATGGCGTCGAGCCGAACATCTCCGCCGAGAAACGCCAGGAGGTGAAGAAGCGCTTCGCCGACAGTCCGGTCAAACTGGTGAGCCTGGGCAGCGCCGAATGTTTTGACCACGTTGACGCGGCGAAGCTGGAGAAAGCCATCGAGGCCACGAAGGCGTTCCTAAGCTTGAGCGCCGACATCGGCTGCAGCGGCGTGAAAGTGCGCCCGAACGACTTCCACAAGGAGGTCGAACACGCCAAGACCATCGAGCAGATCGGCAAAAGCCTCAACATTGTCGGCAAGTTCGCCGGCGAACTCGGCCAGCAGGTCCGTCTGGAAGTGCACGGCGGGTGCTGCGAACTGCCCACGATCAAGGCCATCATGGACATCGCCACCGACCCGAACGTCACCGCCTGCTGGAACTCCAACAACGCCGATCTCAAAGGCGACGGCCTGGAAGCGAACTTCAATATGGTCAAGGCGCGCCTCGGCGCGACGACGCACGTCCGGGAACTCAACGCGCCCGGCTACCCGTGGGACAAACTCATCGAGTTGTTCGTGAAAGCGGATTACAAGGGCTGGCTGCTGCTGGAATGCGGCAGCAAGGTTGACGACCCAGTGGCGGCGCTGACGCAGCAGCGGGAGCTGTTTGAGAAGTTCCTGGCGAAGGCCCGCGGGAAGGCGTGACGGGGCTATTGGCCATTAGCTATTGGAAGCGTGTCGCATGCGCGCGCCAGTAGCCAATAGCCAATAGCCAATAGCCAAGGGGGGCGAGAACATGCGCACACCAATCACCCGCAGAAGCTTTCTGGAGGGAACGACAATGGCCATCGCAGGCGCAGCGGCGGTGCCGCTCCTCCAAACCAAGGCCACGGCCGATGAGCAGGCAAAGGGCATGGTGGTGGGCTGCAGAGACGTTCACTTGGGGGTCGCCGGCGCGAAGGACTGCTGGGCCGCGATGGAGGCCGTCGGGGCCGAGGGCGTCGAGGCGTCCATTGCCGACAACCTCTCTCTGCCCGGCCTGTTCGGGAAAGGGTACACGGCCGCCGAGGCCGGCCAGGAGAAGCTCGCCGCCGACATGAAGACGGCGAAGCGGCGCATCACCGCGTTCTGCATGGCCAACAATTTCGACGGGCGCCCCGATTTCGAAGCGGACTGGCTGACCAAGGCCGCGCGCGCGGCGAAAGCGCTCAACGTCCCCGCCATCCGCATTGACGTAGTCCCCCACAAACTCGACCGCAACGCGTTCCTCAAGCTGGCCGTCGAAACCCTGAAGAAGGTCATGGCCGCAACTGAGGACACCGGCGTGTCCTTCGGCGTCGAGAACCACGGCGGCACGACGAATGACCCCGAGTTCCTGAAAGCCCTCTTCGACGGCGTCGGCTCCAAGCGGCTCGGCCTCACGCTCGATACCGGGAACTTCTACTGGTTCGGCCATCCGCTCTCGAAGCTGTACGAACTGTACGAGACGTTCGCGCCCCGCGTCGTCCACACCCACTGCAAGAACATCAAGTACCCGGAAGCCGAGCGCGAGAAGAAACGGGCTGTCGGCTGGGAGTACGGCAAGTATTGCTGCCCGCTGGACGAAGGCGACATTGACTTCAAACGCGTGGTCAAGATCCTGCGCGCGGCCGGCTACACGAACGACCTGTGCGTCGAAGACGAATCGCTCGGCAAGTTCCCGGAGAAAGAGCGCGCGACGATACTGGGCCGCGAGATCAAGCATCTGCAGGGGCTGCTGCAGGCATGAGAAGGGTCTGGTTCCTTTCCGCGTTCGTGGTGCTCCTCGCCGCGGCAGGCGCGCAGGCGTCAAGCGTTGACGACGCGCGCAAGCTGCACGACGAGGCGCAGGCGGCACTGCGTACCATGAGCGGCCTCGCGACCGACCCGAAGGCCTACGCCGACGTGGTGCGCAAGCTCGAAAAAGCACAGGCGCTGCTCGAAGAAGCCGCCAAGACCGATCCCAAGGGCGCTGAGGGGCTGGAACAGAGCGTCTCCGCGGCGCTCTTCTGGGCGCGCCGTTTCGCGAATGTGAACGTCATCAAGGAACTGCACAAGACTGACAGCGGCACGGCGCCGGCCAAAACGCCGGACGCCGGCGGCGCCGAAGCCGCGTTCAGAAAGGCCGAGGAGTTCGAGAAGGCGCACCAGGGCGACGACTATGCCATCGCGCTCCGCTGGTTCCAGTATTCCGACCAACACTCGGGCACCGATTGGTCGCTGCGCGCCCTCTCGCGGGCGTACGAAGCGCAGGCGCGTTACCGTGCGGCGGAAGCGGCGAAGAAGGGGGTGCCGACGACGGAAGACGGGAAGCTGATCGCCGAAGGCAACGTGCTGTTCATGAAGAAGGACTACGAAGGCGCGCTGGCGAAGTACGAGGCGGCGAAGAAGACCGCGGACTCGGTCCTTGTCGAGCAGCGCCTTGGCCACGCGTGGCTGCAGTCGGGCTACAAGTTGCGCGACGAATACGCCATGCAGTATCTGCCGCTGCTGAAGCGCTACAACGACGCCGTCAGCCGCGGCGACAAGGCCGGCGCCGCGGGTTCGCGCAACGAGGCGCAGGCGCTGGTCAGCCGCCTGCGGCCGCTCGAAGATCAGGCCGTGAAGGACTACGACAGCGCGCAGGCAGCGTTTGAGCGCGGCCTCGAGCTGGCGAAGGGCAAGGACCTCGACTGCGACGCGCACATCGGCATCATCCACTTCGCCCGCGGGAGGAGCTCGCAGGGCAAGGCCCGGGTGGCGCTGACGGACATGATCGCCAAGTACACGCCCGCGAACGACGAAGAGCGCACCGTCTACGAGTTCTCGAGATCGCTGCTCACCAAGCTCAACACCGCCGGGGCGCGATAACGCCGCCCGTCAGCCCGCCTTCGGCGCGGCCGTCTCGACGGCCGCGGTCGGCGGCGCCGGCTTGGGCACCGGCTTTGCGACCAATATAACGCCGGCGAGGATCAGCGCGCCGCCGAGCCACTGCCGCCAGTTGAGCGTTTCGCCGAGGAAGAGCACGGCGGTGATCATGATCAGCAGCACGCTCAGCTTGTCAACCGGTCCGACCTGAGCGGCCTGGCCCAACTGCAGCGCTCTGAAATACGCCAGCCAGCTTGCGCCCGTCGCGATGCCGGAGAGGACGAGGAAGAGCAACGTCTTGCGCGGCAGCTCCGTCGGACTGGTCCATTCGCCGCGCCAGACCACCAGCGCCGTGGTCACGACAAGGATGACCACGACGCGCACCCACGTGGCGAGGTTGGACGGGATGCCGGCCACGCCGACCTTGGCGAAGATGTTCGTCAAGGCCGCAAAGATGGCCGAGAGGAGCGCGAACCAGAACCAGGTGAAGGAGCCGGAAGCGGCGGTGGGATCAGGCATGGGGGTCTCCAGGTCAAGCGTCGAAGCAGTTCACTTCGGCGTCAGGGTGAGTGCGATCTTGGGCCTCGGAATCTCAGCAACGGTCTTGTCCCAGACGGTGGCCCGGTCCTTATCCAGGACTGAGACACGAAAGTTCTGCAGGCGTTCCTGGCAGACCTCCGTCCTGTTCCAGATTACCGCCGCCTCGAGGTCCTGTTCCTTGCCCAAGTCCACTTCCCACCAAGGCGCATCTTCCTGCTTGGTGTGGCTGGTGGAGCCGCGTTCGTAGACGCCGTCAGTGTTGCCATCAACGGCCCTCTCGGGCGCGCCGCCGCAATCGGTGCTCGACTGGCTGGCCTTCTTGTGGACTGCCACATTCTTGCCGTTGCTGAAGACCTGCACTTCCGCCAGCGACAGAATCCTGTTCGCGCCGAGGTTCTCGACGCGCACAAACCTGCCCCGGATGGATGGGAGCTTCTTCAGTTCGCCTATCAGCCGCTCAGCCTCGGCAGCCGCGGGCATGCCACGGTACGAGAGGCTGAGGTCGCGGAGCCGCGAGCGATATTCCCATTGCTCGGTGGGATTGGCCCTGAACCAGGCTTTGTGGCCCTCCAGCAGTTTCTGTCCCCGCTGCAACCGGAACTCCTGCATCTCCTTCTCGGCCAGCTTCTCGCGTTCCGCCAGCGACAGCGGCTTGGCCGGCGCCACGGGCTCCTCGCCGCCGCTCTTTGACGCCGGGCGGCCGCTGTTCGGGTCGGCGGCGCCGCCGCCGGACTCTGCGGGCCGGGCTGGTCCTGGTGTTTCCTTCGGGACAGCGGACGCCTTGCCGGTCTCGGCCGTTGCCGCGCCTGGGCCGTCGCCCTTTCTTGGGGATAGAAGGACGACGCCTGCAATGAGCAGGCAGACGCCGCCGACAGCCGCCCCTATGGCCAGCAGGTTGGTAGCGGGCTTCGGTTGCGGCGCTTCCTGCGCGCCCGACGTCTTGGTTGTCTGCGCGGCGCCGGTGCGCCGCGTGCTCGGCGGGATGGCGGGGACACCTGACGTGGTCTTCCCTGTGACCAGCTTCTGGCGTGAGGCGGCCGGTGCGGCAGGCGTCTCGGCCGGGAGTGCTACGGCGCCGCTGCGCCGCATGGCCGCAGCGCCCCCGCTCGATGGCGTCCGCGGCCGCGCGGTCTGCGCGGGCGGCGGCGCTGCGCACGCACCGCAGAGCCAGGAGTTCTCGGCGGCCTGAACGGCGCGGCCTGCGGCCATGTCGGCCTCCGGCACGCGCTGCCCGCACTTGTCGCAGTACACGATAACCATACGCCACCCGGTAGTTTGACGCGTGGCTGCCGGTCTGTCATGCGCAAAATACCCGCAAGCCCTGACGGCCGCCGGGCGTTCTGCCTTGACTCCCCGTCTCCTTCGCGCTAGATACGCGCGCCTTGGTGAGGGGTGCGGCGGCGGTTTTGGGGGTCCATCATGCTGAAGCGCTACAAGCTTGACAACGGCCGTCCCGTGGAGACGTCCGATCAGACCGGTCCCGTGTACCTGTACATTGATCCCACGGACGCGGAGCGAACACAGTTGCTCAGCGAATTCCGCCTGGACGAGCACACGCTGGGATCCGCGCTGGACCCGGACGAGCTGCCGCGCATGGAATTGGAAAGCGACCACCTCGCCGTCATCTATAAGTTCCCGCGGCGTCTCGATCCGTCGGACCGCTTCAACCTGCGCGTGCAATCCATTGGCCTGTTCCTCTTCAGGGATCGCCTGGTGATTGTCGCGCCGGCGGACGAGCAGATTCTGGAGGGGCGCGTCTTCACCAAGGTCAATTCGCTGCAACTGCTCTTCCTGCGCGTGATCTCCAAGTGCATCCAGCATTTCTACGGGCACCTGAAGGCGATCAACGACATCGCCAACGAGCTGGAGCCGAAGATCATGAGCGCGATGGAGAACCGCTACCTGCTGCTGATGTTCTCCATCGAGAAGAGCCTCGTGTATTACGTCAATGCCATCGCGGCCAACGGACGCGTCATCGAACGCCTGCGCGCCAATGCGAAGAACGTCAGCACCGACGGCCTCTCGCCCGAACTGCTCGAATACGTTGACGACCTGGCCATCGAGAACGCGCAGTGCCACGAACAGGCGCAGATCCACACGAACGTCCTGGCGGGCCTGATGGACGCGCGCGCGTCCGTGGTGAGCAACAACCTGAACGTGCTGATGAAACGCCTCACTGTGATCAGCGTGGTCTTCATGCCGTTGAACGTCCTGGCGGGCGTTGGCGGCATGTCGGAGTTCTCCATGATGACGGAGGGCATCCCGTGGCCCATCGCCTACGCCGTCTTCATGTTCGGCCTGGCGGCCATCGGCGTCGGCACGTATTACGTCCTGAAGTACCTGGAGACGAGCGCCCCCAGGGCCTGACCTGCCTGCCCCGGCGGCGCCGACGGCGTGCTCATGGCCCGCCCGTCCACGGGCGAGGACGCCCGTGCCACGGCGACAGAACGGACAAATGGGACAAGTGGGACAAATGGGACTTTGCGGACTGCAGTCCGGAAATGGGCTTCCGGCACGGCGTATATAGAGGAGACAGCGGCGCGGACGGAACGGAGATGGCGAGAGATTGGGGACGGCGCCGCAGGTTTCTTGACCGAATAAATCATACAGCGTATTATGCAAATATGAGAATCACACTGTCCATACCTGATAGGGTCGTTGGCAAGCTGCGGGCCGCGGTGCCGGCGCGCCAGCGCTCGCGCCTCGTCTGCCGGCTGTTGGAGGCGGAACTGGCGCGGCACGAGAACGCGCTGGCTGCGGCCTGCCGGGAGGCAAACCGCGACCGCGCGCTGGAGAGAGAGATTGGCGAGTGGCAGTCCTTCGACGAGGGTGCCGGCAGTGACTTACGACGAAGCAAGAAGACTTGTCATATTTGAGTCCTGCGTGGAACAGGCAGATAGCGAAGGCCTGATTGTGCTCGTGCGGTGCACAGGGGAGCCCGGAGCGGAAAGGGTAATCGCGCTCCTGAATGCGCTGAAAGCGGTTTTCGAGTGGCACGTTGGCAAGGACGTTATTGAGCGAAAGCCTGCAAATGCGTTACACATTCTGGCGCAGGAGATCATCAATCAAACAGAAGGGCCTCGGCGCACGAAGAGTGAATTCTACAAATGGGAACGTTGGGACATTGCCAGTGCAGCGGAAGGCGTTCTGCAAGGCGAGTGGCCGGACGAATGGCTTTCCTACGGCAAGAGAAGAAACCCGGACGATTCGTAGTCTGGCCCGGAATCAGATTCCCTCGCGGCTTCGCCTTAGCAACTCCGCGTTGTCGCACGGCCGCGCCACCGTGTAGCCCTTGAGCGGCATCACCTGCGCGTGCACCGCGTCGAGGATGTCCACCGCGAACGGGAAGAACGCCTGTTCGATCTCGTCCGGCGGGACGATCCAGTTGCGCGCGCCGACGACCGTGGGCGGCGCGTCCAGTTCGTCGAAGGCGAACTGCGTCACCTTCGCCGCCATCGTCTGCAGGAAGCTGCCGCGTTCGCAGGCATCCGAAACGAGCACGATCTTGCGCGTCTTCTTCACCGACTCGAGCACCTTGGCGTAATCGAAGGGCACCAGCGAGCGCGCGTCAATGACTTCGCACGAGAGGCCGTGCTTTTCCTCCAGCGTCTTTGCGGCCTCCAGCCCGCGGTAGAGCGTCGCGCCGATGGTGAGGATCGTGAGGTCCTTGCCGGCCTTCTTGATGTCCGGCTCGCCGATGGGTACCTCGTAGCGGCCGGCCGGGACTCCGGCGCTGGCATGGAACTCCTCGGGCTGATCGTAAATGCGCTGGCTTTCGAAGAAGATGACCGGGTCGGTGCCCGTCAGCGCCGAGTACATCAGGCCCTTGGCGTCGTAGGGCGTGGCGGGGAAGACGATCTTGAGGCCCGGAATGTGGGCGCACATCGAACACCAGTCCTGGCTGTGCTGCGCGCCGTACTTTGAGCCGACCGACACACGCACGACGACCGGCATTTTCAGCAGCCCGCCGGACATGGACTGCCACTT
>Ga0315282_10012573_pt1 | contig 12934 bp, 14 predicted proteins | sample YL17G07_20_MG_FD_203693 | JGI IMG/M metagenome (GOLD analysis project Ga0315282, IMG submission 203693) | Sediment microbial communities from Yellowstone Lake, YNP, Wyoming, USA - YL17G07_20 | ecosystem: Environmental > Aquatic > Freshwater > Lake > Sediment | place: USA: Wyoming | collected...
CTTATGCAAAGGGCTTAAAAACCTGAGCGATCAACCGGACCTGGTCAGATCATTAACCTATTTCGATTGGCTTAATGCTCTATCTTTGACGTATAACTAGTATAAGACCTGCCCCTACGAAAACCAATAACCACAACACCTAGACCGTAGGGGCGGGGTTGATTAAGCCCGCCCGAACAGTTGAGAAATACCCGCCGATAAATGCAACGTAGGGGCGGTTCGCGAACGGCCCCTATGATTCGCATGGGCGGCTGGCGCGGGCAGGTCTAAGACCTGCCCCTACGAAAACCAATAACCACAACACCTAGACCGTAGGGGCGGGGTTGATTAAGCCCGCCCTTGCCATCTTGAGCTCGGCCCGGGCCTTTGGTGGAAGCGGGCCAGGGTCGCGGGCTTGAAGCCCGCGTAGAGGCCGGCCAGCACGATCTGATTGACGAGGGTGGTCCGAAGCAGGCCCAGGTCCTGCCAGCGGCGTCCGGAGGTGACGGCCAGGGCGGCCAGCGTGACGATGCGTCCCTGTTTTTTCAGGCGGCGCACCAGGAGAAAGTCCTCGGCCAGGGGGGTGTCCGGGAAGCCGCCGGCCGAGGCAAAGACCGTCTTTCTTAAAAAAAGCCCCTGATCGCCGTAGGGCAGTTTCAAGATTTTCGAACGGAAATTCACCAACGCCTCAATCCCCCGCCCCGCCCCCCCAGCCAGGTCCGTCTTAAAGGAAAAGGCCCCCAGCATCACGCCCGGATCGAGCAGCGCCTCGAAGATGAGACCCGCGTAGCCCGCTGGCAGCCGCGTGTCGGCGTGGAGAAACAGGAGAACCGCGCCTCTGGCGGCCGAGGCGCCCAGGTTCTGCTGCCGGGCCCGTCCCCGGGAGGCTGAAAGGACCTTGGCCCCGGCCCGGGCCGCCTCCCCGGCCGTGTTGTCCCGGCTGCCGCCGTTCACGACCAGAATTTCCGCCTCCGGGTCCCTGGCCGAGTCGATGGTCCGGGCCACGCGCCCGGCCTCGTTCAGGGCCGGAATGACCACGGAGAGATACGGCCGCGCCGCCGCCTCTTCCGGCCGCCAGGCCGCGAGGTCTTCTAGCGTGTCCACGTCCGTCAGCGGGGCCAGCAGCCGGACGCTCAAAGATTTTTCCCTAGCTTTGGCCAACGTCTTCTCGAGGACGTCCGCCCGTCCCCAGACGATCCCGCCGAAGACGTCGGCCCGGCGCTTCAACCCGATGAGCCAGTACCCGCCGTCCAGGCTCGGGCCGAGCACCAGGTCGTGGTCCTCGAGGTGCTCGAAGGCTTTTCCCAGGTGGGCGGGCTCGACGTCCGGGATGTCCGTACCGAGCAAGAGGACGCGGCCGCACCCGTCCGCAAAAGCTCGATCCATGGCCGCCTCCATGCGCTCCCCCAGCCCGCCTTCCACCTGAGCGGTGAAGAGGAGGTCCCGGCCGAGCCAGCGTCTCATGCGCTTCAGGCCGCCGTCGTGGCAGACCTCGAGGCCGGCCCGGCGCATCCCGGCCGCGCAACGGGCCGTGGCGAGCGTTTTTTCGGTCAGACGCCGGCTGAGGTCCGCGGCGCCCAACCGGCCCAAAACCGGTATCAGTCTTGTCTTGGTTCGGCCGGGCGCCGGATAGCGGGCAAAGACGATGATGTGGTCCGGACGCCCCCGGCCCGTCCGGCTCATGAAGCCCTCTCGTCGGGCCCGCCCGGCACCGGCTCCGCCTTCTCACCGGCCGGCGCGCCCGCGATCGACTGATCGAGCGCCTGGCGGGCGAGCCGTATCAGAACGACGCAGACGGCCAGAAGGGCGGCCAGACCGATCACGAACATGACGCGGCTGAGCGGGCTGGCGGGATTGAGCCCGGCCAGGGCCTCGTGCAGGGACCGCGCCACCGAGGCGAGGTAAAGGAAGAGAAGCGACTCCGGGAGCATGCCGAGCAGGGAGGCGGGCAGATATTTCCAATAAGGTACGCTGGACAGTCCGTACGAGTAGTTCAAGAAATTGTAAGGCAGCACAAAGCTCAGCCGCGACAGAAGGACGATGCGGAAGCCTTTTTCACCCAGGGCCCGGTCCAGGCGGGCATACTTCGGGTTGCGGCTGATTCGTTTCGCGACCCAATTCCGGGCCAGGTAGCGGCCGAGGAAAAAAGCGGTGCTGATGCCCAGGGCCTGGCCCACCATCACGATGACTACGCCCCAAAGCACTCCGAAAAGGTAACCGATGCCCAGGGTCAGAATGGTGCAGGGGATCAGCAGCACCGCGGCCGGCACATACAGGGCCCCGGCCACCACCGGCCCCCAGGCGCCCAAGTGGCGGATATTTTCCAGCACCGGCTCGAAAAAGCCTTCGACCTTGCCTACAAGGAGCATGCCCAGGCCCGTCGTGACCAAGGCGGCCAGCAAGATAAGGCGAGAGCGGGTGAAGTGTTTGAACATGACGGTTTCACGCGGCCACGGGCTTGAAAAAGGGGTCCGGAGCCTTTTTCTGAAAATGAAGGCGACCAACTTCTCGCAAAAGTCCACGCGGAGTCATGCCCGGTTCCCCCAGATTCAAGCCTGAAAAATGCACCTGACCCCTTTTCCCCCTATACTTTTCGGTTCATCATCCGGCCCAGTTCGGCCAGGTGGGCCTTTTCATCCTCGGCGATCTCAAGAAAAACGCCGCGGGTCGCCGGCCGGGTCATGGCCTGGGCGTGTCTGAGGTAGAGGTCCAGGGCCTGGGCCTCGATGGCCAAGGCCATTTCGAGCACGCCGGCCGGAGTTTGCCAGGTCTCTCGGTATTTTTCCACAAGTTCCGGGGTGTGGTAGCCCCCTTCCACCAGGCGTTCCATCTGGTTTTCCAAAAGCGGCGGACTCGCGCCCCCGGCCTCAAGCCGATAGCGTTCCGTGAGCCGGGCCAGGTGCTGGACCTCGATCTCAGCCAGCCGGGACAAGAGGTCGGCCACCTCCGCGTCGGGCACCTCGCCCCGAGCCGACTGATAAAACTCCTTCAGTCCTTCCTCCAGGGCGCAGGCCCGGACGATGAGCTCGGCCGGCGTCTCCCGGCCGGTCAAGGCGGCCAGCCCCATCTCGGGCGGCCCCTCGGCGATCAGGCCCTCCCAGGCGGCGATGCCCCCTTTCAAACTGCGCACCCCGCGATATCCCAGCCCCAGAAGCAGCTTCGCAGCGGCACGGCTGCGGTTCCCGCGGGCTCAGTAAGTGACGATCGGCCGGTCCCGGTCCAGTTCGTTCAGCCGGCCGACAAGCTCGGACAGGGGCGCCAACCGCGCGCCCGGAATGTGCCTCTTTTCATACTCGGCCCGCTCCCGCACGTCCACCAGGTCGTACGTCCCCTCCCGATGCTCGGCCACGTATCGCCGGACCTCGTCGGCCGTCATCTCGGGCACGTCGCTGCCCTCGAACGGGCTCCACTGCATGTTGTTCCTCCTCGGCCGGCCTGAGACCATTATAAAACCATGGCTGCCGGCCGAATTCACTCACGGGCTTCGGCTCGCATTATTCCCGTGGCTTCGATCCTCGCCCCATCGATTTCGTCTCGGAATCCTCTGGTTCTGCAACGGCCTGCGCCTGGCTTCGCGGCCGGTCCGCCGAGGCGGCGGCGATTGACGATATCTTATCAGAGCGCGCCACTGAAAACAATTGCCACGGCGGCTGGGTCATCGATCAGCCCGGCCGGCCGGGTGTCTCAACATCCGGGCGAACCTCGTGACTGTATGCCTCTGATCGGCTGTTTTTTCAGCCGGGGAGGTTTCGGAACTGTAAAGAGTTTAATAACCGAGCTCGAAAACTCGGATAGAGCAGGAGTATCATCTCAGTAGGTGAAGAACCTTGCCCCGCTAGGCCGCAAGCTCATAGTGGATATCTTGACGCTCGCTCCATAGGATAGGCCTCATGTCATAGTTTTTCAAAGCATCCAAGACCGCGCTTGAAACGGGTTGCTCGGAGTCGTTCAAAAGTGCATAGGCCTTGGAATCCGGCAGCCGGACTTCCCGAGTGTCAATCCATGCGAATGCCGCCGCTTGGGCCGTATCGCGGCTGGGGCGATTTATGGTCTGAAGGATTCTTTCGGGTTGACGGCGGGATTTAGGAATAACGAAGTCGAAGAGGTGATCGTAACCAGTTTTACCAGTGAACTTTACTTTAGGGGTGTATCGTATTTCGTGAAGGTCAAGCCAAGCGACAACATCTTCGTAGAACAGGCTGGCGACCATGGGGACAGCCAGGTAGAACATGTCGTTCACCGCCAGAATGGCCTGAACCAAGTTATGCTTGCGCAGAGAAAAATTATCAGGCGAGGCATGCACCTGCAATGATTTATCTTGGAATTGAATGCCAAAACCGTTCAGGGTCATAGTTAAGAGCGACTGGCGCTTCGGGCTTTCAAGTTTGCACCCGGATTGCTCGAGGTCGTCAATGGTGTATCCGTCATCGGTTAGCAGGTATCCGCTGTTTTCCTTTTTAGCATATATTTGTATGTAGTCATTGTGCCGATCAAGGTAAGGTGTAGTGATTTCGACCCAGTCGTCGAGCTGGCGCAGGATGGTCTTATCTTTGAGCCAGAGCCGGTAAGCATCTAACAAATTGTGGATTTCCTGGATCATAAAAATAGCCCCCGCTCGATGTACGGTGCCTTAGTGACATGGCAGTATTGCATGAAATCCTGAAGAGTCTGCCACCGGTCTGCCGTTTTGGTGAAAATATCGGAAGGCGCGGGAATAGCCCACTTGTCTCCATAACCATCTTGGTAGAGATGCAGATGAGGGCAGAGAACTTCCCCCCCGTCTGGATTGCGGTGCGGCGCTCCCCCAAAATCCAACCTAACTAAAATGACCACTTGCCGCGCTCGGTTCTGGTATTTTCCCCTGAGAAGGTCTATCCGTCCGAGGCTGATGTCGAGGAGAAATTGCTCGCGTTTGTCTGGCGACTGAAGAGGAATGGTCAACGAACCGCTGGCAAAAGGAAAGACATGCCGCTCGTCATTCACCCGGTGTTTTTCCATGGCCATCAAGACGTCGGCCTCATCTTTGGTTAGGTTGATTTCAGCCATTGTGCAGGCTCCTCATAGTAAGCGTCTCCTTCCCTAACCTGGATAGACCCGTATGCTATACTACTTTGAGCCATTCATCAAGCAGTGTTCATTACTGTTCCTGAGTTTTAGCCAGTGGTTTCAGCCGAGACCGCGCGCGCGAAATGGGCGCAGGTCATGTCCCGCCAGGCCACGAAACCCATGTCCGCGCTGACGAAATAGGCGGCGGTGAAAGTCCGGCAGTCGGCGCTCCACAGCCACCGCTGCCTCGCGTCGAAGACCGGCGCCAGGCAGAAGTCCCGGCCGTGGGGCGTCGGGTCCAGCAGCGAGACGAGCTCGTCCACGGTCGGCAGCCGCCAGGAGGCGCGGCCGGCAAAGCGGGCCTGGCCCAGGTCGGCCGCGTAGGCCTTGGCCTCGAGCCAGGTGAGCGGGTCCTCGGAACCGCTCTGCTGCCAGGTCAGGCCGGTGGCGCGGTCCAGCATGGTGCCGTCAGGGCTGGGGGAGAAATCGTGGTCGAGGTAGCGAAGCGGCCGCCAGAGCGCGTCCAGGCCCAGGGCTTGGCGGGCTTTTTTGAAACCGATTTTCATGGGGGCGGAGCGCAAGGGGGTTCGCGGCGGCTCGGCCGCCGGCCTCGGGTCCCCGGCCTCGGGCAGCGCGCAGATTTGCTCCTGCCGCGCCTGCCAGGCCGCCTCGAGGTCAGTTAGAGCAGCCAGCATTTCGGCGGCTCCGCCGAACCTGCCGGCGAGGTCCGAACTCAGGGCGCGCTTGAAAAAAAAGTCCCAGTCCTCGTCCAGGTCCGGGCTCAGACGGCTGGACGGCTGCCCGGCCTGCTCGGGCAGGAGGCCGGTCAGGAGACGGTGAGCCACGACGCCGACCGAGTAAAGGTCAGCCGCCGGACCCACGCCGGCCGGGTCCCGGGTCTGCTCCGGCGCGGCATAGTAAGGCGAGCCGATCTTGAGATGGGACGGGCCGCCCCGGGCTTCGCCTTTCAGCCGGGACAGGCCGAAATCGCCGATCTTGATGTCGTCCCGATCGTCGAGCAAGAGGTTCGAGGGCTTGAGATCGCGGTGCACGATGCCGGCCCGGTGCAGCCGGCCGAGGCCCTCGAGGGTCTGGCCCAGGTATTTCATGGCCCGGCCAAAGGGCACGACGCGGGTCGGGTCTTCCAGCCGGACCGTTTCCCCGATGAGCAGCCCCACGTCATGACAAAAATACTCCATGACGAAAAAGGGGCGGCCGCCGGCCTGATCGAAATCCCAGACCTCGAGGAGATGGGGATGCCGGAGCCGGGCCATGATCTCGGCCTCGCGGACAAAGCGGCGTCGGACTTCCTCTTCGCCCAGGAGTTTTGACAAATGCGGGGCCGGGGCGAGCTGTTTCAAAGCCAGGATGCGGCCGATGGCGGGCAGCCGCACCTTGTACACCCGGCCCATGCCGCCCTGGCCGAGCAGTCCGATGACCTCGTATCTTCCGATTTTTTTCATGCGTCCCGGCGGAGCGGCTGGAATTCCAGCCGCCTGGCGTGGGCCTCGGGCAGGCCGAGCGCCCGGATGCGGGCCGCGGTGCGGGCCGCGTCAAAGGGCACCCGCCGAAGTTCGATGGTGTCGGCTCGCTGATCCCAGAGGATGTACTTGGCGCGGGGGTCGCCGTCCCGAGGCTGTCCCACGCTGCCCACGTTGACCAGGAAGCGGCCCCGGCCCGGCAGGGGGATCGGTTGCGGTTCGAGTTCTTGCCAGGCGAGCCGCCCGTGCTCCAGGGTGGCAAAGGCCAGTTCGTGGGTGTGGCCGATAAAGCAGCCGCGCTGGGGCAGCTGGGCCAAGGTCTCGATCAGCAGGTCCTCGGGCACCTCGAAGAGGTACGTCGTGGCCGAGTCGGGTGGAAAGCCGTGCACGAACAGACTGCCGTGGGCTTCCAGAGAGGGCTGAAGGCTTTTCAGGTAAGCGAGCGTCTCGGCCGAGATCATCGCCGCGGTGCGAAGCAGGGAGACCTGGGCCAGGGGGTTGAACCACTCCAGTTCGGCCGGATCGAGCAGGGCCAGCTCGTGGTTGCCCAGGACCGACGGCAGCCCGCGGCGCCGGATTTCTTCCACCACCGCCTCGGGATCGGGACCATAGCCCACGTGGTCTCCCAGGCAGATGACCTCGTCCGCGCCCGCGCGCTCGAGGTCGGCCAGAACCTCGACCAGGGCCTCCAAGTTGGCGTGGATGTCGGACAGGATGGCCAGTCTCATAATCGAAAAGAATAGCACACCCTTTTCCGGCGGGAAATTTTTTTCGGCGATAAAGACCGGCGGCTGGAGGCTGATGACCGGAGTCTGGAGGCGGGGTATAGGTCGTCCCGTGCCACGCACCAAGCACTTCCGCACGGATCTTCTTGGGTATGCCTGGTCATGTTGGGAGCCGTCATTCTGGCGGGGTGGCCGAACAATGTCCGGGCACGCCGGAGCTTGGTAGGGGCGGTTCGCGAACCGCCCCTATAACCTCGGTTACTAGGTCAGTAGGGCATGGCATTCTAATCATCCCTAAGCCCGCGGGCTTTTTTTCGGCCGCCAAAACGATTATACTAATAAAAAAAATCGTCCCTGAGAGCGAGGGCAAAATCCGGGCCGGCGGAGGCGGGCATGACGGAGAAGGTGATCAAGACCGACGAGGAATGGCGGCGCATCCTGGGCCGCTACCGCTACGTCATCACGCGGCGGCGGGGGACCGAGCCGGCCTTTTCCGGCGAGTACCACGACTTCGAGGAGAAGGGCGCGTACCTATGCGCCTGCTGCGGGGCCGAGCTGTTCCGGTCTGAGGCCAAGTTCGATTCCGGGACGGGCTGGCCGAGTTTTTTTCGGTCCGTGGACGAGGCGCGGCTTCATGTCGCGCCGGACGTGCGCCAGGGCGAACTCCGCATGGAGGTCATCTGCGCGCGTTGCGACGGGCACCTGGGGTTCGTTTACGATGACGGCCCGCCGCCCACGGGCAAGCGCTACTGCCTCAACAGCGCCTCGCTCGACTTCGTCCCGGACGAGACATGACCCTCTCCGGCCCAACCGCCGCCCTGGCGCGGCTCTTGATTTTTCTCTTCGGCCTGCTCGTGTTTTTAGGGCTGGAGTTGGCCGCGCCTTACCGGCCGAGCACCGTGGCCAAGTCCCGGCGCTGGCGGATCAACCTCTTCCTGGCCGCCTTCAACGCCGCGTTGATCACCCTCGCTTTTGCCGGCACCATCGCGGCCATGGCGGCCTATGTCGCCGCGGACCGGCTGGGAGTGCTCAACCGGCTCGACCTCCCCGGCTGGGCCCGCCTGTTGGCCGCGGTCGTCGTCCTGGACGTTGTGCAGTACGTCTGGCACCTGCTCAACCACCAGGTCCCCGTGCTCTGGCGGTTCCACCGCGTGCACCACTCGGACCTGAACATGGACGTGTCCACGGCCTCGCGGTTTCACGCGGGCGAACTGGCCCTGTCGGCCCTGATCCGGATCGGCCTGGTTTTCTTCCTGGGACTCGACCTCATGGCCCTGGCCGTCTACGAGAGCCTCGCCAACCTGTCGGCCCAGTTTCATCACAGCAGCCTGAGGGTGCCGGCCGCGGTCGAGCGCCTGTGGTGGCTGCTGTTCGTGCCGCCGTCCATGCATCGCATCCACCATTCGGTGGTCATTCGAGAGCGGGACACGAACTACGGCGTCATTTTTTCCCTCTGGGACCGGCTTCTGGGCACGCTGGTGAGCCGGGTGGACCAGGGGGGCATTCGCATCGGCATAGGCGCGTATGCGCGGCCCGAACGGCTGGGCTTTTTTCATCTCCTGGTCATGCCTTTCACGCGGGCGGTGCGTTAGGCGGCCGGGGAACGAGAGCCGGGGCCGTTTGCCGGTCGAGGGGCGGGGCCACGGCATGAGGAGCAGGCTTCGATGAGAAGCGTAGCGGGGTGGATCTTGTTTCTGCTGACCTTTTTGTCCATCTACGGCGGTATGCACGTCTATATCTTTTTCCGGGCCCGAGCCGCCTTCCGTTTCGGCCTGCCCCTCGGCCTGGCCCTGGCCTTGGTGATGGCCGTCATGATTTCCACCCTCATCGTCGGCCGCATGATGGAGCGCACCGGTCTGGTCCCCCTGGCCAACCTGGTGCAGCGGGCCGGGCATATCTGGCTGGGCTTGGTCTTTCTGTTTTTCGTCTGGGCCGTGCTGGTGGATGTCTTTAGCCTGCTGGTCCGGGTGCAAGGTCTGTGGCTGGCCGGCGCGCCTTTCGGCCCGGTCTCGGCACAGGCCCGCTTCTACCTGCCCCTGGCCATCGCGCTGCTGATGAACGTCTATGGATATTTCGAGGCGCTGAACATCCGGGTCGAGCACCAGACGGTGACCACGGCCAAGCTGCCCCCTGGCCGGGACCGGCTGCGGCTGGTGCAGATTTCGGACGTGCACCTGGGGGCGAGCGTGGGCGAGGGACGGCTGCGGCGGATCGTGGACCTGGTGAAGCAGGCCCGGCCGGACCTGTTGGTTTCGACCGGGGACCTGGTGGACTCCTCGAACGGCTGGTCGCGGGGCGAGGCCGAGATGTGGCTCGAGCTTAAGCCGCCGCTGGGCAAATACGCCGTGACCGGCAATCATGAGGTTTACGCCGGACTCGAGCGGGCGATCGAGGACACGGTCCAGGCCGGGTTTCGGCTGCTGCGGGGCGAGGCGGTCACGGTTGGGGACGCGGTGACGCTGGCCGGCGTGGACGATCCGGCGGCCCAGGGGTACTCGGAGAAGGCCTCGGACGGGGAAGCCGAGCTTCTGGCCGGGCTCTCGCGGGAGAGATACGTGGTGCTGCTGAAACACCGGCCGGTCATCGATCCGGCCTCGGTGGGCCGCTTCGACCTGCAGCTCTCGGGCCATGCCCACAAGGGGCAGATCTGGCCCTTCACCTATGTCACCCGCTGGTACTACATCAAGGACGCCGGCTGGCTGGACCTGGGCAAGAATTCCCGGCTGTACGTCAGCCGCGGCGCCGGGTTTTGGGGCCCGCCCATTCGGGTGCTGGCCCCGCCGGAGATCACGGTTTTCGACCTAGTGCGGGGGCCGGGGGCCAAGGAGGAGGGATGAATTTTTGCAGCCGCTGCGGCGGGCCGGTCGAGAGCCGCGTTCCGGCCGGGGACGACCGGCCGAGGTTCGTCTGCCCGGCCTGCGGCCTGGTCCACTACCAGAACCCGAAAATGGTGGTGGGCTGCCTTCCAGAATGGGGAGACCGGATTCTGCTCTGCCGCCGTGCCATCGAGCCCCGCTACGGCTGGTGGACCATCCCGGCCGGGTACCTCGAGAACGGGGAGAGCCTGCTGGACGGGGCTCGGCGGGAGACGCTCGAGGAGGCCGGGGCCCGGGTCGAGGACCTGACGCTGTACACGGTCTTCGATCTGATCCAGATTCACCAGATTTACCTGATCTTCCGGGGACGTTTGGCGGACACGGGTTTTTCGCCTGGGGAGGAGAGTCTCGAGACGAGGCTCTTTCGCGAAGAAGAGATTCCCTGGGACACGGTCGCCTTCTCGGCCATCCGCGAGACGCTCCGGCGCTACTATCCGGACCGGCGCAGCGGCCGGTTCCCGGTGCACGTCGGCCCGGTGGCGCTCTGGCACGGCTGAGCCGGAAGAGGCGAGGGTTGAGAGGCGGAGGCGCGCGAAAAGCCTCAACGGGTCTGCTTTTTCTCGGAATTGTAGGTTGGGTTGAGTAAAGCGAAACCCAACGATTTTTAGCCGCAGGCGTGGGCGGGTTTGAAACCCGCCCCTACAGAAGAGGGCGACACTTGCGCGCCGGGGCGGGCCCCGGGCCTTAGTGGGGCTGCTCTTTCTCGGCCGCGGACAGCTTGGCCAAGCAGTCTTCGAGGCAGGCCCGGCATTGGTCCAGGTCCAGGTCCAGGTCCAGGCGGCAGACATCGTGAAAGGCCGTCAGCCAGTCGGCCCCGCCGCGCGGGCACTGCCGGACGAACTCCAGGAATTGGATGAGACGTTCCAAAACCTCGGAGTCGATGGCGTGTTCCATGCGGCAGGCGTTGGCCTCGGCCAGCTCCGGATCGAGCCTGAGGAAGTTTTCGAAGAAGTCCTTGAGCGTGCGGTGGCGCTCGATAACCTGGCGGGCGACCGCCTCGCCCTGGTCGGTCAGGGTGATGAAGCTGTAAGGGCTGTAATGGATGAGCCGGCGTTCGGCCAGGGTTTTCAAAGCGCCGGAGACCGAGGCGCGGGAGACATCGAGGCGCTGGGCGATGTCCTTGGCTCGGGCCACGCGGTTTTCGGCCTGGAGGTGGGAGATGGCCTCGAGGTAGTCTTCCAGGTTGGAGGAGAGGGCCAGTCGGTCCTTGGCGGCCACGGAGTGTCCTTTCGCCGGGTTAGGGCCGGAAAGAGCGTTTCCTATAGGATATTTATAACAGGTTTAAAATTTTTTTCAAGGCCGAAAAAGTTTTAGTCGCCCCTAACTTGGCCTCGCGCGGGCGCCCGATGGAATGATGAGTGCGGAATGAGGAATGATGAAGCCGCGTGCGCGCTCCTTACGGTGCATAGCGCACAAGTGCGTAATGCGGGGCGCGGAGAGGCGGGTTATTCGTGGCATGGGCATCTTGCCCATGGACCAAGATTCGTAGCGTTGATTCCGTAGGGCCACCCTGTTTCACTTCGCAAGGGCGGTTCGCGAACCGTCCCTGCACGACCCGCGCCCGCGCGACTTAAGGTGAATGGTCATCACTCCTCGCTCCTCACCTATCATTCATTTTTCCCCGCCTGTCGCCTGGGGTTTGGATTCGGAATGGCGCGAGGCTCACGAGACACTCGCCTATCTTTTTAAGCGCCGCGGCGCAGCCCTGGACGGCGTTAGGTTCAAGGCCCGGCAAATCCGGGAGGGTCTTCGGCCCTTGTTCGACCTGTTCGACCGGCTCGCGCCGCTGTGCTGTCCCGGCTGCGAGACCGTCTGCTGCTGGGTGGCCCGGGTCGAGTTCGATTTCAAGGACCTGCTGCTCTTCCACGCCCTGGACCTTGTGCCGCCCCCGCATCAGCTCCGGCGACACGAGGACGAGCATTGTCGCTATCTCGAGCGGCAGGGCTGCGGCCTGCCCCGCCTGATGCGGCCTTTCGTCTGCACCTGGTATTTTTGCGCCTCCATGCTGGAATTGTACCGAAAGGAACCGCCCCGGACCCAGCGGTTTTTCTCCGCCCGCATGTCCGCCGTGCAAGAGGCCCGGCAGGAGATGGAGGCGGAGTTCATCCGCGTGGTCACCTCCGAATAGGCCAAGCCTCAGACGCCAGCGTAGGGGCCGTAGGTGTGTTCTGGTTTGGGGGAACCCTTTTTGGCCAAAAAGGGTTCCCCCAAACCCCCTCCCAAAAACCGTATACATGCGGGCTGGATATCGCTTCGCGATACCCAGCCCGCATTGTTTTTTCAGCGTTCAGGCCTTCAAATCGTGTTGATCCCTGGGTAGGTGGATTTTATTTGTAAGGGCGGGACATACCTCGCCCGCACGGCCAGGCGGCCAATCCGCACACGCAAGGGCGGGTTTTCTCAACCCCGCCCCTACGCCCCGCATTTGCCCGACTATGGGTTTTATTCCCGTAGGGGCAGGTCTTAGACCTGCCCGCGCCAGCCGTCCCGCGCGAATTGCAGAGGCGATTCGCGAACCGCCCGGCTTCCTGGATTCCTGCTTCCTTAGAAAATGTCCTGGTTGACGGCGGGTTGTTTCTTCATCGACGGCCAAACCCCTCCCCGTCATTCTGGTCTAATCTAACAGGATTATTCAGGAAATGCGGCTCGCCCATTTTCATCCCTTCGCGGGTGCCACGCCCGAAGGGCGCGGCATGAGAATTTCGCAGGAATGACGCTATAATCCCACGCCGGAGAATGTCATCTCGATAGGGGTCGGGAAAGGCCGATGGCCCTCCCCGCCCTCCGAACCGTGCGTGCGGTTCTCCCGCACACGGCTCTCCAGTCG
>Ga0315282_10012574_pt1 | contig 12934 bp, 25 predicted proteins | sample YL17G07_20_MG_FD_203693 | JGI IMG/M metagenome (GOLD analysis project Ga0315282, IMG submission 203693) | Sediment microbial communities from Yellowstone Lake, YNP, Wyoming, USA - YL17G07_20 | ecosystem: Environmental > Aquatic > Freshwater > Lake > Sediment | place: USA: Wyoming | collected...
GAAATGCCCCTCGGCGGGGTACGCGGGGCGCATGGCGTCGGCAGTGGGGAAAACGACCGTGGAGGTGTGGCCGAACATCTTGACGATTTGGGGCAAGCGTGGCGGGTTCAGGTAGGCGAGAGGAGGCGGCACGATGAAGCGCGAAGGGTGGACGTGGCTGGGCAAACCTAAAAAGCTGTGTGATGATAAGCAGCGGTTCGTGTGCATGGGGTTACGGTCATGTCAACTTGGGCGTGGCAAGAAACCGCGCATGGCGATGTATGCGTTTTGCGTGAAGGTTGTCGAGGTGAAGGGGCGGAGGTAGAGGGGGGGCAGTAAACCATGAGCACCTTTGAATATGACGCAGTAGGCCACAGGTATCTTCTGGACGGAAGCGAGGTCCCCGGCGTGACGCGAGTCCTTTCGGACGTGCTCATGGGCGGGAAGCAATGGGCAGACGAGGCCGCGATGTGGCGCGGGTCCGTGGTGCATTCGTGCTGCGAACTCGATGATCGGGGCACGCTGGACGAGGGCACGGTTGACCCGGCGGCGGCGGGGTTCCTCGACGCGTGGCGGCGATTCAAGGCCGAGATGAGGCCGGAAATCTCTGTGGTTGAAATCCCGCTCGTTTCGGAGAAGCACAGGTACGCCGGGCGGCCCGATCGCGTGATGTGGCTGAGCGGGAAGCAGACCGTAGTTGACATCAAGTCCGGCGGCGTGGGCGTTGCCACGGGAATCCAGTTGGCCGCCTACTGCGAATTGACGACGACGATGGACCGTGCCGCCGTGCGCCTTCAGGCCGACGGGCGGTACACCCTGACGCAGTACAGCGTGAGGGACTTGAGGCGTGACCATGCGGTGTTTCTGAACGCCCTTGCCGTCTGGAACTGGAGGATTGAAAGGAGGCTCGTATGAGCCCGTTGAAAGCAATCCGGAAGAACTGTATCGAGTGCATGGGAGGGTCGTATGAGGGCGTCGCGGCCTGCACGAGCCCAAAGTGCAACCTGTTTTCGTTCCGTTCGGGGCATCTGCCGGTCAAGGAGGGTGGAAAGCCCCGAAAAGGTAACGCGGATGGTCTGAAAAAATGGCGTGAGGCATTGATAAAACCCGATGAGAAACTTCAAGGCTGAGTTTTAGCGTCAACCTGTGTGTTTTGGGTCAAGAAGGAGGTTTTTATGAGCACTGAGGCCGGAAGCGCGGATATTCAAGTCGAGGAGAAGCTGAAGCCGCTGTCGGAGATCGTGGCGGCGAAGCTCGCTACGGCTCGCGCCCTGACCATCACGGACCAGGCGTCGTACAACGCCGTGGTGGAGATGCGCGTCCAGTTGAAGGCGCTCAGGGACGCCATCGAGGCGGCGCACGCTCTCCCTAAGCAGGAGAAGCACAAGGTTTGGAAGGCCGAAGTAGCGGCCGAAACCGCCGAATTGGCCCCTGTCCAGGAGGTCGAGGGGGTGCTGAAGGCCAAAACCTTCAAGTGGGACAGCGACCAGGAGGCCCTCAGACGCGCCGAACAGGCCAAACTGGAGGCAGAGGCCAAGAAGCAGGCCGAAGACGAAGCCTTGGCGGCTGCGGAGGCCGCCCAACAGGCTGGGGCAGGACCTTCGGAAGTCGAGGCGATACTGGAATCGCCGATAATCGCGCCTCCGGTCGTGGCGCCGAGGACGTACACGCCTGCCCCGAGGATGGCTGGCCGGGAGTCGTGGAGCGCGAGGGTGACGGATTTCATGGCGCTGGTGAAGTTCGTGGCAGTCAATCCGGGGTTTCAGAACCTTCTGGAAGTGAACCAGACGGCCTTGAACCAGCTGGCTCGGTCTCAGAAGCAGGCGATGAGGATACCCGGCGTCGAGGCGAAGTGTGAAAGGGTGTAATTTCGCGGGGGCCGTCCGGTGTTGCGCCCCATGAGGCACTGGCACGGGACGGTCCCCCGCAGGTTTCTTTTTTTGTGAGGTGAAGGATGAACGGAGAAGACAAGGCACTGGCAACGGTGGTCGGAGACGTGGAGACGTGGCTGGTGGCGCAGAAGGCGCAAATCGCGCTTGCGCTGCCCGCCTTCCTGACACCCGAGAGAATGATGCGCGTCTTCCTGACGGAGATCCGCAAGACGCCCTCGCTCTTGCAGTGCGGGCGCCAGAGCCTCATGTCGTGCATGATGCAGGCGGCACAGTTAGGGCTCGAACCCGGCGGCGTCATGGGGCACATGTACTTTGTGCCGTACAGCGGCGAGGCAACGCCCATCATCGGGTACAAGGGCCTGATAGACCTTGCGCGGCGATCCGGCCAGATCGTGAGCATCTCTGCCCGCGTGGTGTACTCGAACGACAAGTTCTCCTACGCCTACGGTCTCAACGAATACCTCGATCACATCCCGGCGTTAGAAAAGCGAGGCGAGCCGATTTTCACTTACGCCGTCGCGCAGCTCGTCGGTGGAGGTCATGCCTTCGAGGTCATGTCGGTTGAACAGGTGAACGCAATCCGTAACCGTGCCGTGTCATACGTATTCGCCGAGAACAACAAGAAGCACAATTCGGTGTGGCATCTGCACTGGGATGAAATGTCCCGCAAGACCGCGATTCGGCGGCTGTTCAAGTACCTTCCGGCAAACGTGATTCCGCCGGAAGCGCGTGAGGCCCTCTACGCAGAGGACACCCGAGAATTCCCGGAGAGCGGCAACACGGAGAGCATGATGCAAATGCCATCAGAGAAGAAACCCGCTGCGGCGCCAGAGCCGACGGCGGCCCCCGGCCCATCCCCCGCGGCCGCGGCGAAGCCTGCCGCTCCGCCGGTTGACGCCTCTGCCGCGCCGGTCAGTCCCGACGAGCAGAACGTCCGCGCCGAGTTCGTCTCCCGCTGCCTCACCATGCTCAAGGCCATGAATTGGAACGGCTGGCAGAGCAACGCCTTTGCCACCCTTGTCATCGGGCACAGCGGACGGCTGGACAGCTTTTCGACTCCACATTTGGAGGCGATGCTTGAGGCGTACTGCGCCCTGCAAAACGGCGATAAGTCCGTCAAGTTCACTGGAAAACAGGAAAAGGGCGGCAACTACAAGGCGGAGTGGGTTGAGGATGCGAATCCCGATGTCAAGAAATTTTAGTGCGATTTGCCGAAGGGGCGGCTGCGGCGTGGAATCAAATGCGCATTTGACCTGCGCCAGAAGTCACAAGGAGTTGATACGCTCACCCAAGCCGGTAGGTGCCCGGCCAGCCGCCCCGGAGGCGTTTTTGGATGGAGGTTGATCATGTTTTCAGTCGCGCAGAAAAGGGCCATTGCGGAAGCGGTGCAGAAGGCGCTTCGGGCGACCAATCATCCCGAACTGCCGAAAGGGGAAATTAGTTTCAAGTTGCGTGTCGAGGGTGCCGAGGAATGGTCCTGGGCGGAGATCGTCAACAACGGGTCAGTGGCCGTTCCCGGCGTGAATCCGTGGAATGAGAGTCAGGACCCCAAGTCAGGAGGAAAAACCGAATGAGACGCATCACCATAGATTCCGAGACTTCGAGTCTTGATCCCAAATGCGCCGGCATCGTCGAGGTTGGGGCCGTGGTTTTCGAGAATGGAGTCGAGGTCGCGCAGTTCTCTGAAATTTGCAGACCGCATGAAAGCTGCCTCGTCGGCCCCTCGGTGGACAAGGCGCTCAGCTTCTCGGGCCTGACGCGGGGCGAAATCATGGCGGCGAGGCCGTCCGCCGTCGTCAGCGAGGCGTTCGGGGCGTGGCTGAGGACGTGGGCAGACGGGGACAAGCTCCACGCCTACAACGTGGAGTTCGAGGCGCGATTCTTGGGCCTTGAACCGTGGCTGATAAGCCAAAGCGCTTGGGGCGAGTGCATCATGTTGGCGGCAAGCCAAATGATAGGCGAAGCCGGGGGCCTGCCCCGGTTCAAGGGCGGGAAGTACAAATACGCGAAACTGGCCGACGCTGCGGCGTTCTTCGGCGTCATGCGCTGCGGTGAGCACAGGGCCTTGACTGACGCCCGCACTGCCGCGCTGGTGTACGAGGAGATTCTGAAACGTCGCGGGGGGGCGTAGCCGCGATGGAGGAGGTATCAGGTGGATAAGATCGGGGCATTGACTGTTGCTCAGGAGCGGCGATTGGTGTCGTTCCGCGATGAGTGGTATCGTATTGGAGTGTGTACCGACAGGGCCGACAGACCAAAGGCCGAGTCCGCGATTCTGGCTATGCGCGCGGAGATCGGCGTGCAGACTAAACCGGTATTCGTGTGGTGCCAGTCCCCGGCTACGTCGTTGGTGGCGTTGCATGTGCTAAAATCCGATGCGTTTGGGAGATTTGTGCGTGGTCTCCCCGACAGCCTCGGGGACAGCCTCGGGGACAGCCTCTGGGCCAGCCTCGGGGACAGCCTCAGGGACAGCCTCGGGGACAGCCTCAGGGACAGCCTCTGGGACAGCCTCAGGGACAGCCTCTGGGACAGCCTCAGGGACAGCCTCGGGGTTGAGCTGGGTCGGGAGTGGTGGGGCCAGCATGAAGCCTATTGGATCGCGTTTTATATCTTCTGCCGTGACATGCTCGGGGTGAAATATGGCGTGAAACAATCTCGTCAGTTAGACATGTGGCGGGACGTTGCCGAGTCGTGCTGCTGGTGGTGGGCATATGATAACTATGTCGTCGTTTCTGAGCGGCCTACGTTCGTCGGCATGGAGCCTCAGTCGGGTAGCCGGTATCGGCTGCACTGTGTCGATGGGCCAGCAATTACATTTGCTGACGGTTGGCAGGTTCACGCATTGCATGGTGTCCGGGTTCCGGGCTGGCTGGTTGAGACCAAGGATACCAATATCGACCCCAAACGTGTGTCCGAGTTCGTCAATGCCGAACAGCGTCGTGAGTTCGTTCGCAAGGTTGGCGTTGAGCGTATCATGCAGGCGTGCGGGGCCACGGTTGCGGATCGAGTTGGTGATTATGAGCTCGTTCTGCTCGACGTTGGGGACAAGAGGCAGAGGCCGTATCTCAAGATGCGAAACCCGTCAATCGGCGTGTGGCATGTCGAGGGAGTCGCTCCGGAAATTCGAACGGTGGAGGCTGCGCTTGCGTGGCGCAATCAGACCACCGAAACGCCGTTGGCTCTAACGTAGGAGGCAAATATGATGGTCATGCAACAGGGAGACGTACTTCTGGTCGTGTCCGTGTCCGGTGTGCCGCAGGGTTGCAAGAGGCGCGGGAATCTCGTTCTTGCCGAGGGCGAAGTCACGGGTCACTCACACGTTGCAGTTGGCGACGATGTTGAGCTTTTTGAGGACGAGCATGGCACATTGTGGCTGTCCGCCCCGCAGGGTGCACGGGTGACGCATCAGGAGCACCATGAGGTCATGGTGCCCCCGGGGACGTATCAGGTGCGGAAGGTGCGTGAGTACGATCATTTCGCCGAGGAGGCGCGGGATGTTCGGGATTAGATTTACGAGGAGATACCGAAACGGAGGGGCAAATGAGCCTGATAATTTCATTTGCGTACACAACGCCCGCACTCTTGGCCGGTAGGAAATCAGTCACCCGGCGGGAGTGGACAGTCAAGCACGGCGAGATGTTTCGTGGCGGGCTCGTGTGCCAGGCTTGGGACCGTTCCCCGCGCTATGGCGGGAAGCACGTTGCGGACATCCAGCTTGAGCGCGACGCCTTCGAGTCACGGCTGTTTAACATGACGGATGATGACTATGACGCTGAGGGATTCGCGTACCTGCATGAGCATCCTGAGTTCTGGCGCAAGGATGGATTCGGCGATTTCGGGCGCGACAAGTTCGATGCGTGGCGCAATTCGGGTGGCCGTGTGTGGGTTGTTCGTTTTCGGTTGGTTCGGGTTTTGAAAGGGGCGTAGTTATGGCAAGGGCAAAGCAGATTCCCATCAAGGGAATGGAGCCGGTCGTGGACGAGGAAATTGAGCGGGTTGCGGATGAGTATGACGCGGAGCGTGAAGCGTTGGTCGTCAAACGTCAGATTGTCGCCGAGCTTGAGGAGAAGCTCGTTGACACGCTGACTGCGAAGAAGCTTACGTTCTACTGCGTCGGAAAGTACAACGTGAAGATGAAAAGCAAGAATAGCGTCAAGGTGAAGATCGGGGCAGAGGAACAGGAGGAGGAGTAGAAAGCATGGCGTACTACGTTTGCATGCGTATCAAGCCGAAGTGCGAGTTGTGGAATAACGATCTTGTGTTTCCCGACTCCGATGGTTGTATGGCGGGCGACTACAAGCCGCTGCTTATCGGCAAGACCGTCGAGGCGGCGTTCATGTTCGGCGGTTTCCCGTGTACCATCCGCGAGGTCGAGCCATGCGGAAAGCTGGTTGACGAGGGCAAGCTGATTGCGGTAGCGCATGGGGTGACCAATGGCAAGCAAATCCGCGTTCCGTGGGTGCAAGCTGTCAATGCGTTCGTTCTCACTTATGCCAGCATGAAGTTCCTTGACGCGCATGAGCCGCCCCTGAAAGAGTGGCGTGTGTTCGGGGCTTCAAAGGACGCCAAAAAAGCGATCGGCAAGACCAGGCTGGACTGCGAGCCGGACGCGCACCTTGATTCGGTGGATTGCAGCGACAGAGATTTTGCTTACGCTGCGATGGCCCGTGCGCTTGAGGCTGTGCTTGAGGAGCGCTATAGGAAGGAGCCGGTGGGCAGCCTGATCGACGCCGTGCAGTTTGCGATGTTGTCGTTGTATACGGGCTTGCCATTGGACGAGAAAGCCGTAGCCGAACGTCGCCGCCTTTGGGAAGTGTGGGAACGCGGATACGGCCTGTTCGGTAGCGTCGGCGGCGTGATGTACGTGTACCGGAAGTATTGAATTTAACCTGACCCTCTCAGGTCCGAGCCCCCGGCGCTTCATGCGTTCGGGGGCTCCTTTTTTGTCTACAAATCCCCGAGTACGGTCACTTCTGCCTCGATCCCGGCCACGTGTTTCAGGTCTATCTGTGTAACTTCTCCGCAAACGATCAGGTGGGCCCCGCCCACGTTGATCGTTGTGCCTGGTCCTGCGGTGTCAAGTAAGAGTTCCACCGATCCGAGCGTTACCTTGATCACAACGCATTTCCCCGTCACTACGCATCCGAACGGGACCGAGAATGTTGCCGCTCCCGCTTCGTTGACCTCCGTCTTGCACGAGACCTGAAACGTGTCGTCAATGTCGAACGTCTCTGTGATCACCGTGCCGTCGTTCTCGATGTATTCGAGGCTCCCCGCGAGTGTTGCGCTTCCCATGTGATTCTCCTTTCGTTACTTGCCAAATCCTTCCTTGGTGCCTATCTTCCCGAGCGTGTTCGTTTCCTGTGCCACACTCGCAAAGCGTTCCCATATCCCCTTGTGCTCCGGCCAGCTCACCTCGCCCATGAACATGAGCGCAGCCTTGTAATCTGGATTGCGTAGCACTGCCCCGAGGCACATCGCCCTGGCCTCATCTCCCAAGCCCATCTGGAAGCAAACTTTCGCCAGGTTCAACCGGGCCTCGTTTTGCTCCGGCATCCAAGCAGCCCTTGGATCGTTCAGGTATTCCCGGTAAAGGTTGGCGGCCTCTTGCCACATCTGCCTGAAGGCGAATTCCCTTGCCAGATAGAACAGGTGCCTTGGAGTGCGTCCGTCCTGTGCGATGGCCTTGTTCAACTGCCGCATGTAGCGGTCAGGGTCTGCCTTGTGGTTTGGGCTGGGCTCGTGCATGTGGTTGACGTTGAGGGTGACGGCGGGCGGCACGGCCCCCTTGGTGTCCAAGAAGCCAAGGAAGGGGTGCCCTGCGCCGATGTAGCCGATTCGCGGGTCATTCCTGAAGAGCCTCGGCTGTGTGTGTGAGGATCCGTCGGCGGTGAGGATGATCGAGATGTCGGCGGCCAGCACGGACGCCGGGGCCCCGTTGGCGAATTCGATGATGATGTCGGCGGCCTTGCCTTCAAGCCATTCGTCGGCGTCAATGGTGTACGTCCAGTCGAACTTGCCGAAGTGGTTGAGTTTGAGAGCCTCGTTGCGGGCTTCGGCGTCGTCGTCGTTCCAGCGGTACTGGTTGGCGATGTACACGACGTTGGGGAACTCGCGGGCGATCTCGGCGGTCCTGTCTGTGCTCCCCGTGTCGAGGATGAAAACCTTGTCGAAACTGCGAAGGGACTCAAGGCACCTTCGTATGACTTCGTGCTCGTTCTGGACGATCATGGTCGCCGCGATGCTCATGGTGTTTCGTTCCTCAACGGGGTTATTCGGCGGAAAGCCACCGGACGACGTCGCGCCACTCAGCCAACGTAAACTTATTCCAAGAGTGGGACACCTTGACGGCGTCAAGATTTTTCACCAGCTCGGCAAGGTTGCGAGAGCCCTTTACGGCGGCGGCCATCGCCTGATAGTCGGCGAGCCTGACCTTCACGTTAGCGATTGTATCTCCCTCGCCGAGGGGCACCTTGCCAGCCACGATCTTTTCCGCGTAGTCCGTAGTGTCAGCAATTTCACGAAGGAAATAATCTCTCGGGTCGTCTACTATGCGCTCGGGCATACGCTCAATCGCCCGAGCGAGAGCATCGAAATCAATCACCCCGGGAATGCCAACGACAACCCCGGTAATATTATCGAACGCTTTCTCTATGCCACCCAAGCGCCCCGTCAGATTGATTAGCGCCCAAATCGACTGGAGCCAGTCCTCGTCACCACGTTCAAGCAGACGGTGCTCTTTCACCATCCCAAACAAACCGTTGCCGAGCCATGCGTAGTGAGCCTTCAGGTCCGCAACCATTGCCCGCAGGGCCTTCTTGCTGTCGCCCCACACGGACAGCGGCGCGGCAGGGTGCGCCGCCGCCTTCACGCCCGGCAAGCCCGCCTTCGCCATGCTCGTCAGCTTGAATTGCATCCCCACCGGAATCTTCATCGACAGCTTATGGTATCCGTTCATGTCGTACTCGTTCCACTTCGGCCCAAAAACCCAGTCCACCAGCCACAAGAGCGCCTTGTAAGCCAGCTTTCGCATGGCTTTAGACGAATCCCCCCAGCCAGCCCCTTCGCGGGTTCTCCGAGATCAGCTCGTCAATCGAACGCTGCATGTTCTTCATCAGCGTCACGATGCGCTTCTCGTCGTAGTACGCCGTGCGCTGCACGTTGCCTTGGTCGTAGTACGTGTCGTCGTCCGGGTCGTAGCTGAAGCAAACCGTCTCGTTTGTCTCGTAGCTCAGGCCAAACCACCAGCGGCCCGCGTCGAGCGCCCTGTAAATGTCCGTGTCCTCGTCGAAGAGGTTCTTCTGCCACGGGAGCAGCCGACAGAAGTCGGGCAGTGGTATCGGGCGGTAGGGCTGAATGCTGATCGTTTCGGTCATTGTCGTTTCTCCAAATAACAGGGTATCCTCACGTCCTCGTCACAAAAAGGGTCACGGTCACGCGCTTGCACGTCGCCACGCTGTCGAGGTTGAATTCGAGGATGTCACCGGCGGCGAGCGCCACAGTCCACGTCGTCAGCGTCAAGTCTTGGTTTTTCTGAGCAGTGGAGAGCGTCGGCTTCTCTGCCCCGGCGATAGTGGCGGTCGTTGGGAATACCGCATACGTTGATTTCTTCACGTCCACGACCGCATCGCCCGGGGCGTCCGCGAGGATCTCCCATCCGGTGATGGTGCAGGCGTAAGGCACGACGCGGAAGCCCTTGCTGCCCGTCGTTGGCACTGCCGTGCCGCCGTCGATGACCACGCCGAAGCTGTCGTACAACGTCGGCGGGGCTGGTGCTGCTTGCCAATCAACCACACCCGTTCCCGAATCGTTGTGCAAATACTTGCCCTTGTCGGCCCCGGTCGCCGCCGAATGATCGCTTGCGCTGGTCGCCGAATGCTGCCTGGCATGGCTCGCCGTGACCGCCGCGGCCACCTGTGCGTCCGTATTCGTCGCGTTCACCGGCATGCCGTTGGCGTCGGCTTGTAGTATCCTTCCGGGTATGGCCGCTGAGAGATGATCGAGCGGGGATGTGATCTCGTGAAGCCGTTTGTGTCCGATGCCGGCAAATACGCCGCCTCCGCCCCCGTGCTTGATTTGGAGCTTTCGACCTCCGACGAGTTTGACGACCTTTGCCATTTCTGCCTCAGAATCTCAATTCCCCGAACAGCCCGCCGCCGTAGCCTTCCGTGCCGCCTTCGCCATAGACGCCCCACCTGAACTTGTCGGAGGGCTTGTAGCCGACTTCGGCACGGGCCTTGATCTCCATGTCGCCACCGGCGGGCTTGCTTACTCCAGCGGAAAGGTTGGCGAAGCCCTCTCCGCTTACTGAGGGCGGGTTGCCGCCTTCTCGGCGGCGTTCATCATAAGCACAGCATTGTTGATCTTCTCAGCCGCATTCGCCGGCACCGGCAGGGCCTTATCACCCAAGAGCTGATTGACGACCTCAAGGGCCTTCGTGGCCTTCTCAGCACCACTCATGGTGATTGCGGTTTTGCCCTTGACCTTTTCGGCGTATGCCTCGGTCATGGTGACTGCCTGCGCGAATACGTTATCCACCACGGCCTCAAGGTGGTACTTGGTGATGAATGTCGCGCTCTTGGCCTTGGCCCACAGCCACCGCAACGCGGCCAGCGCCATCGCGCTTCCGACCGTCACCGCCAGGACCATCCCGATCTGCTTCAGAGCTTCCATGTGCTAACCTCCGAATAGTTTACCGAAAATGGAATATGACTTCTTCGTTTTCTTCTCTGCTTCCATGAGATGCTGGGTCAGCAAGGCATGGTCTGCCGCCGCGATCAGGGCAAGCTGCATCCTCGCCTTATCAACTTCGCCTATCTGCATGTTCATGGCGTGGCAAGCTTCCGCGAGCCTGCTCAACTCAACGGCTTGGTTGGCAAACCCCTTCTCCACCATCTGCATGAACATCTTGAATGTTTCGTCGTCGGGCATGACTACCCTCACAGATAAACTAAGACAAAATACAAGACGCCGCCATATTAAGCAAACCGCCCCCGGAACCGACCCCATTCCCGTAAAACGAAACACCGTCACCCTGATTCACGGGAAACGATCCACCCGACGGAATCAAACCGGTCCAGCCGGCATTTACCGTCGCGCTCGCGACCAAAGCACCGTTAATCAGCAATCCAACGACACTCACAGCGTCGAGCGTATTGCTCTTGATGTCGAAAATAAGTCCCGTCAAATTTCCAGCCGCAGGACACGGCACCCTACAAGACGGGAAAGGGAATACATTACGTTCAGAACCAGCACCCTCAGTCTGCTGACTAAAGAAGACCGGGAAATTCGCAATATAAGGCATTCTGACTACTCCATTCAACTACACCAGCAACGATGACGCATTCACGATTACGCTACCAACCCCCGAGAGCGAACAGTCAATCATGAACGAAACATCGTCACCCTGATTCACGGGTATAGGTCCGAATCCAATCTTGATTCCCGTCTCTCCGGCGCCGTAACTTACCTTCTGGATTGGCGTGCCGTTCACGCAAATCCACACATCCGTCGTATTATTCACGATATTAGCAACCATGTTCGCCACAATTGGCGTCAAGTTGCCCGGCACCGGACACGGCGCCCGCGTCACTGTGGACGGAAAAGGATTACCAGACGACAGACACCGCTCCATTTGCTGTCCAAAATTACAAGTTCCAATAACCATCACCGGCATGACATTCTACCCCAAACCACAAGAACCCCGGCACGCAAACGAACCACCCGTCGAGTCCAACCCGTCCAAAATAAACGACAACCCGTCACCCTGATTCACAGGCACCCACGTAGTACCCACCACCTGACCCGTCAAACCAGGACTGATTGACAATTCATCGACAATCGCCCCATTCACCGCCACGCCGATCCGCGTCTCAGCGTCCATCGTATTCCAGTACACGTAGAACACCCCCGGGCTCAAGGTCCCGTTTTGAGGACACGGCTCACGACGCCACGGAGCAGGGAAACCGTCTCCGTTCGCCAAAACGTGCTCTATCTTTTCGCCGTTCGCACACGCGCCATTCAACATCACCGGCATCTCAGAACTCCCCGTTTACCAGAACATCCAGAAGCCGCCCGGAGCGGCTGGAGCCTGAATCGTGAAAACCGCGTCCGACTGGTCCTTGTTGTCCGGATCGTTCACGTCGGAGACCCTTATCAGGCATTGCGCCGAGGCGGCACCCGTGACATTCCAAGTGTACGATCCGTTATTTGGTGTTGATGCGGTCACGTCGGCCCACGTCGCGCCGTTGTCCCTCGATATTTCAATGCGTGCGTTGTCAAACAGGCCGTATCCTGACCACGTAACAGCGTTAAATTCGCCGATGTCCCACGTCTCGCCGCCGTTGGGTGATGTTAGCAGGATGTTGAATGCGCCTATGTTGAAAACGTGGTACAGGATTCGTGTAATTGCGCCGCTCTTGAGGTTCATGCCCCCAACGTACTTGCTGGCTATGGCCCTGATCACTGCAAGCATTGTTGCGCCCTTTTGTGCGCTGATTGCCTTTCTGAATTCTCGCGTCGCGGCAAGATACATTGCCATGTTGGGCACGCCGTAATCTACTATGGCCTGACGCGCCTTGACATCAATCCCCTGAGCCTCCACGCTTGCGATAGCATAGGCGGCGTTTCGGCGGGCCATCTCACCGGGGCTTGTGCCCCCGTAGTTCTGGCCGCCCACCTTGGCGCTCCACTTGGCGCTCGACTTTATCGGCGTGCTGCCCATTTCGGTATGGCCCCCTTCGGTGGAAACGTCTGCGCCACGTTGTCCGCTACCTCTGCCATGACTGCCGTCACCTGTTGCACAAATCCGGCGGCGGTGCTCGCATCGGCGCGTTTCTGCTTTGCTGCCTCTTCCGTGGCGTCCGCCGCCTTGCTGATCCTTTCCTGTATCCTCATCGCCTTTTGGTTCATGCTGCCGAGCGCCCGGATCGCCGTCGCCTTCTGGATCGGCGTCAGCGTTGGCAGGGCGTCGAGAAGCCCCTGCAATTCCTTGGGAAGAGTATCGCTCATGGGAATCTCCTGTTAGTGGTGGGACATGATCCACGGACGGGGCATCCTGATCA
>Ga0315282_10012576_pt1 | contig 12932 bp, 11 predicted proteins | sample YL17G07_20_MG_FD_203693 | JGI IMG/M metagenome (GOLD analysis project Ga0315282, IMG submission 203693) | Sediment microbial communities from Yellowstone Lake, YNP, Wyoming, USA - YL17G07_20 | ecosystem: Environmental > Aquatic > Freshwater > Lake > Sediment | place: USA: Wyoming | collected...
TCGATTGGTTTTGATATGAAAAGTACTGGCAGGCAGCGGTCACGAAATGGGAGTTAATAAGCGATTGAAACGACTTACTGGTACTTGTATAGTACACTTCCTGATCATACCAATGTACTGATTCCAAAAGACGATCTTGGGCATTGTTCAGGAAATCAGTCACCTGATTGCGATAGTACGAGGGATATCGATTTGGTATGGTGGACGCGTTAAAAAGACTGCTCGCGTTTTGATATGATGATCGTGCCTCATTTAACAGGCTTGTTGCCAGGGGTTTCATCGCAGAGAGGTAGTCCTCGGTAGTGACCTTATTCGGCGATTCTACGACTGGGAAGTTCCATCCTGTGAAATATAAGAGCGCATCATTGATGTCTTCGACCTCGAACACCTCCATTCCGTAATTGGTCTGAGCATATTCTGAAACATTTCGCGTCACCGGTCGAGTGATGATCTGTGTCCACCCATCACCCGATGTTGTTTCTGTGAGGGTCTCGGTGTAGGTCATTTGACCTTTTGGGATCAAGAACCGTGTTGCACCAACAGAATAAGCAGCATCGATTTTATAGGGAATTCCCCCGATCGGGCCGATACTTCCGTCAGGGTTGACCATCCCTGTCATCACGGTTCTGTTGTCTAAGGTCCAGTTCTCCAGAAGAGAAATCACGGCAATTGTCATGATTGCACCAGCAGACGGCCCACCAATCATAGGAGATGATGTCCGAACCACAAAAAAGAAATCACATGTACGAGGATCGATATGAGACCGATTATCTGTGCTGACAAGAGCGCTTGCGACTTTTACTGCAAGACGAGCGGACCCCTGCATATCAACATCGGTGAGGGGAAGTGTGTCAACAAAAACACGCCCGCTCCCATTTCCCTGAATGGTGACTGTTATTGTCGAAATCACGCCGAGATACCCACTATCGGTCTGAGAAACAGCAGGTGCGTATACCGTGACATTACGATATTCCAAGGAGATAGATCCTTTAGAAAGCTTCCCTGCCGAAAGAGCAATCGATGAAGGAACACTAGACGAGCAGAGAAGACATACGCCAATTATTACGAGTATTATGAGTTGCTTTTTCATACGCCCGCCCCAGCTAATTCGGCGTTAATACAATATCCACTACAAATATATTACTGTGCACAATTTTGAATCTATCCAGAAGAAAAACTTTTAATTAATGATTATTTCTCTTGGTGTTTTCCCGATATTCTTAAGTAGGGTAAGGGAATACCATTTCTCGTTTGAAACCATTCCTTTTACCCTGTAAAGAAAAAGGAGGCACCAACCATGGTACAACTTCATGAAATGATCTTACGCGATGGACATCAATCATTATTAGCCACCAGAATGAGAACAGAGGATATGCTGCCAATTGCTGAAAAACTCGATCAAATTGGATTCTTTTCTTTGGAGGTCTGGGGCGGTGCGACCTTCGACGTCTGCATCCGGTACCTCAATCAAGACCCTTGGGAACGGCTCAATAAACTCAAAAAAGCGATGCCAAACACCCCGCTGCAAATGCTTGAGCGTGCGATGAATATCGTCGCATATTGGAACTTCCCTGATGATGTGGTACGAAAATTCATTTACCTTGCGAAGAAAAACGGGTGTGATTACTTCCGTATCTTTGATGCCCTTAACGACCTGCGGAACCTGAAGGTTCCGATGGAAGCCGCGAAGGAAAACGGTGGCCATGTCCAGGCATGTCTGAGTTACACGATTTCCCCGATACATACCGTTGATTACTTCGTCGATAAATTTGTTGAACTCAAGAAAATGGGTGCTGACTCGGTCTGCATTAAAGACATGGCCGGGATGATTTCGCCGAAACGCGCGTACGATATCATCAAGGGAACCAAAGAGGCTGGCGTAAACCTCCCTATGGACCTTCATTCTCATTACACCAGCGGAATGACTGGTATGGCGTATCAACGGGCAGTGGAAGCAGGTGCTGACATCCTCGATACCTCCATTTCCCCTATTTCTGGTGGGACTGCCGCACCAGCCACAGAAAGCGTTGTCGCGGCACTCCAGGGAACGGAATGGGATACCCATTATGATTTAGGACTTCTCATTGAATGCCGCACCTATTTCCTGAAAATATGGGAGAAATACCGGCATCTCCATCGGTTTGACGCGCTGAAAGTTGACCCGAGCGTCACGCTACATCAAATACCGGGGGGAATGCTTTCTAACCTTATTTTCCAGCTTGAAGAACAAGGGGCCCGTGATAAATACCGGCAGATTCTTGATGAAACCGCGCGCGTTCGAGAGGAACTTGGGTACCCACCGTTGGTGACCCCGACCAGCCAGGTCGTTGGTGTTCAAGCGGTCATGAACGTGCTCCACGGACGATACAAGGTAGTTCCAAAAGAAACCAAGGATTACTGCCGAGGTATGTATGGAAAACCACCCGGGGAGATTATACCCGAGGTCATGAAAAAAGTCCTCGGCCCGAAATGGAAAGAGGAAGTCATTGACCGCAGGCCATCTGATCTTTTAGAGCCACTCTGGGATACAAAGAAAAAAGAGCTCATGGAGATTGACGGCGGAGCCCTCGTGAAAAAAGAAGAAGATATCATGACGTATATCTTGTACTCCCAAGTCGGTTTAAAGTACCTAAAGGGTCAAGCGTGTGCCGAATTTACCTCGGATGCATTACCGCTTCCAATCGATCATATGATGACCAGGGCGATGGTGAAACAGTCGTTCCCTGAGGTTAAGCAGCTCTGGCTTGAAACCGTTCCTCCGGAACAGCGTGCAGGCCCGGCACAGATACCGACCGAGTTCCAGGTCGAGGTGGACGGCGAACCCTACGAGGTGAAGGTGATTCCTTCCGGTGGCTATCTTGTCGCAGGGGCAGGAGGCGCCGCACCACAAGCGAAACCCACAGATGTACCGGGCGGCATCAAATCAAACATGCAGGGCACAATCCTGAAAATCAAGGTGAAAAAAGGTGACAAGGTCAAGAAAGGCGACGTGATTGCGACGATTGAGGCAATGAAGATGGAACAAGAGATTAAATCTGAGACCGAAGGAGAAGTAAAGGAAATCTATGTGAAAGAAGGCGCTCCAGTGTGTAGTGGAGATCTTCTCATACAGATTCTCTAAAAACGGTGAATCATTATGTTAAATAAAGTACTCGTCGCGAACCGCGGTGAAATCGCTGTGCGGATCATGCGGGCATGCAAAGAGTCCGGGATTGCGACCGTCGCGGTGTACTCCGATGCCGATAAATCAGCATTGTTTGTGAAATATGCTGATGAGAAATATAACATCGGACCAGGGCCTGCGAGTCAAAGCTACCTGAACAAGGAAAAGATCATTGATGTGGCATTGAAATGCAACGCAGAAGGGATTCACCCGGGGTACGGGTTTATGGCGGAGAACGCCGAGTTTGCGGGATTGTGCAAGAAAAACGGGATTGAATTCATTGGACCGCCGGTTTCTGCCATGGAGCTCATGGGATCAAAGATTGATTCGAAGAAATCCATGATAAAAGCGGGCGTGATCGTCGTCCCGGGGGTCACGGAGGCGATTGCGGATCATGAGCGCGCGAAAGATATTGCTCACGAGGTCGGGTACCCGGTGATGCTCAAGGCATCTGCCGGCGGCGGCGGAATCGGGATTCAACAAGTGAATGACGAACAATCCATGGAGAAGGCGCTTGCGACCGTTCGGCAGCTCGCAAAAAACTCCTTCGGTGATGACTCTGTCTTTATCGAGAAATTCATTGAGAATCCTCGCCACATTGAATTCCAAGTGATCGGTGATAAAAAAGGTCACTTGATCCACTGTTTCGAGCGGGAATGTAGTGTCCAGCGGCGCCATCAGAAACTCATTGAGGAAACACCGTCATGCGCGCTTTCGCCTGAGCTTCGTCGAGAGATCGGCGCCCAGGCAGTGCTTGCCGCGAAAACCGCTGGGTACTATAATGCCGGTACCTGTGAGTTCATGTTCAGGGAAGGCAAATACTTTTTCCTTGAGATGAACACTCGGTTACAGGTGGAGCATCCGATCACCGAGGTTACGACCGGTGTTGACCTTGCGAGAGAACAACTTCGCATCGCCTCAGGACTTGAACTCGAGTATGATCAAGAGGATATTCATCCTCGGGGACATGCGATTGAATGTCGGATCAATGCAGAAGATCCATTGAATAATTTCATGCCTGCCCCGAGTAAAATAATACGGTACGCAGAACCGAGTGGTCCCGGGATCCGTGTGGATTCTGGCGTCTACCCAGGGTTTACGATCCCGCCGTTCTATGATTCCATGATTGCAAAATTGATCGTCTGGGCGGAGGATCGACCGCGCGGGATTGAACGTATGAAACGCGCGCTCTGGGAGTTTCAAATCGGTGGTGTGCGAAATAACATCCCGTTTCATCAGGTCGTCATGGATAATCCGCAATGGCGATCCGGTACCTATGACACGAGCTTCATCCCGCGGTATGGTATCCTTGATCAGGTCGTGAAATACGTCCAGGAATCAAAGGCTCAGTCGTCTGCCCCGAAAACCGCAGCGGCGATGGCAGCTGTCCAGGCAGTAATACTCGCGTTGAGCGGGTCGCGACAGCAGAAATAAAAAAAAGTGCGTTACAGGGACCTATGAATGAGAGCGTTTTCGTTAAAAAGACGTTGGATTTTTTTAAAAAAAGTGGTAATCCGTTCATAAAAAAAATGTATGCGTTCGATGACCTTGGGTCAACAAATCGTACCGCAAAGGAGCTTGCTCTCCAGAACGCAAGAGAAGGGACGGTCGTCATTGCGCAGACACAAAGCGAAGGGCGAGGACGGTTCGACCGCGTCTGGCAATCACCGAAAGGCGGCGTGTATCTTTCGATAATCCTTCGACCAACGACACCAGTCGAAAAAACGTCGTTACTCCCATTCGTCGCGGCTCTCGCCGTCGCTCAAGCAATTATGTCGTATGGCCTCCCTGCGCGTATCAAATGGCCGAACGACGTGCTTGTCAATGGCAAAAAAATAGCAGGGATCCTCCTTGAATCAGAAACAAGCGGTGCCACACTGCCGTATGTCGTCGTCGGTATAGGAGTTAATCTGAACACTCCTCTTTCACAATTAGGCTTTGATATTCAAAAACAATCAACAACGTTACGCAAGGAGCATGGTTCATCGATAGAGTACTATGAGTTTCTGGATACCTTGTTTCAGCAGTTTGATCGGTTTTATCAAATATTTTCAGCGGGTAAATTCGAAGAGATCGTCGAGGAATGGAAGCAACATTCCGACACCCTCGGAAAACCTATTCGGGTACAAACTATAAAAGAAACGGTGGAGGGAATTGCCGACTCAGTCGATCAATCCGGGTTTCTTCTTCTCAAAACGAAAGACGGGAAGATCGTACGGGTGATGAGTGGAGATTGTACAGATTTTCACGAACTATAATGTATCCCACATGAATGTCGCTGGCGTGCTTACCGTAATGTAGACGACTTTTTCATTTCCGATTGTCCGGGCATGATGTTTCAACATCGATTTATGCCACAAAAGGTCCCCTTCAGAAAGTTTATAGGATTTCTCTCCGACGGTGTATTCCATTTCACCATGGAGGACAAGATGGATTTCCTCTCCGTTATGTTGGAACCACTTGGACTCTGTGTGAGGATCAAGCTCTGCGATAATCGCTTCCAGGGTATGGGACTTTACCATCAATCGATACAATTTTCCTGGTTTCTTTGTTTCCCTTATTTCCTCGCCATTTTTAATAAAAACAACGTCCTCGTCCATGGCCATCATCAAGAGAAGAATGTATCGTCTAATAAAGATTTCCTAGTACAGGCAGGTCGTGATTTTTTTAAGATAATAAATTAAAGAATGATTAAACCAAGGTTCAAAGTGCCGATTACTAATTAGAATATATTTAAATAGGGTACTCTATATTATTTGGAATTGGGGACATACTATGAAAAACATACTATCGATTTGTATAGTGGGAATTTTAGTAATAAGCGCTTTTGGAGCTGTTGCAGTAAATAGTGACGTAAGAACACTAAATGATAAGAGTCAAGGCGACAGAGACTTCACACATACTGTTTTTGCGGAAGACGCGACCGCTACCTGGTGTGGATATTGTCATTTTGCGCATGAGGCGTTGAAAAACATATACACAAGTGGGGATTACCCGTTTTTTTATACCACCTTGGTTGATGATAAAAATACCCATGCCCATTCGAGAATTATTGACTATAACGTCGTTGGTTTTCCATCTGTCTTTTTTGACGGTGGTAATATCGTCCAGGTCGGTGGCTATACTGGGAATGAAGCAGATTATCGAGCAAGCATTGTAAGCACTGGGGCAAGAACGGTAAAGAATATCGATGTGTCCCTTGATGTGACATGGCTTGGGGATGCTGCGATGACTATTGAAGCGTCAGTGAAAAACAACGAAGCAACGCAATATAGCGGGCACATCCGAGTATACATCACAGAGATTGGATCGACCATGGGTTGGAAGGATACGACAGGACATGTGTATACCTTCCCGTTTTTGGATTATGCCGTGAACCAAGATATTTCCATAACTTCCGGTAATACGTGGACACAAACCACGACATGGGACGGGCATGACTATAATGACGGTCATGGTAACTCCTTTGGGAACATTCTATATGGGAACATCGAGGTGCTTGCAGTCGTATTTAATTCCCAGGCGCATCAAGGATATGCCGATCCGCCTTCGGGAAATCCGTTTACAGCATATTGGGTTGATGACATGGCAGGGGTTCGCGTTGGTGCCAACACGCCACCGAACACGCCGAACACTCCCAATCCAGCGAATGGATCAACAAACGTAGACATTCATAAACAATTGAGTTTTGTCGGAGGCGATGTGAACCCCTTTGATACCGTCGCCTATGATGTGTACTTTGGGACAACAAGCCCACCACCAAAAGTAGTGAGCAATCAATCGAGCACTACGTATAACCCTGGTACGCTGAATCTTCTCACGACCTATTATTGGAAGATTGTCGCTTGGGACAATGTTGGTGACTCAGCCGCAGGGCCAATATGGCAGTTCACGACGAGGGCAAATCATCCACCGAACACCCCAAGCAGCCCGCGTCCGACGAACGGCGCAACTGATGTACCAATTAATTCTCTCCTAAGTTGGACTGGCGGAGACCCGGATTCCGGTGATACCGTAACCTACAACGTCTATTTCGGCACAACGAACCCTCCACCAAAAGTCGCGAACAATCAATCCGTTTTGACCTACAATCCTGGAACAATGGGCTACACCACCACCTATTACTGGAAGATCGTTGCGTTTGACTCCTCTGGTCTTTCGGCTGAAGGACCACTCTGGCAGTTCACGACAGGAAATGAGATCAATAATCCACCGACCAAGCCAACAATCACAGGTCCCCCGCAGGGGAAACCAGGGAAACCGTATACCTATGTTTTCATCGCGACGGACCCGGAACAAGACGATGTGTACTATTTCATTAATTGGGGAGACAACACCACAGCACAATGGAGTGGCCCGTATACCTCTGGGACACAGGTTATGGTAAATCATACATGGAGCACCAAGGGGACGTATACGGTCCAAGCGAAAGCCAAAGATGTTCATGATGCAGAGAGTGATTGGGGGACACTGCAAGTAAAAATGCCAATCAGCTTTTCGATGCCACACCCCCATTTCTTCATCGAATTCTTGCAAAGAATCCTTGAGCGGTTTCCCCTCCTGGAACGATTATTCATTCATTGAGAGAAATAGGATAATTTCCGCAAATCTCATTCTTTTTCTTTTTTTTTTATTTTCATATTTTTAGCATAGTTCTTACCGGTTGGTTTGTAAAAATTTTTTGTCAAATTCAATAGGTAGCATATAGTGGTCCGCACACCCTACTTTATGGAAAGCTATAAATAATTAACGTTTGTTAAGATAGTAATGAATAGGGGAAAAACCTTATGAAGAAAATATCAGCAACCGTGGTGAAAATAATGTTTGTGTTCGTCGCGACTCTTTCTTTGATCGTCGCGGTAAACGCAGGGCAAGTCTCACTTACACAAAAAACCGTGATAAAAGCGCCAGTGAAACTCAATCCGACTGATTTTTATGCGAACATCACCTTTAGCGTATTTGAGGGCGACGGATGCGAATGTGTTCCCATGAGCGGCTCCTTTGTCAATGCCACGGGACGTGACACCGACCACTACACGTCCAATATTACCAACGATAAAGGCGTTTGTGTGCTTCAACTCCAGTTTGACAAAACATATCGGGTGAGTGTTCAAATATCGGACCATGAGTCCGTGCTGTATGATTTTAATGTGCTTGATGATCAGTCGTTCACATTTAACCTGAAAAAGATAGTGACATCGCCAAACCCGGCTTTGGTATCTACTCATGCGATGCTGCAGCGGCTGTCATTCGTTAAAAAAGTACTGAATTAACCAGGGATTTTTCGAAACAATGGAAAATAAACAGGACATCGTTGAATTAGCGTACAAGCGGGCGTTCCATTACGAAGCGCAAAAAGGAAGCTGCCCGCAGTGCGTTCTTGCTGCGCTCAAAGAGACCCTTCATATCGGGGATGACCATGTCTTTCAGGCGGCACACAGACTAACCGGAGGCACCTCCCTTTCGTCAGAAGGAACCTGTGGTGCCCTTGCCGGTGGAATCATGGCGCTCAGCTGCCTCATCGGCAGGACGTATCCTGAGTTTGAAGCAGGGAAAAAGAAACGCCGTATTTTTAGGTACACACAAATGTTATACGATAAATTCGTTGAGGAGTATGGGTCCCCGCTCTGCTGTTCTGTCCAACAGAAACTTTTTGGACGAAGCTTCCGTCTCTGTGATAAAGAGGAGTACGCTGCATTCGAGCAGGCAGGTGCCCATGTTGACAAATGCCCAAGTGTCGCGGGAAACGTGGCGAAATGGACCGCGGATATCATCCTTACTGAACTAGCCGAGTACCAATAGAAAGATGCGTTATCCCATTCAAAGTTTCGTCCCAACAAAATGATATTTTTTTATTTTTTATTTTATTCACATATTGTCAAAAAGTCTCGGTGAATAAACCATAAAAGAACCATATGTATTCCCCCTACGCGGTCATGGCTAAAAATCTTCTCGGGCGAGTAAAACTTTTCTTCCCATTCATCGGACTCGGCATCCTTGCTATCATCGTGTACACATTGGATATTACCCAAATCATTGACGCATTTCTTTCCATTAATCCCTGGTATGTTGTGTATGCATTATCACTCACGATTCCCCTTGTCCTCATCCGGAATACAGCCTGGCAATTAATCATGCGGGATCAAAAGATTCGAGTCGGGTTTTTTCGCTTGATGAAAATCTATTTGATTGGATTGCTGTATGGTACTATCACCCCCGGATATTTCGGGCAGCTGATGCGAGTTCCCTATCTGAAAGAAACGACCGGGGAGCCGTACGGGAAGTTGTTTATCAACACCGTTATCGAGACATTTGTTCACACCTTTTCTTTATATGGCATGATGATTATCGGGGCTGTCCTTGTCATTGGGACAATCCCGAATCTTCTGCCGCTGACGGTACTCTGGATTGTTGGTGTCACTCTTGTCGCCTTATATTTTTTGAAAAAAGAACGCGGAGAGAAATTGTTACATTCGATTATTAAATACATGATACCAAAGAAAGGAAAGGTTCAGTTTTCCGCGTTTGTTGATTCGTTTTATATTGACTTTCCTCATTTTACCGCGATGATTCTTCCGTTTGTCCTTGGTATTATCACTTGGGTGATTGTGTTTACCCAGGAGTATATTATCTTGCTTTCCCTCGGGCTTACGATCCCGTATCTCGCATTTTTACTCCTATATCCAGTCGCGAATACCGCTGGTTTTATCCCTATCACCTTCGGTGGGCTGGGGACTCGGGAGATGACCGCCATTTTCTTGTTTTCCACGCTATACAATGCGCCAGAAGAAAAAATCTTGGTACTCTCCCTGGTCGGGTTTATCGTCACGGACGTGTTTATGGGTTTCATAGGGTTTTTACTTTCGCTGACGGAGTCTCGTTCTCGGAATTATTTTTCTGACATCACAAACGAATAAACTACTGTTGATAATTGCAATGTGGAGAATGTGTACGGATAAAGGGTTAAACGTCTCTGAGGTTCACACCTTTTGCGGCACCGATCCCCGGGATGCTGAGTCGTTTCGCGATTCTATCGATGATTTCTGTCGAGACAATCGTGAGAATAAGATAGATGATTGCGATCATCGCAAATATCTCGAGATATCGGAAGGTATGGGCAGCGATGAATTTCCCTTCCGCGGTCAACTCTGACACTTGGATGATGTACGCAATTGATGAGTATTGCAAAAGGTAAATGAATTCGTTTGACCACGCGGGAATCGAGATGCGTAACGCCTGTGGGAGGATCACGTGTTGTATCGATTGAATCCTGCTCATGCCAAGGGACCGAGCCGCGATCATTTGACCAGATTCGATGGACTGTATGGATCCTCTGAGGTATTCAGCTTGATACGCCCCGCTATTGATTGCCAGTCCGATTAGGGCTGCTTGCAGCGGTGTAAAGAGAACACCTATGGATGGAAGACCAAAATAAATGATGAATAATTGGACAAGAAGTGGTGTCCCTCGGATTACCTCAATATATCCTATGCAAAACCAGTTGATTGTCTTCTTTCCATAGATCCTTCCTAATGCGAGAGATAATCCGACGAAAAAACCAGTCGTGATTGCGACGAATGTGAGCAGAAAGGTGTTGGCTAACCCATTCATGAGATCTGGTAAGGAGTTGACGAAGAATTGTACGAAGTTTGCCGCCATCTTTTCTTAATCACCCCCGTACAATGCTCCGATTCTTCCGAGGAATTCTCGCGCCCGCTGTGTTTTTGCGTTCGTGAACATCTCTTTCGGAGGGCCTTGTTCGACGATGACGCCCCCTTCCATGAAAATGATTTTATCCGCGACGTTTCGTGCAAACCCCATCTCATGGGTGACGACCAGCATCGCCACTTTCCCCGCGAGACCTTTCATGACATCAAGGACGTCGCCGATTAACTCGGGGTCCAGTGCTGATGTCGGTTCGTCAAAGAGGATGATATCGGGGTCCATTGCAAGGGCACGTGCGATCCCAACACGTTGTTTTTGACCTCCAGAGAGTTGCGCAGGGTATTGCCCCATTTGTTTCTCTAACCCTACGCGGCGCAGTTCCTCTATTGCTCGCTTTCGTGCTGCTTCTTTTTCCATTTTTTTTACTTTTTCAAGTCCAATACTGACGTTTCGAAGCGCAGTCAGATGGCTAAACAAGTTGAAATCTTGGAAGACAAACCCGATTTTCTCTCGGACCTTATTAATGTCTGCTTTCGGATTTGTGATCTCCTCACCGTCGAGCCAGACCTCGCCTTTATCTGGAGGGCTTAGTTGATTGATGCAGCGCAGCAGCGTGCTTTTCCCGGTTCCGCTTGGTCCGATTATGACCTTTGTTTGTTCTTTCTCCATGGTAAAGGAGACCCCTTTGAGTATCTCAATTTGACAATACGATTTGTGAATATCTTTTACTTCGAGCATTGGCATTTCTGATTCCTCCTTTTATTCATCGGTGTGCCTCCACTTGGAGACCTGCCATTTGGTATTTTTTTTCGACATACCTGAGTGTTTTATTCGCGGTAAACACTAGGACAAAGTAAATCACAGCTATCAGCAAGAACACGGTGAGGACCAGGCTTGGGTCTCGCACCTGGATGTATCGTCCTTGGCGCATCAGTTCGATCACCCCGATACCAAATGCAAGTGATGTATCCTTCAGCAGGATCGTAAATTCGTTGGACCATCCTGGGATTGACAGCCGAAGCATCTGCGGTAAGATCACGTATCTTATCGCTTTGAGTTTGGACATCCCAAGCGAGTACGCCGCGTTAATTTGCCCCACGGGGATCGAGTTTATCGACCCGCGGTATATCTGGGCCTGGTAAGCCGCGCTTCGTAGTCCGAGTCCGATGACCGCTGAGGTAAACGCATCAAAGTTGATTCCTATCTGCGGAAGCCCGAAATAAATCAAGAAAAACAAAACGAGCAAGGGGATTCCTCGAAGGACTTTCTCGTAAATTAAAACAAGGTAGGCGAGAGGCCGTGCCCCATAGGAGCGGCCTGTTGCCAAGAGTATCCCCGCCGTAGTCCCGAGGATGATTCCGAGTGCAGTCAAAGCAAGGGTAACGGCGAGTCCATCAAGGAGTTGGGGGAGTGATTCGATTAGCGTTTCAAGCGCCAAAGGACTACTCCAAGTGCGTCTTATGTCGTAAAGTATTTTTCAATTAGCTGTTCCCAAAATGTTGTTGCCATGACCGCTGATAATCCCGTGTTGATCTTGTCTACCAATGCGGTGTTTCCCTTCTTTACCGCAAACCCGTACGATTCATTGGTCGTAATATTGAGTACTATCTTGACGTTACCACTTTGTGTAAACGCTTTTGCGACTGGTGAATCGATCACAATGGCACCCACTCGATCTGGCCCGTTCAATAAATCAGCGACAGCATCAGTATACAGGTCGTAGCTGTTGAATTTGTCAGGGCTTAATTTTCCGGTTGCGACAAGCGTGTCATTTATCCATTGCCACCCCGTTGTTCCAGTCTGAGCACCAACTTTATAATTCGCTAGATCATCAATTTTTGTTATGTTGACACCAGATCCTACCTGGACAAGGACTGATTGATTCGCTTCATAGTACGGATTGGTAAAATCCACTTCTTGTTTTCGGACATCGTTGATTGTCATCCCTGCAGCGATCACATCGATTTTTCCGGTTTGTAAAGCGGGTATTAGGGAATCGAATCCTATATCCTGTATTTCAACGGTGTATCCTTCGTCAGTGAGGACTTTTTTAATAAGATCAATGTCAAACCCAATAATGGTTCCATTAGCTGCTTTATATTCA
>Ga0315282_10012577_pt1 | contig 12931 bp, 13 predicted proteins | sample YL17G07_20_MG_FD_203693 | JGI IMG/M metagenome (GOLD analysis project Ga0315282, IMG submission 203693) | Sediment microbial communities from Yellowstone Lake, YNP, Wyoming, USA - YL17G07_20 | ecosystem: Environmental > Aquatic > Freshwater > Lake > Sediment | place: USA: Wyoming | collected...
ACTGACGAAGCTGTTTCACGTGGCGAGGGACTTCTGAAGCCGTGCCGGGCCTCTTTCACTGACGGTCGGGCTATGGAGTGGACCGTCAGGCACTCAAATCATACCCCTTGTCAGTCGCAGAACCTGAGTATCTCATTTATTTAAATGAAGCGTACATAACGAATGGGATAACATGTCTATGACAATTGCCGAAAAAATTCTAGCTAGGGCCTCCGGGCGAAAACAGGTCTCCCCTGGGGAGATTGTGGAGGCCAAAGTAGACGTTACCATGGCACATGACCTGACGGCCCCGCTCGCCATAGAAGCCCTGGAGGGGATGGGAGTCAAGCGGGTCTGGGACCCGTCAAAAGTAGTGATAGTGCTCGACCACCAGGCCCCAGCAACCACCCTGGAGCTGGCCAAGGACCACATCATGCTGCGGAAGTTCGTAGAGGACAACAGGATTCCAAACTTCTGTGATGTTGACCAGGGGATATGCCATGAGGTAGTGCCGGAGATGGGATTTGCACTGCCAGGAAGGCTCGTCGTCGGGGCAGATTCACACTCGTGCACTTACGGGGCTTTGGGATGCTTTGCGACGGGTGTTGGCTCCACAGACATGGCTGCAATCTTCGCGACGGGGAAGCTCTGGTTCAGGGTACCGGAGAGCATGCTGTTCAAAATCAGCGGCAAGCTTAGAAACAGGGTTGCCCCAAAAGACATCATCCTAAAAATAATCGGCGACGTTGGAGTGGACGGCGCCACATACCGCGCGGCGGAGTTCATCGGGGACGGCATCAAGCACATAACGGTCGCCGGCCGGATGACGATGTGCAACATGGGAGTGGAGATGGGCGCCAAGACTGCCATAGTCCCGCCTGATAGACTGACAAGGGAGTACCTGAAGGGCAGGGCACGGGGGAAATACAAGGAGGTCTTCAGCGACCGTGACGCGGAGTATGCCAGCAAGAGCACTTACGACGTTTCCAAACTCGAACCACAGGTCGCGTGCCCACACCGGGTCGACAACGTTCGCTCCGTGAGAGAGGTGCAGGGGATAGAGGTGGACCAGGCATTCCTAGGGAGCTGCACGAATGGCAGGCTGGAGGACCTGGTCGAGGCTGCAAAGGTCATGAAGGGGAAAAAGGTTGCCAAAGGAGTCAGGATGATCGTGTCGCCCGCCTCACGCGAGGTTTACGTTGATGCTTTGAATGCCGGGGTGATCCAGCGGCTGGTCAATGCTGGCGCGATAGTGGAGTCACCAGCCTGCGCGGCTTGCATGGGATGCCACGTTGGAATCCTGGGGCCAGGGGAGGTCTCCATCTCGTCTTCCAACCGGAACTTCAAGGGGCGGCAGGGCAGTCCTGATGCTTACGTGTACCTGGCATCGCCTGCAACGGTGGCTGCCTCGGCCGTGAAAGGCAAGATAACAGACCCGAGGGATGTCTGATGTCCAGAGCCTGGGTTTTCGGAAATGACGTTAGCACGGACGACATCATCGCGGGGCGTTACCTGATCAAGCATGACCCGCGGGAGCTGGGCACGCACGCAATGGAGAACATAGACCCCGCCTTCTCCAAAAAAATCAAACCCGGAGATGTAATCGTTGGCGGAAAAAACTTCGGGTGCGGCTCCAGCAGGGAACAGGCCCCGATAACCCTGAAGGCTGCCGGCATCTCAGCCGTTGTGGCAGAGTCCTTCGCTAGGATCTTCTACCGAAACTCGATAAACCAGGGGCTGCCGGTGATGACCTGCCCCAGGGTGAGGAGCGGCTTCAAGAACCTGAACGAGATCAAGGTGGACCTGAAGAGCGGCACCGTGCGCAACGTCTCCGCCGGCAAGGTTTTCAAGGCTGAGCCTTTCCCGGACTTCATCCTTGAGATACTCAAAGACGGCGGGCTGATACCCTACCTGAAGCGGAAGGGCGCAATAAAGAGCGGAAAATAAATTAGCAGAGGGACCAACTTCTCACGCTTTGCTTGGGCGATAATTTAAGAAGCATACGGGAAGATAGCATTCGAGGCTTGATATGTACACAGTCACTCTGATTCCGGGCGATGGAGTTGGCCCAGAGGTCGCCGCGGCCGCCAGACGGTGCATTGAGGCCACATGCGTGAAAATCGAGTGGGAAGAAGTGGAGGCCGGGGCGAAGTCCATAGAGACAAAAGGCACGCCGCTCCCTGACGAAGTCCTGAAATCCGTGAGAAAAAACAAGGTGGCGCTGAAGGGGCCGATCACCACTCCCGTCGGCTCGGGGTTCAGGAGCGTGAACGTGGCCCTGAGGAAGGAGCTTGACCTCTACGCCTGCGTGAGGCCCTGCAAGTGGTACACCGGAGTGCGGTCGAGATACTCAAACGTGGACCTGGTCGTGGTCAGGGAAAACACCGAAGACCTCTATGCCGGGATTGAGTTTGCCGCCGAGTCCCCAGAAGCTCTGGACTTTATCAAGTACTTGAAGACAAAAACCGGAGTGAAGGTGAGGGAGGACTCCGGGATAAGTCTGAAGCTGATCTCGCGCTTTGCATCCGAAAGGATAGTCAGGTTTGCATTCAACTACGCTAAAAGGCACGGGCGGAGAAAGGTCACCGCGGTCCACAAGGCAAACATCATGAAATACTCCGACGGCACGTTCCTGGAATCGGCCCGGAAGGTGGTGCAGGATTTCCAGGGAATTGAGTTCGAGGACAGGATCGTGGACAACATGTGCATGCAGCTGGTACAGAAGCCACACCTCTATGATGTAATAGTGGCGCCGAACCTTTACGGCGACATCCTCTCAGACCTCTGCGCTGGCCTGGTGGGGGGATTGGGGGTGGCGCCGAGCGTCAACATCGGCGACGATTTCGCTGTTTTTGAACCGACGCACGGCTCAGCGCCGAAGTACGCCGGGCTCAACAAGGTTAACCCGACGGCGGCGATCCTCTGTGGGGCTATGATGCTGGAGTACTTGGGTGAGGATGAAGCGGCCAAAAATGTAGAACAGGCGGTAGCGAACGTGATTCGGGAGGGAAAAAACGTAACGTACGATTTCAAGGAAGATCCAAACGACCCCTCGGCCGTTGGGACAAAAGAGATGGCCGAAGCAATAGTCGAAGAAATAAAAAAACTCTGAGGGCGGTCTGATGGCACACAAGATTGCCGTGATACCGGGAGACGGGATAGGCCCCGAAGTCATCCGCGAGGGGATGAAGGTCCTGAATGCTGTGGCCGAGGTCACGCCAATGCTGAAGCTCGAGTTCACGGAGTTCCCGTACGGCGCCGAGCACTACCTCAAGACAAAAGAGCTGGTGCCTGAGGATGGGCTGAAGAAGCTGTCAAAGATGGACGCGATTTACTTAGGGGCGCTCGGAGACCCCCGCGTGCCAACTGGCGTGCTCGAGCAGGGCATTCTTCTCAAGCTCAGGTTCTACTTCGAGCAGTACATCAACCTGCGGCCTATCAAGCTCTACCCTGGGGTGCCAAGCCCGCTCAAGGGGAAAGGCCCGGAACACATCAACTTCTACGTTGTAAGGGAAAACACCGAGGACTTCTACGTGGCGGTGGGGGGGCGGGCGAAAAACAAGACCAAGGCCCAGCATGAGATCACGCGCTCCATTTACCGGGCAAAGTTCGAGATGGACATAGATGTTGACAACGACGAGATAGCGTACCAGCTCGGCGTCATCAGCCGGAAGGGCGCAGAGAGGGTGATTCGCTACGCGTTCGAGCTGGCGCGGAAGAAGGGAAAAAAGCGCATCACCTCCGTCGACAAGGCAAACGTTCTCACGCATGTTTACACTCTCTGGCGGGAGGTGTTCGCAAAGGTGGCAAAGGAATACCCGGAAATCGAGACTGAATTTGCATTTGTCGATGCCGTAACCATGTGGTTCATCAAAAATCCGGAGTGGTACCAGGTGGTTGTCACTCCCAACATGTTCGGGGACATAATCACCGACCTCGGGGCAATGATCCAAGGTGGGCTCGGCCTTGCTCCTGGAGGGAACATAAACCCGAAAGGCGTGAGCATGTTTGAGCCAATCCACGGCTCGGCACCAAAGCACGCTGGCAAAAACGTGGCAAACCCCATTGCTACGATTCTGGCCGGGCAGATGATGCTTGAACACCTGGGTGAGCAGAAGGCTGCCGATGCTGTCGAACAGGCTGTGATAGAAGTCCTCCGTGAAGGCAAAGTCAGGACCTACGACTTGGGCGGGAAGTCCAGCACATCCGAGGTCGGGGATGCGGTGGCAGCTAGGGTAAAAAAAGGATAACCGTGCCAAATCCCAGAAACGAGAAATTCACGTTATTTAACCAATGATAACAACGTTAAATGGGAACATGCGCATAATCGTTGCAATCACGGGCTCTAGCGGCGTTGTTTACGGCGTCAGGCTGCTTGAGGAATGTAAAAAACTCGGAATTCAAACGGAGCTGATCATTTCAAAAGCGGCTGAAACGCTGCTGAAGCTGGAACTTGGGAAAAGTGCTGCTGACTTGAAAAAACTCGCCACGAAAAGCCACTCTCCCGATGACATGATGGCAACAATCGCCAGCGGCTCCTACAAAGTCGACGGGATGGCCGTGGTCCCCTGCAGCATGAAAACCATTGGGGCAATTGCAAACGGGATTGCCGACAACCTGATCACAAGGGCGGCCGACGTGACCCTGAAGCAGGAGAGAAGGCTGGTCCTGGTGCCGCGGGAAACCCCTCTTAACGCAATCCACCTGGAAAACATGCTGAAACTCAAAAGAGCCGGGGCGGTGATCCTGCCAGCCATGCCGGCATTTTACCACGGCCCGAAGGAAATCTCCGACATGATCGACTTCGTGGTGGGGAGAATCCTGGAGATGTTTGGAGTGGAACACAAGCTCTACCGAAAGTGGGGAGAGTGAGACGGTGGCTTTATCAGACGTCTTTGTATTGTCGATAGTCTTGGTCCTCAACACAATACTGGTTGGCCTAGCGCTCCGCCAAAAAACATTCAGGTACGGCGGCTGGATGAAAAAACCGTTTACCCTTTTCCTTGTTTTGAACATGCTCGTCACTTTGATGGGAATTTTCCGGGAAGTGTTCCGCCTTACGGGGCCGATAGAGTTTTTTCAGCGGACCGAGCTAATCTCAATGATTTTCGCTACAGTCGTTTTCTGTGGGTCCGCCGCTTGGCTCAATCGCCCGATATTTGAGAAATTTTGGTGGAAAGAGCTGAAACATGTGATGTTGGCAAATCCAAGCATTTTTATCTTGGTCGTCATAGCAGCCCTTTCAATACCCGCAATGCTTGTCCTCCCCCCGTTTTACCTGGTTGGGGTAATTCTCAGGCGGGAGGCAATTTGGTGGATCGTTACACTGGTGGCAGCCGCCTTGGTCATCATCCGAACTGATGTGTATTTGATGAAATATTCGTCCAAGCAGGCCCGGGATGACAGAGCTTACACAAGACTTTTGATGGGTGCTTTTGACGTACTGGCCGTGGCATATCTTTTAGTTGGCTTTGTTTCCGAAGAGACATTTTTCTACACATTGGTCCACATAGGCACCATTGTTCCGCTCATGGCGATGCTCTACATCTTCAGCGTCCCAACGGTGCTGGAGAAAATAACTCCGTCTATCGAGAAGGTGACCCCCGGACAGCCGGAATTTGAACTTGATGAAGGACGCGGATATTTGGGCAAGCGCTTGGGCAGAGGGTATGACATTTTTGCTTACCAGGTTTTTCACGGGGTTCCTGGGCTCTGCATAACCAAGGTCGAACCAAACAAAATTAGGGCGCGCCATGGGTTGAAAAAGACTCCAGTTGTCTGGATGAGTTTCAAAAAAGTTGCGGGGGCATTGAGCCCGTTAGACTTGGACGAGATAAAACGGAAGGTGGTTGAACTGGGAAAACAAACAAAAAAAGGTGTGGTGTTCCTTGACTGCTTCGACGTGATAAAGACCGTGCATGGTTTCAAGAAGGCCATGAGTTTCATCCGCGACTTGAAGAAGGTGTGCGCGGACAGCAAATGGACCCTGCTGATGGAAGTAGACCCGACCGCTTACTCTCCCGAACAGATTATGGAAATTGAACGAGAGCTTGAGGTGATTGACGTATGGATGTAGCAACAATCTTTCTCTACGGGGTAGGCGCAGTTTTCACCGCATTTTTGCTCGTATTTGCATTTTACACCATCAAAAACACAAGACGACTGCTCGGGGGCCTCGGAAACAGGATGAGGGCTGCTGGCGCCGGCTGTTTTTTCCTTATGGTGTTGATTGGGGCCTTGGGCACCTTTGGCCCATTCAACACCGATTTGCTCGTGCTCGTTCTCTGGGCCGTTGGGTTGGCATTCATATTGGCTGGCAGCGCCGTCCGACTCGTATCCGTTCAAAAATCGCAAAAAATCTCTGCGTTCAGAGTTCTGGTAACGTTTAGAGACGCAAAGCTTCACCTTGGCGGCATCATCGCCCTTATGTTAAGTGTGCCGATTTTTCTGCTAGACATCGTGGCCCCAGCTTACGACTGGGTATCCGTTGCGACGGTGGCCAGCTTCGCTGTAGCATTTGGGCTCATGGCTGCTGGAGAAAGAATTCTTTATGTAGAAAGCAGAAGGATGCCAACTTTAAAACGAGAGGAACGCAGGCTGCTGAAAAAAGACCTCCAGCTTCTGGGGGCACACTTGGAAATGACAAACGTTTACCTCTCAGGCCTTGGTGTCGTGTCTGGAGAAAAACCGCTCCAACGGATTATTGACCAGTGCGCCGAAGAAGAACCTGTGCTGCTTGACGGGTATAAGTTTGTTTTCCCAAGGTTGCATTTTGAATCCCTCGCCAAAAACCTGAACCGCATCCACCTGCAGGAAAAAGAGCAGACAATTTTCAGAGCTTTCACAAAAATAGACTCGGAAATTTTGGTCTCGTATGAAAAACTGCTCTCGCCCCAACGAGCGATCGATATTACGAACAACACCCTCCGCGACGCCGTAAAGCGGCATGGCGAGCTTCTCTACGACTATGTCTTGCCACAGATACTTTTCAAGCACTTGCTACAGCCCATGCTTATGAACTGCAAACGTGAAACCGTTGCGTTGGCAAAAGAAAGGCTGGGGTCGCTTGTGAGAACCGGTCCATCTGCCATGTATGGGGGCGTGCTTGAACTTCTGGCAGCCGTGGTTTCAGAGAAAAAGCTGAAAACGTACAGAAAAGCGGAGCCGATAATCTCCGCCCTGAAGATAGATTCAAACGGGAGTATTGATTTATCGAATGTTTATCGCGAGCTCTCCCCATTCCCGCCTGAGGAAAGAACAAACAGGACGACCACCGCTTTTGCAACGGTTCTGCGGACGGTGTACCCGGAAATCGAGCGAGATTTGGGGCTCAGGCAGGCAAGAGAAAATTTCGCGAAGCTGTCCTCCCACGTTTTCTCGGACTTCCCAGAACTTTATAAGATAGTGATGGAAAATCTTCCAAAAGAGATGCGTCAGATGCTACCCCGCGTGAGATGATGAAACAAGATATCCCCGTAAGGAAGTTTGAGTGCACAAACTGCAAGTATTCCGACTACAGGATGTCGGCGATGGATGTCGGAGAGATTGCGGGGAGGTGTCCCAAATGCAGCGGGGAAATGAAAGTAGTTGGGGATGAATCGCCAAAATGGCTGTCTGAACTTGTCACCCAGACCTCCAAGCAATTTGAAATCGAGGACTTCGTCGCGGCGCAGGAAAAGGCAGAGTTCGAGGCCACCTCAAAGGACCCGAAGCGCTCGTTCAAGGCTTTTTCAAATGCCATGAAAAGACGCGGTTACATCCCGGTCATGCGGGGATTCGGGGGCGCCCTCCGGATAATTGCTCTGAAGCGCCCAACCATCAGGCCGTCAAGAACTTGGATAAACGTGCTTCTGCTCGTTGCAACTTTCCTTACAACTTTCCTTGCCGGGTACTTCCTCCTCCAGTTCAGTGGAGGCATCGCCAGCGCCTTGGCTTTCTCTGTTGCCATAATGCTGCTGCTCGGCGCCCACGAGCTCGGCCACGTGATTGCGGCCATGGAGAACGGCGTGAACATGAGCATGCCTTACTTCATCCCTGCGCCTAGCCCGCTAGGCACTTTGGGCGCAGTCGCCATTGTGAAAGAGCCCATACCTAGTCGTGATGCATTGGTTGAACTGGGCGCTGCTGGCCCACTCGTCGGATTTGCCCTAGCGATACCAATAACCTTCATAGGGTTGCTCCGTTCGACCCCGGACCCATCCGGCCTTGCGCTGCCATTTGCGCCTGCAGCTTTTGCCTTCCTCCAGATGGGAGTATTTGGGTACGCGCCAGCTGCCATGCAAATCAACCCGCTTGCGTTTGCGGGCTGGATTACTATGGTCATAACAATGCTAAATCTAGTTCCGGCAGGGCAGCTCGACGGCGGCCACATCGCCAGAGCAGCCATCAGCGGGGAAAAACATTACGCCCTCACGAGAGCCATCGGCTTTGCTTTCCTGATGTCTGGAATTTTCTACCTGGAATCGCCCTTCTGGATGTGGGGCTTCCTGATTCTCCTGATGTTCAGATCCCCGCACGCGGGGCCTCTTGACGACGTCTCCAAGCTCTCCAGAAAGAGGAGGAACCTGGCGCTGGTTTCCCTCGTCGTATTTCTGCTCTGCATACCAATCCCGCTCAGGTGAGGGATAGCATTGAAAGGAAAGTTCATCACAATCGAGGGGATAGACGGGTGCGGCAAAAGCACACAGGCCAGGCTGCTTGCCAGGTGGCTCAGGTCAATCGGGCGGGATGTTGTGCTGACCGATGAGCCGACTGACGGGGTGGTTGGCAAAAACATAAAGCTGATCCTGAAGGGGAAGCTGAAGGTCCCTGTCGAAGTGGAAGCATTGCTCTTCGCGGCGGACAGAGGGCGACACGTCTCCGGCCTGATTCTTCCCGCTACCCGCGCCGGGAAAATCGTGATAAACGAAAGATACCTCTACTCGTCCCTGGCGTACCAGTCCGCGCGGGGGATGCCTGAGGAGTTTTTGATGAAAATAAACTCGTACGTTCCGAAGCCAGACCTTGCTGTCCTGATAGACCTGCCTGCAACGGCGGCGCTCGGCAGGATAAAACCGTCCCGCAAGCTTGACGAGTTCGAGAAGGACCTCAGGCTTCAGGATAAGGTGCGGCGGAACTATCTGCGCCTTGCCAAGAGGTACGGGCTGAAGATCATAGACGGGGTCCGCCCGCTGGAAGAGGTCCAAACTGAGCTGCGGGAACTCGTCAGCGCAATGCTGTGAAATTTACATGCTTATCTGCGCGGAGAAAGGCAATGTCTTAAAAACTTCTGCCGCGGCCTTCTCGACCTTCTCCCTGTACTCTGCCACCGTGTAGACCCTGACGACATCCACGTAGCCCTTCAGCACGTTGATGAGCTGAGAGTACTGGGAGACTTGCACAAGCTCCTTCCCCCCTTCACTCGTTGTCCTGAACATCGGTATCTCCATCGGGTCTATCTCCCTCGGGTAGTACGGGATGGAGTCCAGGGTCGGGACATCGACGATCACGTGGTCCGCGTCAACGCCCGCGCTCTCGGCTATCTCGGTCTCCTTCTGGTGCCGGACCGCCTCGTCGCTCAGAAGCCTCGCCACGTAGGGGTCGCGGATGTGGACGTTCCTCTGGTAGGCAGCCTTGAGCAGCTTCCTGCTGTCCAGCCTGTCCATCATCTCCTTCGCGAGCTCCGCGGACTTTTTCTCCTCGCCCTTGAACTTCGAGGGGTCGAGCTCCCGCAGCTTTGTAGTCGCATATGCGTCGTCCATGCGCAGGAACTCGCCGACGTCTTTGAAGGTGGTCAACCCTATGATCTCGTGAGCGTAGTCCATGGCCTTGTGGAGCAGGATCTCGGCGGCCCTTACGGCGCGGTGGTAGTAGACGGCCAGGAACATCTCGTAGCGGGCTATCATGAAAGCTTCCAGGGCATAGAGGGCCTTCAGGTCTATCGCTATGTCGTCCCCGCAGACGTTCATGGCCTGGATGAGCCTGCTTATGTCAACCCTCCCGTACTCCACGCCGGTGTAGTACGAGTCGCGGAGGATGAAGTCGAGCTTGTCGGCGTCCACCTGGCTGGCCGTCACCTGGTGGAGGTACCTTTTTCCCTTCGCTTCCTTCCCGAAAGTCAAATCTATCACTTCATCTGGGCTGAAGCCCACGTCGTTCAGGGCATCCGCGAGTTCGCTCTTCTTGACCACTTCCTTGCCCATCTGCTCGTGGTTGAGCCCCCTGTGCTTCACCAGGACTTCCTCAAATGAGTGGGAGAACGGGCCGTGACCTATGTCGTGGAGGAGCCCCGCCAAGCGGAGTAATTGCCATTCATCATCCGAAATATCGACGCTTTTTTCCAATGCATCCGCGATCAACCCCGCCACGTGCATTGCCCCGAGGGCGTGGGAGAAGCGGGTGTGGTCCCCTCCCGGGTAGACTATCGAAGCTATCGAGAGCTGCTTTATGCCGCGCTGCCGCTGGACCGGCCAGCAGTCTATTATCCTTTTCTCGACCTCGTTGACGCCTATGTACCCGTGGATTGGGTCCCGGATGTACTTCTCGAACATTGGCACCAAAAACTACACAACTTCGGTGAATAAAACAGCCATTGTTATTAGGTCTGTCAGAGTGATTTTAGGGATGAAAACATGAACCTGGTCCAAGTCCTCATCTACCTGTGCATCGTACTTGCGGTTGTCATGGTGTGGCGCGGGATGTGGGGGCTTTTGGACGAGTATCTATGGCCCAAGAATCCCAAACGAAGTTATTTTGCATCACTGCTGATTGGCATTATCATGCTTGGGATTATTCTAACGCTTATACCTCGCCTCGCATCTTGACGAAAATTTTAAATTGATTTCAGTCTCACGGCCCGGAACCCCTTCTTTCTCAAAAGATCGTTCACTTGGCCCAAGGTGGGATAGCCTGACCAGCCGACCCCAGTCACGCTTACGGCCGCAGCAGCGTTGGCGAACCTTCCTGCTACTTCTACATCTTTTGTGCTCATGTAGGCCAGCAGGAACGCTGCCCCGAAGACGTCGCCTGCTCCGGTGGTGTCGACGGCCTTGATCCTGAAAGGTGGAACTCTGAAAATCTTATTGTCCTTCTCCCCCACGATGGAGCCTTTTTCCCCTCTTTTTATCGCGACGACCCTCGGCCCAATGCGGAAGAGCCTCTCCATCAACGTCTTCTCCTTTGCCGCCGGAGCCCTGAGAATGGCCCTAGCCTCATCAAGGTTTGGCAGGAAAGCGTCGAAACTTTTAATTGCATCGATCAAGAACTCTGTTTCCGCCCACTTCCCGAATGGATCCCAGCCGGTGTCAATAGATGTGAACGACCCCTGATTTCTTGCCCTTGTCGCGAGCTTTGAAAAACTCTGCCGCAGGCTCTCGAGCAGGAAAAATGACGGCATGTACACGATGTCGTAGTCGAGCCTGGTAAATGGGATGTCTCTCTCCACGAAAGTCGCATTTTCACCCCTGAAAGTCACGAAAGACCTTTCCTCCTCCTCGGCCACCGCAAATGTGATCCCCGTCCTGCCATCCGTAACCGCGACATCCTGGACGTCCACCGGCCCTTTTTTCAACTCCTCAATGACAAGGTCTCCAAAGTAATCGGCACCAACCTTCCCGACGATCTTGCTTTTCGCCCCAAGCTTGGCGCAAGCAAACGCAAAATTCGCCGCACACCCCCCGCCGTGAAACTCCAGGTCCTGCGGCACAACCTGTTTTCCCTTGGGCGGCAGCTTGGTGCGAGCTATGATGTCAACGTTGATGTCCCCGATTGCCAGAACCCACATGAGCTGACCTACCTAACCTTGTTGATATTTACTTAGCCATGCTAAAAGTATTTTTATGGCGATGAAACTTCGTGTCGTAAAAGTGGCAGTGTTTTCGGCGCTGGCGTTCATCGTGATGGCAATGCCAGCGCAAACTGCTGGTTCTGAAGAAAACCTTGCCTCAACAAGCCACGATTGGACAAAGTTCGGATACGATTTGGCGAACACATCTTACACCTCTGACTCTGGGCCGATGGTGCTTTCCGTCAGATGGAGGTTCCCGCCGGAACCATACTATTTGCCGCGAGAGGTGTTTTCTTGGCCAGCTGTGGTTAATGGAGTAGTCTACGCTGCAGGTGGACACAGTGTGGCAGAAACAGATTGGTCCAAACCATTTGAATATATGAAAAATAGTGTTTTTGCTTTGAGCACGGAGAATGGCGATTTAATCTGGTACCGCGACATTGGACCGTTTACTAGTTCTTCACCAACAGTGGCAAATGGGACTGTTTTCATAGCGTCTGATCACGGAAACGTGTATGCACTAAATGCGGAGAATGGTGACACTATCTGGGAACGCGACTTGATTCCAGGCACAGACGACCTGATGTATGACATGTCGTCACCGACGGTTGTTGACAACAAGGTGCTGGTCGCGACCCATTACGGATACGTGTACGCACTCAGAAAAGAGAATGGTGAAATAATGTGGGAGAAAAAAGTCGACGAGCACATTGGGTCGTCAATAGCGGTTGAAAATGGCAAGCTGTTCGTGGCATCCAATGGGAACGGCTGGAGTGCGCATCTTTCAGCACTCAACATAGAAAACGGGGAAATCCTGTGGACGTATCCATTTGACAACGACTTATCTGGCACCTCCCCAACTGTCGCTTATATAAAGGTTTTTGCAGTAACTACCAAGGGTCGGGTCTATTCCGTATACGCGGAAAATGAAGGGCTTTGCTGGAAATATGAATTTGGAGATGAGGAACACTATGTTGCTTACGGCCTCGGTGCGCCTGCAGCAGCTTATGGAATGATTTACGTGTTCAAAAATAGACCTGGGGAAAATGTTCCAACATATGTAGTACACAGTCCCCTTAAATCCTTAACGAATTTTTAGCGGTTTTCCTTCGTATGTCCATGCGAAAGGCTTGGCCGTCTTGTTGTACTCTTCGATAAATTTCAGGAGCTGTTTTGTCAGGTCCTTTA
>Ga0315282_10012578_pt1 | contig 12930 bp, 15 predicted proteins | sample YL17G07_20_MG_FD_203693 | JGI IMG/M metagenome (GOLD analysis project Ga0315282, IMG submission 203693) | Sediment microbial communities from Yellowstone Lake, YNP, Wyoming, USA - YL17G07_20 | ecosystem: Environmental > Aquatic > Freshwater > Lake > Sediment | place: USA: Wyoming | collected...
ATGCGTTTTTCGAAGATGCTTATACCAACCTTGAGAGAAGTCCCTGCTGATGCAGAAGCAGTAAGTCATATCCTCATGTTAAGGGCAGGGTATATAAGGCAGTTAGCATCTGGCCTATATATTTATCTGCCCCTTGGTCTCAGGGTTATAGAAAAGATAAATAGGATCATTCGTGAGGAAATGAATGCTATCAGTGCACAGGAGATCACAATGCCCGTGCTGCATCCAGCAGAGGTATGGCAGGAGACTGGAAGATGGCATGAAATAGGTGATGAGATGTTCAGGCTAAAAGACAGGACAGGTCGCGACATGTGCCTTGGTATGACACACGAAGAAATAATGACATGGCTTGCAGTAAGAGAAATCCGCTCATATAGAAATCTGCCCCAGATATGGTATCAGATTCAGACAAAACTCAGGGATGAGGCAAGGCCTAAAAGCGGTGTCCTCAGGACAAGAGAATTTATCATGAAGGACAGCTATAGCTTTGATGTCGATGAAGATGGGCTTGCAAGGAACTATCAGCTCCATGCAGATGCTTACCATAAGATATTTTCAAGGTGCGGGCTCAGTTTTTATATGGTTGAATCAGACCCCGGCATGATGGGTGGAGCAATCTCTCATGAGTTCATGGCGCCAAGCCCTGCAGGAGAGGATGAAGTCGCCCTATGCAGTTCATGTGGATACGCTGCAAATATTGAACTTGCCATTTCAAATCCAAAGAAGATAGAAACCAAAGACTGGGAATTTGAAGAAGTTCATACACCTGAAAAGCGTACTGTCGAAGAGGTTTCAAGTTTCTTGAAACTCGAACCAGAATATTTTATAAAGAGCATATTACTTATAAGTGATAACGGCCCTGTGCTTGCCCTTGTGAGGGGAGATCAGGTATTACATGAAAAAAAGCTGAGCAGGATTATCGGCAAACACAGGCCAGCACAGAAAGGAGAGGTAAAAGATATCCTTGGTGTAGAGGCTGGATTTATAGGACCCATGAACCATCAGATCAGGATTATCGGTAACATGTGCCTTAAAGAGGGTATTTATGTCAGTGGTGCAAACAAAAGTCACTACCATGTGAGAGGTATAAGACCTGGGAAAGATTTTACTGCTGAGTGGCATGATATATATATTACAAAGGAAGGCGATTTGTGCTCGAAATGTAATGCTCCTTTAAGAATTGAACGCGTTATAGAAATAGGAAATATATTCAAGCTTGGTACAAAATATTCCATACCCTTGAAGGCATTCTATCTTGATGAAAAAGGACAGGAAAAACCTATCATTATGGGAAGTTATGGCATAGGCCCTGCTCGTATTGCGGCTGCAGCAATCGAGCAGAGCTATGACAAAGATGGCATTATCTGGCCAAAAAGCATTGCACCGTTTGATGTTGAAATGTTACCGTTAAATATGAAAGATGCAGAGACAGTAGAGATTGCTGAGAAACTCTATAAGGATTTAACAGAAAAAGGCATTGAGGTTTTGATAGATGATCGTGATGAAAGGGCAGGAGTGAAATTTAAAGACGCTGATCTAATAGGTATTCCCACTCAAATTATCCTTGGAGGGAAAACTATAAAAGAAGGTCTTCTGGAGATTAAAGACAGGAAAACAAAAGAGGCGAGAAAGATTAACATTGAAGAAGTTGAAAAAGTTTTGTGCTAAAATTGTTTCAAGAAAATGATAGGATCGAGGGATCAAAATTGATGATAAAATGTACAAGAAAGATAAGGAGGTAAAATGATAGCGATACTTGTAATTCTCGGAATCTTTGTAACTATTATCTCTTTTGGCATAGCAATATATAATAAATTAATTCGGCTAAGGAATACGGTAAAGTCTTCATGGTCAGACATTGATGTCCAGCTTAAAAAGAGGTATGACCTTGTACCAAATCTTGTTGAGACGGTTAGAGGGTATGCTTCACATGAAAGGACAGTTTTTGAAAAGGTAACAACTGCAAGGTCAATGGCAATGAAAGCCTCAGCTCCCGCTGACAAGGCAAAAGCTGAGAATATATTGACTGACACATTGAAGAGTCTATTTGCTCTTGCAGAGGCATACCCTGAATTAAAGGCAAATGTTAATTTCATGCAACTTCAGTCTCAGTTAAAAGAATTGGAAGATAACATAGAATATGCAAGACGGTATTTCAATGCAGTTGTACGTGATTTTAATATTCTTATTGAGCCCTTTCCATCAAATATCATTGCAACGTCTTTTGGTTTTAAACATGAGGAATTCTTCGAACTTGAAGCGCCCGAGGTTGAAAGAAAACCTGTAAAGGTAAGTTTTTCATAGTGCCATGATAGATCTGGTAGGGAAGATTGTTGAGGTGGAAACACAAGAGACGATATATACAGGTAAACTCATTGAGATCGGAGAGGATGAAGTCCACCTTGAATCAGAAAGTGGTTGGGTCGTCATACCCGTTGATAGGATTGCGATAATACGGGAGAAAAAAGATTAACCTATATCCCCTAACAAATATTGTACTAATGTCATTGCAGAGATTGCAGCTGTTTCAGCCCTGAGAATTCTTTTTCCAAGAGAGGTAATAAGAAGACCTTTTTCTTTAGCGATAGTGATTTCTTCTTTTGTAAACCCACCTTCAGGGCCAATGACAACGAATAATGACGAAGGATGAGAGACGAGAGACGAGACTGCTTCTGACAATTTCATTCCGTCTTCCTCAAAAAAGATAAATCCTTGGAATTTATATTGTGGATCATGGTTTGCAAGAAATTTTTTAAACTCGACTGGCTCACGAATGATTGGGATTACACTTCTTCCTGATTGTCTTGACGCCTCCTCTGCTATTTTCCTCCACCGTGTAACTTTTCGAGTATCTCTTAACTGGCTCCTCTCGGTAACAACAGGTATTATCTCTTTTACTCCGAGTTCTGTTGTTTTTTGTATAATCATATCCATTTTTTCACCTTTGAGAAGCCCCTGAACAAGTGTGATGTTTATATGAGATTCAGTATCGCAAGGAAATTTTTTTATAACATCAGCAATTACTTCCCTTCTGTCAGTCTTTAATATTGTTGTCCTGTAACAGTTGCCCTTTCCATCAAAAATAATTAAATCATCTCCTTTCCGGCATCGGAGAACCGATATAAGATATCTTGCCTTTTCGTCGGTGATTGATATTCGGTCGTCTTTTATGTGATTAATTGGAAGATATATTCTCGGCATTTGTTAAATCTTTTTATCTATCTTTTAGAATTCATCATTCTGGCCATGAATATAATCTTTAATCCTATTATCTGAAGTTGTAGAATCCAATATTTTTACTGATCTTTAACAATGACAATAGTTACAGGGAAGGGCAGGGCAAGGCGGTCATTATCTTTACTTCTCAGCTACTGTAAAAATGTCCTTGAGTTTGTCTTTAAAGGACTTTGCTACCTCATCCCCATTTATCTTTGCAAATTCTTCAAGGAGTTCTTTCTGTCTCTGGGTCAGTTTCTTTGGCACATCTATATATACTCTCACAATCTGGTCACCCCTGCCATGACCACCGAGTTTTTGAATACCTTTCCCCTTTAGATGGAAAATTCTATCTGAAGGTGTTCCTGGGGGAATTTTAAGGTTTGACGTTCCATCAAGGGTTGGAATATCGATTTCGGCTCCAAGTGCTGCCTGGGGAAATGACAATGGGACCTCGCAATACAAGTCGTTTCCTTCTCGTTTGTAAAATGGATGTTCTTCAACATTGAGGATAATATAGAGGTCACCAGGAGGGCCACCATGAAAGCCCGTTTCTCCCTCATGAGACATCCTGAGCCTTGAGCCGGTGTCTACTCCTGCTGGCATCTTTACCTGTATGCTTCTAAATTTCCTGACCTTGCCCTGACCCTTACAAGCTTTGCATGGGTCTGCAATAATCCTTCCTGTACCGCCACACCTGCCACATGTTTTAGAAATGCTGAAAAACCCCTGTTGTACTCTTATCTGTCCTGTTCCTTTACAATTCTGGCAACTAACAGGTATTTTCCCAGGTGCTGAACCGGAGCCGTTACACTCAACACAGTCTTCCCACCTCGGCACTTCTATAATCTTTTCTGTGCCGAAAGCTGCTTCCATTAGTGTTATATCAAGATCGTATCTGAGGTCATTGCCTTTTGTCGGTCTTGGCCTGCGGTGTCCTGTAAATGTACCGAAGAAATCCCCGAAGATATCTTCAAATATATCACCAAAGCCAGTCCCAAATGGGCTGTAACCAGCGCCGATACCCTCGGCTGTTCCAAATCTGTCGTAATTGGCCCTTTTTTCAGGATCGCACAGACATGAGTAAGCCTCGTTTATCTCCTTGAATCTTTCCTCTGATTCTTTGTTCTCTGGATTTCTGTCAGGATGGTATTTTAATGCAAGCTGTCTGAATGCTTTTTTTATATCAGCATCGGATGCATCCCGTGATATCCCGAGAAGCTCATAATAGTCCTTCATTTCAATAAGTAATCAGCATTCAATAGTCAGTATTTAGTAGTATCAGATGTTTTCAGTGTCTACCGTTTGCTTAATACTAACTACTGCTTTAGCTCCCTTTCTTGTCCTTGTCAACATCCTCAAATTCTGCCTCTACAACTTCTTCTTCAGGCCCTTTTGTACCTTCTGCAGCTCCTCCAGTACCGGCAGCTCCAGCAGCACCTGCTTGTGCACCAGAGGACTTATAAATGTGCTCTGCCAGTTTATGAGACTTGTTTGTAAGATTTTCTATATTCGATTTTATCTCCGATGCCTCATTACTTGTGTCCTTTGCTTTCTTGCACCTCTCAATTGCATCTTCAATTTCTCTTTTTTCAGATTCAGTCAGTTTATCCCCATAATCCTTTAGAGATTTCTCAACCGTATAGATAAGTGTATCAGCTTCATTTCTTGCCTCTGCAAGCTGCTTCTTCTTTTTATCTTCTTCTGAGTGTGCTTCAGCGTCACGCGTCATCTTTTTTATTTCTTCTTCATTAAGGCCGCTTGATGCAGTTATCCTTATAGATTGTTCTTTCCCTGTGCCAAGGTCTTTAGCAGAGACATGCAGTATGCCGTTTGCATCGATATCGAATGTTACTTCTATCTGTGGAATCCCTCTGGGTGCAGGTGGAATACCTATGAGTTCAAAATTTCCAAGGAGCTTGTTGTCAGCTGCCATTTCCCTTTCACCCTGGCATATCTTTATCGAAACAGCAGGCTGGTTATCTGATGCAGTTGAGAATATCTGGCTTTTCTTTGTCGGAATGGTGGTGTTTCTTTCTATTATCTTTGTAAAGATTCCACCCAGTGTCTCGATACCAAGGGACAAAGGAGTAACATCGAGTAAAAGAACCTCTTTAACCTCTCCTTTCAGGACAGCTGCCTGTATAGCTGCCCCTACAGCAACTACCTCGTCAGGGTTTACTGTCTTATTCGGCTCCTTGCCGAAAAAACCTTGTACTGTCTGCTGCACCTTTGGAGTCCTGGTCTGACCACCTACAAGCAGGACTTCATCTATATTTGATGAAGAGAGGTTTGCATCAGATAAGGCGTTTTTGCAGGGACCTATTGTGTTTTCGATGAGGTCTCCAACAATCTGTTCAAGTTTTGCTTTTGATAGCTTCATGAGAAGATGTTTAGGTCCTGTTGCATCGGCAGTTACGAAAGGTAGATTTATCTCGGTATCCATTGCTGTTGAAAGCTCCATTTTTGCCTTTTCGGCAGCTTCCTTTAGTCTCTGCAAAGCCATTTTATCTTTTTTGAGGTCTATGCCCTGATCTTTTTTAAATTCCTCAACCATCCAATCCATGACCCTGAGGTCTAAGTCATCACCACCTAAATACGTATTGCCATTTGTGGATCTTACCTCAATAACTCCTTCTCCGATTTCCAGTATGGATATATCAAATGTCCCGCCACCGAGATCATAAACTGCAATCTTTTCCTCCTTCTTTTTATCCATACCATATGCAAGGGCAGCAGCTGTTGGCTCATTTATTATCCTCAGAACATTGAGACCTGCGATCTTTCCAGCATCCTTTGTAGCCTGCCTCTGGCTGTCATTAAAATAGGCAGGTACTGTAATAACCGCATCTGTAATTTTTTCACCGAGATAATCTTCAGCAGCCTCTTTGAGTTTTTGAAGGATCATTGCCGAGATTTCCGGGGGAGAGTATCTTTTGCCTCTTATCTCCACGTGAGCATCACCGTTGGATGCCTCAACAATCTTATAGGGGAGTCTTTTTCTTGCGTGTTCTACTTCTGGAGTGTTATATTTCCTTCCCATGAGTCTCTTGATAGAAAAGATTGTGTTTTCAGGGTTTGTTATCGACTGCCTTCTTGCAATCTGTCCGACGAGTCTTTCACCCTTTTCAGTAATTCCAATAACAGATGGTGTTGTCCTGCTTCCTTCCTGATTCGGAATTACCACTGGTTCTCCGGCTTGAACAACAGCTACAACAGAGTTTGTGGTTCCGAGATCAATTCCAATCGTCTTTGCCATATTAAGTCTCCTCCTCTATAATTTTATTTATCTTTATTTCTATATTTTCTTTTTCTTGACGCTCAAACGGGTTTTTTGACACTGCAACAAGAGCAGGCCTCAAAACCTTATCTTTCAACATATAACCCTTTCTTAACTCCTCTACAACCGTATTTTCTTCAACGACATCACGCTCAACCTGCATCATAGCATGGTGTATCAAAGGATCAAAGGGCTTGCCATCTGCATCTATAGCGATCAGCCCGAATTTTTCGAGTGTTTTTTTAAGTTCTTTTAGTGTGATTTCAACTCCCTGCACAAGACCTGATGAAACGTTGTTTGAAACATGTTTGAGTGCCATCTCGAGGTTATCAATAACCGGTAACAGCTCATAAAGAAGATTTTCGTTACCGTATTTTATAAGTTCTTCTTTATCCTTATTAACCCTTTTCTTGTAATTTTCAAATTCAGCATAAAGTCTTACATATTTATCATTTATCTCCTGAAGCTGAGCGGTTAATCGTTCTTTTGCTTCTAAGAGCGATTCTTCAGCAACTTCTACCCCTTGGACTTCAGTTCCTTCTTCGTGAGAAGTGAGCCGGTTTTCACTTACTTCATTTTTCCCCACTTTTCTTCTCACCTTTCTGCAAGCATTTTTGTGATGAGTTTTGAAGTATTGTCGACTATGTAGATTGCCTTTGCATAGTTCATCCTTGTAGGCCCGATTATCCCGACAACACCGATTGACCGCTCGCCTTCCTTACACGGAGAGACAATAACGCTCAATTTTTTCATCTCCTCCAGTGTATTTTCCGATCCTATTATCACCTGTACACCGGCGGACTCAGAAAGCTTATCAAGCAACTTGATGATAGTATGTTTATCCTCTATAGCTCTTGATAACTCCCTTATTTTCTTAAGATCAGCGAAATCGGGTAATTCAAGCACCTCTGAGAGGCCTGATACAAAGAGGGCGCTATAAGGAAAATAAAGTGCATCCTGGCATATCCTCATTGCTTTCGAGATAAGGCTATCACATCTGCTTTTCTCTCTTGACATCTCCTTGATAATCTTCAACCGGATCTCATCAAATGTATATCCAGAGAATTCAGAATTAAGATAACCTGCAATTCTGTTTAGATCCTTCTGGGAGATCTCCGAATCAATCGATATAATCTTATTTTTTATCAGCCCTTCATCGGTAAATAATACCACAGCCACTCTGTCAGCTTTATATTTCAGAAGGTTAATCCTTTTTAATGTTGTTATGTCAGGACTTGGAGATAGCGCAATGCCAAGGTAATGGGATAACCGCGATAGGTCTTTTGTTGTCTCACTCAGTAACGTGTCCATGTCATTCTTTAATGATTCAAGTCTTTTATAGATTCCCTGAAGAATATCTATATTCGAATAATAATCCCCTTCTGCCACGAGCGAATCCACATAGAATCTATAACCCAAGTCCGTTGGTACCCTGCCTGCTGATGTATGGGGCTGTGTTAGAAATCCCATATCTTCCAGGTCCGCCATTATGTTCCTTATCGTAGCTGGGGAGAGGCCAAAAGAATATTTTTTCGTTACAGACCTTGATCCCACGGGATCCGGGAAATTAATGTAGCTCTGCACAACTGCGCAAAGGATTTTTTTATTTCTTTCATTAAGCATAAACATATTTAGCACTCTCGATGGTCAAGTGCTAATAATTTAACAATTAACTGCTCAATGTGTCAAGTGACATGGGGAGACTGATGTCCTGCGAAGAGCTTTCTGTAATTGCATATAGGTGAGATGAGTTCCCTTTTTAACCAGAGGCTCTGCCTCTTTTTACTTCTTCTTCCTTAAAGAATTTCTTGTGCAGGATTTCCCACTCAGGACTACCCTCGACTATCTTTCTTGAAAATGACTGAAGTTTCTTCCTGATGATAGAATCAATTTCTTCACCTATCTTCATTTCTAATACAATAGTCCTCTTAATTTCACGTCTTATCTTACTTTCATCCTCGATCATTTCAATGAGTTTCTTGTCTCTAAGACCTTTCAGGACTACATGACTTAGGTGTGAGATCTTATCCTCAGATAGCATCATAATACGAGGTTTCTTTCTTTTACCAGTTTATGCTTGGTGAGTTCAAAAAGTTTCCTATAATCTAAACGGCCATGCTCTATTTTAGAGGTATGTTTTTTGAGCAGTTCTCTAACTTCTTCATTCAGCCTATCCTCAACACTCAGTTCATTCAGGAAAAGTTCTTCTGTCTCTAATAGGAGTTTTTTGATCGGTATGGTTGGCTTAACGAGTTCTTTTGATATGAGATTGTCTACTATTTTTTTTGCTAAAAGAGGAACCCATGTTTTTGGGATCCTCATCCTATCTTTCCGCAAAGGCAATCAGCGCTATGCTCCTTGCCCGCTTTATAGACTCAGTCAGTTCCCTTTGATGTTTTGCACAATTACCTGTCATCCTCCTGGGAAGGATCTTTCCTCTTTCGGTAAGATAGCTCTTGAGGACCTTGATATTTTTGTAATCTATATACACTACCTTTTCCGAACAAAACCTACAAAACTTTCTTCTCTGGAATCTCTTCTGTTGCAAGTTAACTCCCTTCCTTTACTAATCTTAGACTAATAATCTTTCATTTTTGTTTTTAAAATGGTTCTAAATCGGTAGTTTCCTCAGGTGGAGTAATATCCTCCGCCTCTGGCGGACTGGCTCCCCGCCTTGAAAGAAATCTTACAGATTGTGCAATGACCTCGAATTTACTTTTCTGCTGACCATTAGATTCCCACCTTCTTTCCTGAAGTCTACCTTCTACAAGTACAGAGCTACCTTTGTTGAGATATTTGCTACATGACTCTGCTTGTTTTCCAAAAACCACATTGTCTATAAACATTGTCTCCTGTTTTGCCTCGTCAGCCTGTTTATACCTGTAGTTTACAGCAAGTCTGAAAGAGGCTACAGGTGTCCCTTGAGGTGTATATCTTAGTTCAGGATCCTTTGTAAGGTTACCGATAAGGATTATTTTGTTGTACATCTAAACCTCACTTTTTTGCTCTGACGGTTCTGACATGGCTTCTAACTTTTCAAGATCACCTATCTGTTTGGAACTAAGCTTTATAATCATAAATTTTAATACAGCATCAAGGACTTTATAAAATTCTTCTAACTTTTTCAGGGTTGCAGGAGGTGTCTTATAAAACAAAAGTACATATAACCCTTTTTTCTGCTTCTTAATCTCATATGCGAGTTTTTTCCTCCCCCAGATATCTATCTTAAGAACCTCCCCCCCGTTGCCTGCAATGAGTTCTTTAATCTTTGCGATAGCTGCATCAGCTTCTTCATCAGTGACTGCTGCATTGAAGATAACAATATTTTCATATATGTTCATTCAAAATGTCTCCTTATCATGTTTAGTCCTTTCTAAGGAAAGGGTATAAAATCATATTTTTATACCATAGCAAATAGGATAAAATCAACTATGCGCATTCACACCGTATGCGTTATGCATCGATGTCGAAATCTTATAAGATTATGACCTTTACCTGAACACTGATTTATAATATTGAATGCCGCTGCTTGCATCCATTGACATAGGGTCCAACACAATCAGACTCCTGATAGGCAAGATCGAGGGTAACAGGATAATTGATGTAATTTCTGAAAGGAAGATAACACAGTTAGGCAACAGGATTCATGAGACTGGAAGACTTCAGGATAGAAATATCGAGGCCTCAATAGCAGTGCTAAAAGAATTCTCTTCTCTTATTTCAAGGCATAGGGTTGCGTACGTCAAGGCAGTTGCTACAAGCGCTTTGCGTGAGGCATATAACTCAGATATCTTTATACAAAGGGTATTCGATGATACAGGTATCTCAATTCAGGTTATCTCTGGTGAAAAAGAGGCTGAGCTTACACTGAAAGGCATTCTTTCGTCTCTTCCTGACTCGTCATCCAACGCTCATCGATCACTACTCATTGTAGATATAGGAGGAGGAAGTACAGAATGGATTCTCTATGGGGATAGACATCCAGTTGATATAGTGAGTATCCCTATCGGGGTCATGAAACTTACAGGAAATTTTATTAAAACCGACCCTATTTCTGAGGATGATGTCGCAGCATTAAACAATAAAATTGCCTCATGCCTGGATGCACTTAACATAAGACTCGGGCAACATATTGAAAAGGATACGCGCTTCATAGGAACCGCAGGCACCTTTACAACTATTGCCTCTATTGATCTTGGTCTTGAGACGTACTCAAGGGAAAAGATACATCTCCACATAGTATCTCTGGACAGATTACAGGATATGAGCAAAAAATTGTTACGCCTTCCTCTGAATGAAAGAAAAAAAGTCAGAGGGCTTGAACCCGAGAGGGCAGACTTGATTATACCAGGCATACAATTTACAATTAAGCTGATGGATTTTTTTAAGTTTAATGAATTAACGATAAGCGATTATGGCCTTCTTGAAGGAGTGCTTTTCGAGCTTTTAAAGGAGATGAATGAAAAAAATATTTCAGAGGCCAGCGAGCCTTAAACAGGTACCATTCAGATACTGTCCGGGCTGCGGGCACAGTCTTATTCACAGGCTGATTGCAGAGTGTATTGATAATTTAGGCATAAGGGAGAAAGTGGTAGGAATTGCACCGGTAGGATGTGCTGTATTTGCCTATGACTATTTCAATTTCGACATACTCGAGGTTGCGCATGGCAGACCTCCTGCAGCAGCAACTGGACTAAAGAAAGCCATGCCTGACAGGATAATCTTTTCTTATCAAGGCGATGGAGACCTTGCTGCAATCGGTACAGCTGAAATAATTCATGCAGCTAACAGAGGGGAAAATATTACAGTATTTTTTGTAAATAATGCGACATATGGGATGACAGGTGGTCAGATGGCACCCACTACGCTTTTGAATCAGAAGACAACAACAACGCCATCAGGGAGAAAGATTAAAACAACGGGGTATCCCCTGCATGTAGCAGAACTTCTCTCTACTCTTGAAGGTGCCTCATACATCACAAGAACCTCTGTGGATTCATATAAAAATCTCGTAGATACGAAGAAAGCGATAGAGAAGTCTTTTAGGTACCAGATGCAAGGGAAAGGGTTTAGCTTTGTAGAAATACTGTCACCGTGCCCGGTAGATTGGGGATTTTCACCTAAGGATGCAATAGTATGGGTTAGAAAAGAAATGATGTCGGTATACCCGCTCAGGACATTAAAAGATAAATTCAAGGAGAAAAAATAACTGGAAAAAAAATTTGTTATAGCAGGTTTCGGCGGCCAGGGCATACTTTTTTTGGGAAGAATCCTAGCATATGCAGGGATGCTTGAAAATAAAGAGGTTACATGGTTTCCATCGTATGGGGCAGAGGTGAGGGGAGGGACTGCAAACTGCACTGTGATTATTTCAGATGAGTTGATAGGTTCGCCAGTTGTTACGAATCCAGACATACTTATTATAATGAATGATGCATCGCTTAAGAAATTCCAGCCAAGGCTTAAACAAAATGGCATCCTTATAATGGATTCGTCTCTTATTAAGGATTCTGTGCTGCGGTCTGATATCGAGATTATCGAAGTTCCTGCAACAGAGATGTCGAGAACAATTGGTAATACAAAATCTGCCAATATGGTACTACTTGGTGCAGTTATTGCAAGGACCGGACTACTCAGTGAGACATCTGTGTTTGAGGCCCTCAAAAGTTCTATGCCGCAAAGAAGAAAGAAAGGCACTGGAGTTAATAAAAAGGCTATTATTGAAGGGGTGAGATTCATTGAAGATAAGAAAGGCTAAGATATCTGATCTAAAACTGGTTCACAAGCTGATAAACGATTTTGCAAAGAAAGAGGAGATGATCCCAAGGTCTCTCAATGAGCTCTATGAAAATGTGAGGGATTTTGTTATAGGTGAAGATAATGGAAAAATATGCGGAGTATGTGCACTGCACATAATGTGGGAAGACCTTGCAGAGATACGTTCACTCGCAGTAGACCAAAAATATCAAAAAATAGGCATAGGGAAAAACCTTGTTAAACAATGCCTCAAAGAGGCAAAGGTATTAGGCATAAAGAGGGTCTTTGCCCTGACATACCACCCGGAAATTTTTAAAAAGATAGGGTTTGTTGACACTGACAAGTCAAGCCTTCCTCAGAAGATATGGGGAGATTGTTTACGTTGTCCCCGTTTCCCGGAATGTAATGAACATGCGGTTATTATATATCTGTAATCAAACTAAATAACAAACGTAAAGTATACAGGCAGGACATAGCATTTTCGCTCATTCTCGGTCGTGCCGACCTCCGAGGAAAATTCTTTCTACGAAAGAATTTAAAGCCGCTCAAATACTATGCCCTGCCTGTATCATCTGCATTAGAAGTTCTGATCCACTTTCTCAAATGTAACCTCACTGTTTTACAATACTTCTATAAAAACATGTTCTGTGTCCTGTATGGCAAGCACCTGAGCCGTG
>Ga0315282_10012579_pt1 | contig 12930 bp, 9 predicted proteins | sample YL17G07_20_MG_FD_203693 | JGI IMG/M metagenome (GOLD analysis project Ga0315282, IMG submission 203693) | Sediment microbial communities from Yellowstone Lake, YNP, Wyoming, USA - YL17G07_20 | ecosystem: Environmental > Aquatic > Freshwater > Lake > Sediment | place: USA: Wyoming | collected...
GGGAGCGATATTATAAAAAAGATCAATTCCCAGCGCAGGCAGATGATTATTGATATATTTGGCAGGGTTTCAGAGATTGACAGGGTGGATTATCTGAGGGTTTTATCCAAGGTAGAAGATATATTATCAGGGGGGCAGGCCAATGAAAAAAATAACAAAATTGTTTATTAAGGGCAGTTTAATGATCATTGTTCTGTGTTTGTTTCTTTCGCAGAGTTTTGCTGAAGATGTTAAACCCGGGAAAGAATTGACATTGGAAGATTGTTACCGTCTCGCTCTTAAACAGAGCGAAATAATCGCTATTGATTCCGAGATTATCAAAGAAACTGAAGCGCATTTTACTCAGGCGCTTGGCACGATTTTACCGCAGGTCTCTTTTGCTTGGGCCCAAACCAACAAGGATTCAAGAAGGGCATTCAGTTCTTATAATAATAACGGGAGTTTTGAAAGCAAGTTTGTTTTCACGCAGACTCTCTTTTCAGGTTTTAAGGAATTTGCCGGTATGTCAGGCAGCGGGTACGAAAAAAAACAGCGTATCAATGAGAGAAAACGCGCAGAAGAGCTTCTTTTTGTTGACGTCTCCGATGCATTTTATCTCTTAATTGAAAAGCAGGAAGATTTGAAGACCCTGGGCCTTATTCGCAAGGCATTCAATGATAGAATCGCTGAATTAAAAAAAAGAGAGGATGTAGGAAGATCCAGGCATAGCGAAATAGTTAATACTGAGTCCCAGCTTTATAATGTAGAAGCGGAAATACAGCTTGTTAAAAGCCAAGAGCTTATTGCCAAGGAGCTTGTGACTTTTCTTATAGGCAGGGATCCAGGAGCGCTTTCTGATAAGGAAGATACGCCGGATTTGCTGGAGGCTGAATCATTTTATATAGTTAATGCCGGATCCAGATCTGATGTTAAGGCTGCTGATTTTGCAACAGGCGTGGCTAAAAAAAAGGCTTATATAGCAAAGACTGATTTGCTTCCAACAGTAACATTGGAAGGCGATTATTACGAGAGGCGCAATACAACACCTCTGGATGTCAACTGGTCTACTTTACTTACAATTAATGTCCCAATTTTTGAAGGCACAACTATCTATGGGAATATTCAAGAGGCTAATGCTAAGTCCCGCGAAAGCGAATTGCAGTATTTGCGTGTAAAACGCCTGGCGGCTCAGGATATCCACGATTCTTATGTCAGCGCCTATACCACCATACTAAGGTCTGAGGTCTTGGGAAAAGCGCTGAAGTCCGCAGAATTGAATTATTCCTTACAGACGCAGGATTATCAGAATAATCTGGTTTCTAACCTGGATGTATTAACAGCGATCCAGGATTTTGGCAGTACGCGCAGGAGTTACATTCAAGCGTTATATGAGAAGAAGCGCGCATACTGGCAGTTACAGACAGCTATTGGAAATAATATAAAGGATAAAAAATAAATGACGCTTTCTGATATAGCGATTAAGAATCCGGTTTTTTCATGGATGCTGATGTTCGGGCTTATATTATTCGGGCTTATAAGTTTTAATATGCTGGGCGTAAGCCAGCTTCCTGATGTTGACTTCCCGGTTGTTTCTGTGAGCCTTACATGGGAAGGTGCTGCGCCGGAGGTTATGGAATCAGATGTGGTGGATATCGTAGAAGACGCGATAATGGGCGTCCAAGGCGTGCGCGATGTCTCGTCTCAGATACGACAGGGGAGTGCGAGTGTTACAGTTGAATTCGAGCTTGACAGAAATATTGATGTAGCTATGCAGGATATCCAGACAAAGATTGACCAGGCTCAGAGAAATCTCCCTAAAGATATGGATCCTGCAGTTGTGACCAAGACCAATCCTGATGACCAGCCTATCGTATTCCTTTCAATATCTTCTGACAAGATGTCGTTGCGTGATTTGATGACATATGTTCAGAATTACGTGAAAGACAAGTTTTCCACTATTAGCGGAGTAGGCGAAATATTTTTGGGCGGGTTTACAGACCGGAATCTTCGCATATGGGTAGATGCTAATAAACTGGACCAATATCAACTGACAATCGGGGATATTGTTAACGCGGTGCAGGAAGAGCATCAGGAAATGCCTGCGGGCCGTATTGAAGCTAAAGAAAAAGAATTTAATGTCCGTGTTATGGGCGAAGCCCTGACTACAGAAGAATTTGAGAATATCCTGATTCCAAAACGCGCAGGGGAGCCTGTATATAAACCGATTTATTTAAAAGATGTCGCTTTTATTGAAGACGGCCTTGCAGATATCAGGCGAATTGTGCGGAGTTCTGGAAAACCAGCTATTGCTATGGGTATCCGAAAACAACGCGGATCCAATGAAGTTGAAGTAGCGCATAAGGTTTTAAAGCGGCTTGAAGAAATCAGAAAAACGCTTCCCGAAGGCATGCAGGCTACTGTGCGTTTTAACCGCACCAAGTTTAGCGAGGATTCAATTCATGAATTGACATTTACTCTTTTGCTTTCAGCGCTTCTCACGTCCCTTATTTGCTGGCTTTTTCTGGGCTCGTGGAGTGCCACATTAAATATCTTGCTTGCCATTCCCACATCTATTCTGGGCTCGTTTATCGTAATACATTTCTTAAAATTTACGCTTAATACTTTTACAGTGCTTGGCCTTTCGCTTGCCATTGGTATTGTTGTAGACGATGCTATCATGGTTTTGGAAAATATTGTGCGTCATAGAGAGAAAGGCCTCGAGCAGGTTGAAGCCGCCCGGCAGGGCGCGCGCCAGATTACTTTTGCTGCGCTTGCCGCTACGATTGCGCTTATTTCAATATTTCTGCCTGTGGCTTTTATGTCAGGGATAATAGGGAAGTTCTTTTATCAGTTTGGCATGACTATTTCTATAGCTGTAGCTATTTCTCTTCTGGAGGCTTTAACGCTTGCGCCAATGCGGTGTTCGCAATTTCTTGAAATAGGGAAGCGCAAGACTATTATAGGAAAAAATATTGATAATGGCCTTCAGTACATGGCAGAACGTTATCACGCCGGGCTTACCATGGCTTTAAATAATAGAAAAAAGGTTGTTGTCTCCGCTATCCTCTTTTTTCTCGTATCTCTTTTGTTTCTGGGCTTTTTACGAAAAGAATTCGTGCCGGCTCAGGACCAGAGCATGTTTATGTGCAGGCTGCAGACGCCTGTAGGTTCTTCCATTACTTTTACGGACGAGCGTTTTAAAAAGGCAGAGGAGTTTGTTTTAAACAGGCCTGAGGTAAAAGGCGCGATAAGCATAATAGGCGGCTTTGGAGGAGGGGAGGTAAATTCCGGAATGTTTTTTGTAACATTTAAAGATCCCGGAGACCGGCCTATAGTGCCTCCTGCCAGGCACAGGCTTTCGCAGGCTGAATTAATGGCTGTCTTCCGCAAAAATTTAAACCAGGTACCGGATATTAAAGCTACTATCCAGGATTTATCGCTTTCCGGGTTTTCCGCGCAGAGGGGTTATCCTATTGAATTTTCAGTGCGCGGGCCTGACTGGGAAAAATTAGCCGAATGTTCGGAAAAGATCCGCAAGGAGATGGAAAAAAACAACCTCATGATAGATGTGGATACTGATTACCTGGTTGCTATTCCTGAAATCCGGATTATTCCTGACAGGTTGAATGCTGATGCCAAGGGGGTCAGCGTAGATACTATTGGAAGCACTATTAATTCTCTTATAGGAGGAGAGCGCATCGGTAAATATACAAAAGATGGCAGGCGTTATGACGTACGGGTCCGCCTAATACCTTCTCAGCGCACCGAGGCTGAAAATATAGGCAAGTTATGGGTTTGGAACAATAGGGGCGAGCAGGTTAATTTAAAAGACGTTATAAAAATTACCGAAAAGCTGACTCCTTTGACCATTACGCGTAAAAATAGAGAAAGGGCTATTTCTATTTTTGCCAATGTGGCTCCCGGCAAATCTCAGGTTGTCGCCTTGGATGAGGTTAATAAAATTGCAAAAGGAATTTTACCGGAAAATTACCACATTGTTTTTAGCGGAAGCACTAAAACATTTCAGGAGTCATTTACGAGCCTTATGTTTGCTTTCTGGCTTGGGATAATTGTTGCTTACATGGTCCTGGCGTCGCAGTTTAATAATTATATTCATCCGATTTCAGTGCTTTTTGCGCTTCCTTTTAGTATTTCCGGAGCCCTTATAGCCTTGTGGATTGCAGGCCAGTCATTAAATATTTATAGTATTATCGGTCTTATTCTTTTAATGGGCATTGTCCAGAAAAATTCTATTCTTCTGATTGATTTTACCAATCAGTTCCGGGAACAAGAAGGCCTTACTCCTCGCGAGGCATTATTAAAAGCGTGCCCTACGCGGTTACGCCCGATTCTTATGACTGCAGCATCTACTGTTGGAGCAGCGATACCTCCAGCCCTGGCTTTAGGGCCTGGCGCTGAAACCCGCATCCCTATGGCAATAACAGTCATAGGAGGGGTTGTAGTTTCAACAGGGCTTACTTTGTTCGTAGTGCCGTGCGTTTACAGCCTTTTTATAAAGTTCGAAGGCAGTAGGAAAAAAATTGTTTTTTCATCTGATTCAGGCCAATAATTCTGCTTCGCTCTTAGGGTATAAACTTAAGCTTGCGTGACGAGCTACGCAGAACTTGTCCTGCTTCGCTCTTAGGGTATAAACTTAAGCTTGCGTGACGAGCTACGCAGAACTTGTCCTGCTTCGCTCTTAGGGTATAAACTTAAGCTTGCGTGACGAGCTACGCAGAACTTGTTCTGCGAAGCCCGTCATAGTAAGCCCAATACTATACCCTAGGGCGAAGCAGAATTTTCTCGCCAACAAACATTTTTTGTGATATAACAATAAAATTATGAATATTCAGGATGGATGGGAAAAAGCTTTAAAATATACTAAGATTATAAGGCCCAGGCCGAAGGAGTTATTAACCTTTGAGGCAACAGAGGTGCCATATATATTTTTATCAGAGTCTCTGGTAAATTTAGGGGATACTGTGGTTAGAAAAGGCCATGTGATGGTTGAAAAGCCGGCTATAATCCTTCCCAGCAATCTGCCTCAATTCGAAGGTTTTGATTTTGAAAAAGAATTTCATTCGGGACAGGACATGATTTTAAATTTTCTGCTTGTCCGCGGAATTAGTTTTCCGTCTTTGAAATATAATAATAAAACCCATTCGCTTGATATTTACGAGGGCCATCTTGAAAAAGCGATCGGGTATTATTCTGATAAATTGCAGCAAGGAGAAGATGTTGCTAACGGCCTGGTGGCAGGGCCCGAGGACTTCTGGCAGTTTTCCATCCTGATTTTTATAGCTACCCAGATTATACGCTCGGCAGACAGCGATATTAGAAAACTATTGGAACGGTTCAGAAAAGAACAAGGTTAGTCTGTTATGAATTCCTTAGCCAATTTTGCCCCCACCGTTTTGATTCGCTTTGTGAATGCAAAACGAATCAGTGAGGGCAAAATTCAACGGCGACTATGCATCTAGATATAAAGAATTTTACCCTGGAAGAATTTAAAAAAGAATTGGAAAATATTTCGGAGCCTTCTTATAGGGCTGAGCAGATATTTTCCTGGATCTATAAAAAGGGCGTGAGCGATTTTAACGCCATGAATAATCTGCCGAAACCTTTCAAAGACAAGCTGTCACAATCTTACCTTGTAGGGGAAATAAAACTTTTAAAGCACCTTAAATCCATTGATCAGACAGAGAAATTTTTATTTGAGCTAAGCGATGGAAATTTGATAGAGACAGTTTTGATATACGCCTGGAACAGAAAGACGCTGTGCATATCTACTCAGGCAGGATGCAAGTTTGCATGTTCATTTTGCGCGAGCGGTATGAACGGTTTTAAAAGGGACTTGAGTGTTTCGGAAATATTGAGCCAGATAATGTCTATTGAGCATAATTTGAAACACAAGATAACAAATTTTGTTTTTATGGGGATGGGGGAGCCGTTCGATAATTATGATAATGTGTCAAAGGCCATAAAAATAATGAATTCCAAAAAAGCAATGGGCATAGCGACCAGGAGAATTACTGTTTCCACTTCCGGTATAATTCCTGGCATTGAAAAATTTAAAGAATTAGGCCTCCAGGTTAATTTATCCATATCTCTTCACGCTGCTACCAATGAATTGCGAGACAAGCTTATGAGCGTTAATAAAAAATATCCTCTCGAGAAACTTCTAAAGACTTGTGAGGACTACATGGAAAATGGCGGCAGGATGCTTACTTTTGAATATATATTGATTAAAGGCGTAAATGATTCGCAAAAAGATGCAGATGAACTTGCAAGGATAGCGAAGGGATTAAAGGCAAAGGTCAATCTGATAGCTTACAGCTTTATACCTGGCCTAAATTTTCAGGCCCCTCTGGAAAGAAATGTGAAAATCTTTGAAGATAAACTGCTTAAAAGAGGGGTTAGCGTGACTGTTAGGGATTCCAAGGGTAAGGATATAATGGCTGCCTGTGGCCAATTAGCAGGAAAGGGTAGTGATGGGGATTAAAAAATGGCCGAAAAATGATAGGCCAAGAGAAAAACTTTTTAAATATGGCGAGCATACTCTTACCAACGCAGAGCTTTTAGCGATATTATTTCGCAGCGGGGTTAAAGGCGCTAGCGCAGTAGACCTCGGACGGCAGGTAGTGGAACATTTTAAGACTTTTAGAAAGATGAGCCATACTAATATTTCCGAGATGAGAAATTTTAAAGGTATTGGGGACGCAAAGATTGCCCAGTTAAGGGCTAGTTTTGAGATAGCGAGGAGGTTTATGTCTGAGCCTAAAAAGGCGTCCATGGCAATAAAATCTCCAAAAGATGCTGTTCGGCTTTTTATGCCAAGGTTGAGAGATATTAAAAAAGAAATATTTCAGGTCTTGCTGTTAAATAGTAAAAATAATATAATAGATATCATCGAAATAGAAGAGGGAACTGTTGACCATGCTAATCCCGAGATCAGAGAGATAGCTTTGAAAGCGCTTCAGAATTTTGCGGCAGGGATAATAGCGGTTCATAATCATCCTTCTGGCGACCCTGAGCCTAGCAAAGAGGATATGACGTTTACCAAGAATCTTACGACAGCTTGCAGGGCTCTTGAAATAGATGTTATGGATCATATAATAATAGGAGATAATAAGTATTATAGTTTTGCAGAGCATAAGTGCCTGTAGCTCAGTCTGGATAGAGCGGCTGGCTTCGAACCAGTAGGCCGCAGGTTCAAATCCTGCCAGGCACGCCAACATTTTAAACAGGATTTGAAGAGAGTCCCGATAAATACGACGAATAGGAGTATTTGTTTATCGGGACGAGTGGCCGACCCTGAGCGACCGAGGACGTAATGTCCGAGGAAGTGCCGAGGCCTCCGGACGAGGCCGAAGCGAAGGGCGCCAAATCCTGCCAGGCACGCCATTCTGCTATGCCCTTAGGGTTTATTTGAGGGTAAGCGTGACGGGCTTCGCAGAATAAATTCTGCGTAGTTCGCCACGCAAGCTCAAATGTATGTCCTAAGAGCGAAGCAGAACTATTTGTGAAGTTAGGGTGTTAACGAAGCGTTAGCACCTGAAAGTCGTTGACGAATTTTTTAACCTGTGATATCATTTAAACTTAACGTCTGAACCGATGATACGTCCCCATAGCTCAGTTTTGCTACGCCCTTGGGGTATAGTAGTTAGAATATATGATGGGCTTCGCAGAACTTAAAGCACTTGCGTAGCTCGTCATGGCAAGTTTAAGAATATATAATCAAAGAGCGAAGCAGTGCCCCCATAGCTCAGCCTGGTAGAGCAGATCCCTCTTAAGGATAAGGTCACAGGTTCGAACCCTGTTGGGGGTACCATAAACTACTCGCTAAGCTATGTGTGGGGGGCGAATTTTCGCTCGGATTCAGGGCGGATGGCGAAATTGGCAGACGCGCTAGCCTTAGGAGCTAGTGGGGAGACCCTTGGAGGTTCAAATCCTCTTCCGCCCACCAAAGTGCTTTAAGGATTTGTTATTTGAAAATATATATGCGGGAGTAGCTCAGTGGTTCTGCTGCGCCCTTGGGGTATAGTAGCGGAAATTGTATGGCGGGCTTCGCAGAATTTATTCTGCGTAGCTCGTCATAGTAAGCTTAAGTGTATACCCTAAGAGCGAAGCAGAAGCGGGAGTAGCTCAGTGGTAGAGCTTCTCGTTGCCAACGAGAAGGTCGCGGGTTCGAACCCCGTCTCCCGCTCCAATATTTGATCAAGGGGTTCGAAGAGAGCCCTGTTTTGAAATACGACACTGCTATTGCGACGAATAGGAGCAATGTTTAGCAGGCCGGCCGAGATGTGAGGCCGGCTATGGAGTATTTCAAGGGCGAGTGGCCGACCCGGAGCGAAGCGAAGGGCGCCGAACCCCGTCTCCCGCTCCGAATTTTACGGAGTAAAATTCGTCCCGAGCCCCGATTTATCGGGACGAGGGGGCAGATTTAACAAATTAAACCTTTAAAGGAGGAACAGTATGCGTATTTTAGATTTTTTGAATGAGAAAGCAGTATCGGCGGATTTAAAATCCCAGGATAAAAACAGCGTTATAAAAGAGCTCGCAGATCTCTTGGTTAAATCAGGCCAGTTGAAGCCTAAAGACAAGGATGCTGTTGTAAAAGTTCTTTTAAACAGGGAAACCCTTGGTTCAACAGGCATTGGCCAGGGCGTAGCAATACCCCACGGAAAATGCGAATACGTGAGCGAACTGATAGGCGCTTTTGGAATATCTAAAACCGGCATAAAGTTTGATTCACTTGACGGAGAGCCAGCCTATATCTTTTTTCTGCTATTGGCCCCAATAGAATCTTCAGGTCCGCATCTCAAAGCGCTGGCGCGCATCTCAAAATTGTTGAAAGATAAATATTTCAGGGATTCTCTAAAAGGCGCAGACAGCGAAAAAAACCTAATTAAGATTATAAAAGAAGAAGATATTAGAAGGGCGTAATTTAGAGGCAAAGGCCGATAATAGGCAGGTTTTAACCAGCCTATTATGAAGGCCTTTGTGACAAAATTGTAGGGCAGGCTTTAGCCTGCCATTAAGGATTGACATGCGAAGGTTAAAGTGGTTATATCCTGGAATGAAAATAAAGCGCTGGATATTTACTTCTAGTTCAGGAGTTTTATTGGTTGCGATAGGCTCTGTCATACTTATACTTAAAAAATTTCCTGACTCAAAGATTGTCGGAAGCGCTATTGCGGTCTTGGGCGCATTGATAGTTATATATGGCATGAAGAGGATGCTAAAATCATTTATTGCAGTTTTTCTTCCCAAGAGAGAAAAAGAACTTGTAGATATTATGTACCATTACCGCCAGCTTGAAAAAGGGCCAAAGATAGTGGTTATAGGAGGAGGGACAGGCCTTTCAACCATTCTTCATGGTTTAAAAGAACAGACAAGTAATATTACAGCAATAGTGACTGTCGCAGATGACGGCGGGTCTTCGGGACGGCTGAGAGAACAGTTTGGCATACTTCCGCCCGGGGATATAAGAAATTGCCTTGTTGCGCTTGCAGATGCAGAGCCTCTCATGCGTGACCTTTTTCAGTTCAGGTTCGGGGATGAATCAGAATTAAAAGGGCATAGTTTCGGGAACCTATTTATAACTGCGATGTGTAAGGTTACTGGAGATTTTGAAAAGGCAATCAAAGAATCCAGTAAAGTCCTTGCAATAAGAGGCAGGGTCATTCCTTCTACATTTGAGAAAGTTAAGCTTGTGGCAGAATACCAAAATGGCCAAAAGACAGTAGGTGAAACAAAGATAGCGAAACAGAATTCTCCTATAAAAAAGGTATATTTAGATCCTGTGCATTGCAAAGCTAGCTCAGAATCATTTGAGGCGATAGCTGAAGCAGATATAATAGTTCTTGGGCCTGGCAGTTTATATACAAGTGTCATACCGAATCTTTTGGTGGACGGCATAGTGGAAAAGATTGCTCAATCCAAATCTCCCAAGGTTTATATCTGCAATGTAATGACGCAGTCCGGCGAAACAGATAACTATACAGCGTTTGACCACATGAACGCTCTTATAACCCATACGCGGCCTGATATAATTAATTATTGCATCGTAAACATAGGAAAGGTGCCCAAAGAACTTCTTAAGAAATATGAAGAAGAAGGCGCTTATCCTGTTGTGGCTGATTCGGACAAAATTACAGAGAATGGCTACAACGTGATAGAAGGGGATGTAGTGAATATTCAGAATCATGTAAGGCACGACGCCAAAAAACTCTCAAAGGTTATTATAGACCTTACACTTAAGACAAAAGGCAAAAAGATATCCATTGATTAAGCAGGTTGCTATGTTGATAGAAAAAAAATTAACTATTAAGAATGAGCAGGGGCTTCACGCCAGGCCTGCGGCACTATTTGTGCAGATAGCCAATAAATATGAAAGCGATATAATTGTGAGAAAAGGCAGGCAGGAAGTTAATGGAAAATCTATAATGGGGCTGTTGACTCTTGCGGCAGAAAGAGGCGCTAAACTTAATATTAAAGCAAATGGTCCTGATGCTAAAGAGGCAATCGAAGAGCTTGAAAAGGTAATATCGGGAGATACACCATAATGTCATTAAAAGGTATACCGGCTTCACCCGGGATAGTCATAGGAAAAGCCTTTTTATTCGATACAAGGCAGCTTATCGTTACCGAAAAGGATATTAAACAGGATATTATTCCTTCCGAGATTATCCGTTTTGAGGAAGCTCTTATAAAGACGCGTTCCGAGATACTTGTTATACAGAAAAAGATTTCACGCGAAATGGGCGTCCAACACGCAGAGATATTCAACGCTCATTTGCTTGTCCTGGAAGACAGGATGTTGATAGAGGAAGTTATAGAAGGCCTTAAAAAAGAGCATAAATGCGTTGAATATGTATTTTCAAAAGTTATCGCCAAATATATAAAAGTCTTTTCTAAAATGAATGACGAATACCTTAAAGAAAGGACTAGTGACATAGAAGATGTGGGCAAGAGGATTTTGAAAAATCTTATAGGCGTTCAGGAAAAAACCCTTAGCGATCTAAAGGAACAGGTAATAGTAGTTGCATATGACCTTTCTCCGTCTGATACCGCTAATATGCATAAAAAGAATGTCATGGGATTTGTCACTGATATAGGCGGCAGGACTTCTCATACCGCAATCATGGCGAAGTCTTTGGAGATTCCTGCTGTGGTAGGCCTTGAAAAGGCTACGACCAAAATAAAGCCGGACGATATCCTGATTGTGGATGGGACAGGCGGGATTGTGATAATAAATCCGGATAAGGCGGTCCTTAGAAAATACGAGACAAAACAACAGAAATTTGTAAAGTTTGAAAAAACACTTTTAGATTTTAAAGATAAACCAGCTATTACAGTTGACGGCTACAAAGTAGAGGTTTCTGCAAATATTGAATTGCCGGATGAGGTATCTTCTGTTATTGCGCATGGCGCAGAAGGCATAGGACTATACCGTACGGAATTTCTTTACATGAATAGAAACGATGTCCCTGGCGAAGAAGAGCAGTTTGAGGCATATAAAAAAGTAGCCGCCAAACTTTCCAAAAGCCCTGTTATAGTCCGTACGCTTGACTTGGGCGGAGATAAATTCTTATCGCAGCTTAAATTTCCGCATGAGATGAACCCGTTTCTTGGGTGGAGGGCAATAAGATATTGCCTTGCAAAGCCGGAAGTTTTTAAAGTCCAGTTAAGGGCCATACTCCGCGCAAGCGTATTCGGAAATGTAAAGATCATGTTTCCTATGATATCCGGCCTCGGAGAGCTCCGGCAGGCGATAGAAGTTTTAGAAGAAGCAAAACAGGAATTAAAAAATAAGTCTATAAATTTTAAGCAGGACATAGAAGTTGGGGCAATGATAGAGATACCGTCAGCTGCTTTAACCTGCGATCTTTTGGCTAAAGAAGTAGATTTTTTCAGCATAGGAACCAATGACCTCATACAGTATTCTCTGGCAGTGGATAGAGCCAATGAAAAAATAGCTTACCTATATAAGCCTACGCATCCAGCTGTATTGAGGCTTATAAAAAATATTATAGATTCAGGCCACAAAGAAAATATATGGGTAGGTATGTGCGGAGAGATGGCTGCAGAACCCGGGTTTGTCCTTATACTCCTAGGGATGGGGTTGGACGAATTCAGCATGAGTCCTGTAGTGGTCCCTGAAGTGAAATATGTTATCAGTAATGTGAAATTTGAGGATGCCAGAAAAGTTGCAGAAGAGGCATTGACCTTACCTACAGGCGAAGAGGTAGAAGTTTTTGCAAATAAAAGACTGAATGAGCTAATCCCATGGCTCAGGAAGACCAAGAAGCAATAGCAGGCTCCCCGAATGAATAAGTTAAACGATTTGAAATTAATAAAAAAGCTGGATTGTTCAAATATGCTGAAATTTATTTCAGATTTGCCTGAACAATGCCGCGATGCATACGGAATCGGAAATTCCAGTAATATAAATAAGCCCGCAGTCAAAATAAATAATATAGTATTTGCAGGAGTTGGAGGCTCTGGTATAGGAGCTTGCATGGTAAAGGTTTATCTGCAGGGTGAGCTTAAGATACCCATATCAATATGTCGAAATTATACATTGCCTGATTTTATGGGAGAAAACACCCTGCTATTCTGCTCAAGCTATTCCGGCAATACTGAAGAGACGCTTTCTTGTTTTGAACAGGGGCTTAAAAAAAATGCTTTTATAATTACAATAGGCTCAGGCGGCAGGTTAAAAGAATTATCTTTAAAAAATAATATCGCTCATATATTGATTCCCGAGAGGTATCCTCCCAGGGCAGCTATCGGCTACATGTCCATAACAGTGCTTGGGGTTTTAGCAAAGCTCGAGCTTATAAAAGATAAGGAAGATGATGTGAAAGAGCTTTTTACTATACTTACTGATATAAGAGATAAAGAAATAGGCCCCAGTATCCCTATGGAAAAAAATATTTCCAAGCA
>Ga0315282_10012581_pt1 | contig 12925 bp, 14 predicted proteins | sample YL17G07_20_MG_FD_203693 | JGI IMG/M metagenome (GOLD analysis project Ga0315282, IMG submission 203693) | Sediment microbial communities from Yellowstone Lake, YNP, Wyoming, USA - YL17G07_20 | ecosystem: Environmental > Aquatic > Freshwater > Lake > Sediment | place: USA: Wyoming | collected...
CACGGTCTACAAACTCGGATTGCACGGATCTTCAATACTTATGGCCCGCGGATGAGGCTCGATGACGGAAGGGCCCTGCCCAACTTCATCGTCCAGGCGCTGAAGGGAGAGGATATCACTGTCTACGGCAACGGCAATCAAACCAGAAGTTTCTGTTATGTAGACGATCTGATAGAAGGAATCAAAAAACTTCTTGATTCCGACGAGCCTGAACCTGTCAATCTGGGAAACCCTGAGGAGATCACCATCTTAGACTTCGCAAAAGAGATCGTCCACTTGACGGGAAGTAAAAGCCGGATCAAGTTTTGTCCTTTACCTCAAAACGACCCCAAAGTGAGGCAACCGGATATCACCAAGGCAAAAAGAATACTGGGATGGGAACCGAAAGTAAGTCGTCAGGAAGGACTGAAGAGGGCTCTTGAATATTTTAAGAAGAAGCTGTCAGGGGCTTAAATTTTCCCCTCACCTCACCTCGTCTCCGCTCGGATTCTGTCGCAACCCCTTCTTGTCATTGCGAGCGACCGAAGGGAGCATGCCTGCACGCCGTAGTACCTGCTGTCACAGAAATGTATCGTGGCAGGCGTGCCAATATGCCCTGTGAGATTGCCTCGGTCGTTTCCTGCCGCCCCGCAGATAGGCACTTCCTTGCAATGACATTACGACGTAGTCCCGCTGGGAACACGGGCAGAATCATTCTCCGACGGAGTGAATATCCGGATTTGAATCCGTTCCTCCAGAATGGATTTCGCGGTTTGAAGTCCCAGAAGAATTTCAAGGAAATTCCCTTCTCCTTCGGCGAAACAAAGCCGAAGCCTCTTGATCCACTCTCCATTGAATGAATACTCGCTGAGGTCTAAGCAATCTGCGATCCCTTCAATGAGCACCTCTGCTAATTTACCGCAATCCACGTTGTAGCTCTCTTCATAGGGGAGGGAAAGGCAGACATCTAAAGCATCCAGTTTCTTCAGGGTCTCCAAGAGATGGGCGGAGAGTTCCCGAACGCGAAGATAACTATATTCTCTCACCTCTCCCAGGCCGAGAAGAAGGATCATCCGGGGCATGACCCGTCCCTGCGAGGGAATGAGCGTCGTCTCCTTCCAGTGGCCGGTCAACTTCTTTTCTGCCAGAAGTCGAGACAACATCCCATTGAGTCTCCAGTCGATCAGGCCAGTCGATCCGCCCAGGGGCCTTTCGTCCCTGAAGAACCCGGTAACGAGCACGTCACACTCCTGAACATCAACCCCTTCTTTTGAAAGAATGATATCCATATCAATTAGAAAATAGGTTCCGTTGCTCTTCTCAATAAGTTCACGTAACGGGGTTCGTAATCGTAACCCTGGCCCAAAACCGGGGATTAGTTCCAAAACCGACCTTCTGACCTTAGGCAGAGACTATTCTTATTGAATCGGTTTATGGACCACTTCGTTCTGGATTCGATCTAAAATGCCATTGATGAAGCTTCCAGAGTCTTCGGAGCCGTATCTTTTTCCGAGGTCAATGGCTTCGTTGATGGTCACTTTGGGGGGGATGTCTTCGCAGTAAAGGAGTTCAAAGAGAGCCATGCGAAGGATGTTTCGGTCGATCACGTCAATACGATCTAAACGCCAATTTTCAGAATATCGTTCAATGAGCCGGTCTAACTCCTGACGGTGTTCCAAAACACCCAGGACAAGACGTCTTAGAAACTCATCTGTCTTCCCATCGGGCAAAAAATGTTCCTGGAACTGCGTGAGGAGCGCGGTGGCGTCCTGTTTCGTGATATTCAATTGATAAAGAGCCTGGAGGGCAAATTCCCTCGATTTTCTTCTCGGAATCGAGTCGTGCCGACTTTTCCCCAAACTATGCTTTACCTTTTCCAATCTCCTTCATGAGATTGGCCATTTCGATGGCTGACATGGCTGCGTCAAAACCCTTATTCCCGACTTTTGTCCCTGCCCTTTCAATCGCCTGTTCAATGGTATCAGTGATCAAAACCCCGAAGGAGATGGGAATTTCGCTTTCCAAGGTGAGACTGGCAATCCCTTTGGTGACTTCATTGGCAATATAACCGAAATGCGGAGTGGCTCCTCGAATCACAGAGCCCAGGCAGATGACGGCATCGTACCGGCCACTCTTCACCATCTTTTTTGCCGCAAGGGGAATTTCAAAAGCCCCTGGAACCCGGGCCACCGTGCAATCTCCCTCTTCGGCACCGCTTCGCCGCAAGGCATCCATCGCCCCCTCCAGAAGTCGCTCACCAATAAAGTCGTTGAATCGGCTCAACACAATCCCGAACCTGAGTCCCTTGGCCATCAATTTGCCTTCGAAGGTCTTCACCATCTTCTCTTCTCCTTTCGTCGTTTGCGACCCTTCCCTGCGCGGTGCAGCCTGCCTATTCTCCCGGCTTGATGGAGAGCAGGTGACCCATCTTCTTTACCTTGGCCTTTAAATATTCAATATTTTCCTGGTGGGGTTTTGTCTCAATGGGAACTCTCTCGACCACCTCAATGCCGTATCCTTCCAGACCGATGATCTTTCGAGGATTGTTTGTCATCAGCCGAATCTTATGAAGACCAATATCCGCTAAAATCTGAGCCCCGATTCCGTAATCCCTCATGTCGGCTTTAAATCCCAATGCCTCATTCGCCTCCACGGTATCCTTCCCCGTATCTTGAAGACAATAGGCTCTTAATTTATTGACCAGTCCGATTCCTCTCCCTTCCTGCCTCATGTAGACGATAACCCCCTTCCCCTCTTTTTCTACCATCGCCATGGCCGTATGAAGTTGCTCCTCGCAGTCGCATCGCCTCGACCCGAAGACATCACCGGTCAGGCACTGAGAATGAACCCTCACCAGAACCGTATCCTCCGGTCCGATCTCTCCCTTGACCAAGGCGATGTGGTGAAAGGGATCCACATCATTTTCATAGGCAATGGCTTTAAACACACCCCCGTATTTCGTAGGAATGGTAGCTGTGACAATCCTACGGACTAACGATTCTTTATTGAGGCGATATTTGATCAGGTCGGCAATGGTTACAATTTTTAGACCATGTTCTTCAGCGAAGATCAGAAGATCAGGCATCCTTGCCATGGTGCCGTCATCCTTCATGACTTCACAGATCACCCCTGCGGGCTTCAACCCTGCCAATCTTGCTAAGTCGACCGATCCCTCGGTCTGACCGGTTCGAACCAGCACTCCACCCTGTCTTGCTCTCAAAGGAAAGATATGCCCGGGGGAGACCAGATCTTCCGGCTTGGACTCTTCATCCACGGCAGTCAATATCGTTGTTGCACGGTCGGCTGCTGAAATACCCGTGGTCACTCCTTTACGCGCGTCAACGGAGACGGTAAAAGCAGTCTGAAAACGTGATGTGTTTTCGGAGACCATCATCGGAAGGCGAAGCTCGCTCAGTCTTTCTTCTGTTAATGAAAGACAGATCAATCCTCTTCCGTATTTTGCCATAAAATTGATGGCTTCAGGCGTCACCTTCTCGGCTGCCAAGGTGAGATCGCCTTCATTTTCCCGATCCTCGTCATCGACCAGGATCACAATTTTCCCCTGACGGATATCTTCCAATGCTGCTTCAATTCTGTGAATCATCGGCTCTCAATCTCCTTTGGTAAAACCATGTTCTTTTAAGAAAGATAGATCTACTTTGCCAGATCTCTTATCCCCTCGGTCCAGGAGCTTTTCTACATATTTGCCCAAAATATCGGCTTCCACATTGACCCGGTCTCCGACCCTTTTATTCATCAGAGTCGTTTTTCCAAGGGTGTATGGGATCAGAGTCATCTCGATCTCCCCTGCCCGGCATTCATTCACGGTCAGGCTAATCCCGTCGATAGCGATCGACCCCTTTTCGACAACATATTTTGACACCGATGCGGGAATCTTTATCCTCAACCGGACAAAATCTCTTTCCTCACTTTTCCCGATGACTGCCCCGATTCCGTCGACGTGGCCGGTTACGATATGTCCACCCAGTCGGTCGGTCAGCTTCAGCGCTCTTTCCAAATTAACCGGGTCCCCTTCTTTCAACTCCCCCAATATGGTTTTTTCAAGAGTTTCTTGGGACAGGTCCAACTCGACCTCCCGTTCCTTCTTCTGAATAACAGTAAGGCAGACACCATTAATATTAATACTATCACCTACTTGCAGTTCTGTCAAATAGGATGGCAATCCTATGGTCAGCCTCTTTTCCTGCCCCCGGTACTCCACCCTCAATACCTTCCCTTTATCTTCTATGATTCCAGTGAACATTGCTTCCTTTCTGATACTAAATAGCCTTCCAAGAACACGTCTTCTCCGACCTTTTTCATCCTAATTTCTTTTAGGCCGAATGCTTCTTGAAGATGCGATACTCCTCTTCCACCAAAAATGCCGGGAGCTTGCGGGTCACCGATCAATCTTGGAGAGAAGAAGAGAAGGATCTTATCGATCAAGGCTTCATCCAGGAAGGATCCATTGACTTGACTCCCTCCCTCCACCAAAAGACTCATCATCCCAATTTCCCCCAATCTGGAGAGACATGCCTTCAAATCGACCCTTCCCTCTTTGGAATCGAGAACCAGGATCCGAACCCCTCTCTTTTCCAATTTTTCAATTTTCTCTCTCGAGGCCAACTCCGTGACGGCAATGATCGCCTTCGAAGGAGAGGTTCCGATCACCTTAGCTTCCTCCGGGATCCTCAATCGACTGTCGAGGACGATTCGATAAGGATCTCTCCCTCCCCTGATCCTGGTTGTCAGCAAGGGGTTATCTTTCAATACCGTCCCGATGCCCACCAGGATTCCATCGACTCGATTCCTCAACCTGTGGACAAGCCGTCGCGAGGCCTCTTCCGAGATCCATTTGGAATCGCCGTCTCGTGCGGCTATCTTGCCGTCCAGCGTCGCAGCAACCTTTAGAATAACAAAGGGCACTTTTTGCAGGATATATTTGCAAAAAGCCTCATTCAATCTCCGGCATTCCTTTTCCAGGATCCCGACTTGGACGTCGAGACCGGCCCCTCTCAGAATCTCGATCCCTTTCCCTTTTACCAGGGGGTTGGGATCCTCCATACCAATGACCACACGTTTCACACCCCCTTCAACGACCCTCGGGGCACACGGAGGAGTCTTCCCGTAATGGGCGCACGGTTCCAGATTGAGATAAAGCGTGGTTCCCCGAGCTTCCTCTCTTGCGCGCTTGAGTGCGACGATCTCGGCATGAGCCTCTCCCGCTTTCGCATGATACCCTTCCCCGACGACCTTGCTATCTTTCACCAGAATGGCACCTACCATGGGATTGGGTGAAGTCCTTCCGCTCCCCTTTTCCGCGAGACGGAGTACCCTTCTCATCCAGTGCTCGTCTTCTCGAACCATGCGTCCAACCAAGTACTCAAAACAAGCCGATATCGGACACTGGGTAGGGGAGGCTTTAGCCTCCCCACAACCCATTAAACGGGGCTGGAAGCCTGACTATTTCTTCTTCGTTTCTTCCTTGTCACCCAGGAGATCCTTCAGCTCGTCCATGAATTCATGAATATCTTTAAACTGCCTATAGACAGAAGCAAACCGAACATAGGCCACTCCATCCAAGCGATGGAGTTCCTCCATCACCCGCTCTCCAACCTCGGTGCTTTTTATTTCTCTCTCTCCTTTTTCCTGAAAATGAAGCTCCATGCGGTTGACGATCTTCTCAAGATCATTAATGCTGATCGGCCTCTTCTCGCAGGCCTTCTTCAAGCCATTCAAGATCTTGAGGCGATTGAAAGGTTCTCTCCTCCCGTCCTTCTTCACCACCAACGGAAGGGCATCCTCTGCTCTTTCACTGGTCGTAAATCGTTTATGGCAGCCGAGACACTCCCTTCTCCGCCGAATGGTATCCTTCTCTTTTCCCAGTCGGGAATCGACCACCTTGCTTTCGGGATGGCTGCAAAAGGGGCACTTCATATTTTCGAATGCAGAAGGCGGAATATGGAAAGTGGATTTTATATCCACTCTCTACTTTCCACCTTCTACCCTCCGCTTGCGCTTGGATTTTTCAATGTTGGTTCCCGATTCTCTCAGCATCTCTTTGGCCAGGTCGTCAGCATACCCGTCTTCATAGACGACCTTCTCAATTCCGGCATTAATAATCATCTTCGAGCAGATGATGCAAGGGTGGTTCGTGCAATAAAGGGTGGCTCCGCGGATCGCCACTCCGTGGTAAGCGGCTTGAATAATCGCATTCTGCTCGGCATGGAGGCCTCGACAGAGCTCATGCCGTTCTCCGGAAGGGACACCCTTGCTCTCCCGGAGGCATCCGATGTCGAGGCAATGGTCCAGCCGGGAGGGGGCCCCATTATAACCTGTCGCTAAGATCTTCTTGTCTTTGACGAGGACAGCCCCTACCTGTCTTCGCAGACAGGTCGACCGCTTGGCGACAAGGCGAGTGATATCCATGAAGTATTCTTCCCAAGAAGGTCGATGGGGAGTACTCTTTTTTTCCTCTTTCTTTTTCAAGGGGGAAGCATTCATCTCAAATCCCAATTCTGCATGACGCCTATACGTCACCCACGAACGATGAAAATATAGCTTCCCCTCCCCCTTGATGGGGGAGGGTGTGGGTGGGGGTGAACAATCTAACTTATATCCCCCTCACCTCAATCCTCTCCCGCCAGGGGAGAGGAGGTATTTCAACGTAATACCAAGCTCCAATCAAGGATAACCAGAACTCTCCTATTTGAGTTTTCGAAATTGGGTCATTCCTGCCTGCCGGCAGGGGAATTTATTTGTGATTTGATGCTTGCCTGCCTCCTCCGAACCAGCACGGTTCAGGGCCTGTCGGTAGGCAGGGGATTCGGTGCTTATCGGCCGAAGTTTTTCTTTTCGAGGGCCTCGATTTTTTCTAATCGCCTCTGGTGTCTTCCCCCGGCAAAAGGGGTCTCCAGCCAGACCTTCACGATTTCCTTTGCCAGCCCCTTCCCCACAATTCGGCCACCGATAATGAGGATATTTGCATCGTTATGCTCTCGACTGCATCGAGAAGAATAGAGATCATTGGCCAGAGCCGCTCTCACCCTCGGAAACTTGTTTGCCACCATGGACATCCCGATGCCGGTGCCGCAGATCAGGATACCCCTCTCCAATTCTCCCCGAGAGACCTTTTCTGCCACCGAGATCCCAAAATCTGGATAATCCACCGAATCTTCGCTGGAGGTTCCCATGTCAATAGGTTCGACGCCGAGGGATTTCAAAAAGGCTTTCAGTTCCTCTTTGAGCTCGAAGCCGCCATGGTCACACGCCAAACCAATCTGCATGTTTACCCCGTTAGAAAGCCCGATTGCCTGCCCCGTCTGAAGCCCAGCCTCTATCGGGGGAGGCAGCAGGGATGTAAATAGAATTTTCTTTAGAGCAAATACAGGGATTAAAGCCCCATGCAAACCCTCCCGTCGGAAGGCCTAAGACCTTCTAACGGGGTTTACCCTTCAAATTTTTTGAAGACGAGCGCGGCATTGGTCCCGCCGAATCCGAAGGCATTCGACATGGCAACCCTTATCGCTTTTCGCCTTGCCACATTGGGGACATAATCGAGATCACATTGGGGGTCGGGTTCCTCATAATTGATGGTGGGCGGCATGATCCCATCCCGAATAGCTAAGATTGTGAAAATGGCCTCCGTGCTTCCGGCTGCTCCCAAGAGATGACCGGTCATCGATTTGGTTGCACTGATGGGTATCCCTTTGGCATGATCACCAAATACCGTCTTGATAGCGAGCGTCTCGGTCAAGTCATTAAGCGGGGTAGAGGTTCCGTGAGCATTAATATAATCCACATCCTCTGGCTTCACTTTAGCATCTTTGATCGCCATCCTCATACATCGCACCGCACCATCGCCTTCCGGCGAAGGTGCTGTAATATGATAGGCATCACCCGTATAACCATAGCCTACCAATTCTGCATAAATTCTTGCCTTCCTGTTCAATGCAAACTGCAATTCCTCTAAGATAAGAATTCCTGCACCCTCTGCGACGACAAAACCGTCCCGGTTCTTTTCAAAGGGTCTGCAGGCCTTCTCCGGTTCGTCATTTCTTGTCGAAAGGGCCTTCATTGCATTGAACCCACCAATCGTCAGCGGGGTAATGTTCGCTTCAGTCCCCCCTGTGATCATCGCCTCCGCATCCCCGTAAACAATGGCGCGAAACGCATCTCCGATACAGTGGGCCCCTGTCGCACAGGCTGTCACCACGCACGTGTTTGGCCCTTTGGGACCAAACTGGATGGCAATCTGCCCGGATGCCAGATTGGCGATGAGCATGGGGATGAAGAAGGGACTGATCCGGCTCGGTCCTCTCTCCAAGAGGACTTTGTGATATTTTTCGAGGCTGGGCAATCCTCCCAAACCCGTTCCCACAATCACACCGATCTGCTCAGCGTTATCGGGCCCAATGGCCAACCGGGCATCCTCCACCGCTTCCTTGGTAGCCGCGATGGAATACTGAATGAAGAGATCCATTTTTTTTATCTCTTTTTTATCAATCCATGATTCCGGGTTGAAGTTTTTCACCTCCCCTGCAATCTTCGTCTCGAACCCATTTGTATCGAACCGCGTGAGGAGACCAATGCCCGACTTTCCTTCACGGGCATGTTTCCACGCTGTGTCGACTCCGATTCCAGTGGGGATCACCAACCCCATTCCTGTGACAACAACTCTTCTTCCCAAAACCTCATACCTCCTTATAATAGGAACCCTTACTGGGTGACATGGGCTTGGATATAGTCGATCGCATCCCCGACGGTCAGGATCTTCTCTGCTTCTTCATCGGAGATCTCGATATTGTACTCCTCCTCCAGAGCCATCACGAGCTCGACTAAATCGAGAGAATCGGCTCCCAAATCGTCGACGAATTTAGCCTCCGGCGTCACCTCGTTTTCGTTCACTCCCAGCTGCTCTACAATAATCTCCTTGACCCTCTTCTCAATGGACATGTAATCACCTCCTTATAAGATTACTGGAATGATGGAAAATTGGAATTTTGGAATCATGGGGTAAACCTGAACCACCATTCCATATTCCATTACTCCAGGCTTGCTGCTCTTTACATATAGATGCCACCGTTCACTTTCAATACATGACCGGTAATATAGTTCGATTCTTCGGAAACGAGGAAAAGAACGGCCTCCGCGATGTCCTCGGGTTTACCCAAACGCTCCATGGGAATCAACCGCTTCAATTCTTCCTTCACCTTCTCTGGAAGAACCTCGGTCATCGGGGTTTCGATATATCCGGGAGCGATGGCATTGACATTGATCCCTCTATGGGCAAATTCTCTCGCAATGGTTTTGGTCAAACCAATGACCCCGGCCTTTGAAGCAGCATAGTTCACCTGCCCCGCATTCCCCATCTCTCCAACCACAGAGGCAATGCTCACGATCTTCCCGCTTCTCTGTTTCGCCATGTGTCGGACAACCGTTTTGGTGCAATGAAACGTCCCCTTCAAATTGACATCGAGGACCGCATCCCAATCTTCTTCGGTCATCCTGAGGATTAGTTTGTCACGGGTGATCCCGGCATTATTGACCAGGATATCGATCTTGCCAAACTTTTCCAAGATGGCCCCTGTCATATGCTCGACATCCTCTAAACTGGCCACATTCACTTTGACCGCCACGGCTTTGACTCCGATCGACTCGATCTCCCTCGCCGTCTCTTCGGCTTTTTCGAGGTTGATATCCGAGACAACAATATCGGCGCCATGGCGAGCCAGAAGCAGCGCAACCGCTTTCCCAATCCCCTGAGCCGCCCCGGTGATCAAGGCGACTTTACCCGCAAGCTTCAATCCTTCCTCCACCTCACCCGCGCCCTCTCCCTCAAGAGACGGGGTCTCAAGGTATCTTTTTTAGAGTTTGAAGATCTTCTATATTCCTTGTTTCCACGCCGTTGTCAATCCGTTTCATCAAACCACAGAGGACTTTTCCGGGCCCGATCTCCACCACCTGTTCAATCCCCTTTTCGATCATTTTCCTCATCGACTCTTCCCAGCGCACAGGGCTCGACACCTGGGCCACTAACAGCCCTTTCACCCTCTCTTTCGAAGAATTGACCTCTGCTTCCACGTTCGTCACGACAGGGATCTTCAGATCGCTGATAGAAATCTCTTCTAATGCCCTTTCCAGACGTTCCCCTGCTGGTTTCATCAGGGGGGAATGAAAGGGAGCGCTCACCGGCAGGGGAACCGCCTTCTTCGCTTCCTGTTTTATCCTTTCGATCGCCCGCTCGACTGCTTTGGAATGGCCGGCGATGACGATCTGACCGGGACAATTAAAATTGGCAGGGCAAAGGACCTCGCCGGATGAAACCTCTTCGCAAATCTTCTCTACCTGCTCCCGTTCCATGCCGAGGACAGCTGCCATCGCTCCTTCTCCCACGGGGACAGCCTCCTGCATAAATTTCCCGCGAAGACGGACAATTTTTACTGCTTCGGAAAAGGTGAGTGCTCCGGAGGCAACCAAAGCGCTGTATTCTCCGAGGCTGTGTCCTGCAGTCAATTGCGGAGCCAAACCCTTCTCTCCCTGGAGCACCTTGAGGGCTGCAATGCTCGTCGTCAGCACGGCGGGCTGGGTATTCTCAGTCAGCTTCAGCGCCTCCTCGGGACCTTTAAAACAGAGCCCGGATATGGAGTAATGGAGGGCATCATCCGCCTCTTCGAAGATCTCTTTCGCAGAACCGAAATTCTCGAAGAGCTCTTTTCCCATCCCAACATACTGGGATCCTTGCCCCGGAAAAATAAAGGCGATTGGCTTCATCGGGGTTCCTTCTTCCCGGCGTATTCCTTGTTCAGTTCCAAACCGATGACATTCCGCTGAATCTGGTTTGTCCCTTCGTAGATTTGGAGAATTTTTGCATCCCGCATCATCTTTTCAACGGGATAGTCTCTCATATACCCATAGCCGCCGAAGACCTGAACGGCATCGGTCGTCACCCTCATGGCGACGTCGCTGGCAAAGACCTTGGCCATCCCGGAGACTTTTGAAATCTCTTTCGGGTTTTCGGATTGGTCGATGTAGCGGGCAACAGAGTAGACCAATGCCCTTGCGGCTTCGACCAGGGTCGCCATGTCGGCTAACATGTGTTGAACCGCCTGGAAAGAGATGATCTTCTTCTCAAACTGCTCCCGTTCTCGGGCATATCGGACAGCCTCATCAAGGGCTCCCTGGGCCAACCCCACGCCCTGGGCACCCACGCCGGGTCGGGTCCGATCGAACGTCCTCATCGTGACGATGAATCCCATTCCCTCTTTCCCGATGAGATTCTCTTTAGGAACGAAGCAATCCTGGAACACGAGTTCCCGGGTAGCAGAGGCCCGGATGCCCATCTTCTTCTCTTTCTTCCCAAAATCGAAGCCGGGGGTTCCCTTTTCGACGATCAAAGCACTTGCTCCTCTGGGACCCCTTGACCGATCGGTCATTGCGATGATGGAGTAGACTTCTGCCTCCCCCCCATTCGTGATCCATTGCTTGGTCCCATTTAGAACGTACCCCTCCCCCTTTCGGACAGCAGTCGTTCTGATGCTACCCGCATCGCTCCCCGCATCTGCTTCGGTTAACCCGAAGGCACCTAACTTTCTCCCCTTCGCAATGTCGGGGAGATATTTTTTCTTCTGCTCGGGGTTTCCGAACAGCAGGATGGGCATGGCGCCCAAGCCGCTTGCCACCACGCTGGTTGCGATCCCGAGACAGACACGGCTCAATTCTTCAGCGACCAAACAGTATTCTAAGATACCTCCTCCGAAGCCCTCATACTCTTCCGGCATGGAGACCCCCATGAGACCTGCTTCGGCGCTGATTTTAACAATCTCCCACGGAAACTCTTCCTTCTCATCCAATTCCGCCCGGACCGGCAGCATTTTTGCAGCCACCTTCCTGGCTAAATCCCGAATCATCTTCTGTTCTGGCGTGAAAAAATAATCCAATCCTTTTTCCTCCAGTCGTTTTAAGGATATCAGTGAATCGATTTCACCGGCTCGCTCACCTTCTCCGGCCGCTTCTGCCCCAGACGAAGCATGTCTTGTCTCTGCTCAAGCTCTTCGATGACATGCTCATTCAGCCTATTCTTGGCCAGGTTCAAGGCCAGGAGAATCGCATTCATGATCGCCTTGGCATTGGATGAACCGTGACAGATGACACAGTTGCCGTTCACTCCCAAGAGGGGCGCTCCTCCGGTTTCCGAATAGTCCAGCCTTTTCTCCAGGCGCCGAATGGCCCGCCCCATCAGGAAATAGGCGGCTTTCGCCCTGATATTGTCCTGTGCCTCCCACTTGAGAATCGCGTGGATGGTTTCCCAGAGTCCCTCGCTCACCTTGAGTGCAACATTCCCGACGAAACCATCGCAGACGATCACGTCCACTTCTCCGTTGTTGAGGTCCCGGCCTTCCACATAACCGATGTAGTTCAGGTGGGCCTCTGATAGAATGTCATGGACTTCCCGTGTCAGTTCGTTCCCCTTCCCTTCCTCCTCTCCATTGCTCAACACCCCGATCCGAGGGTCTTCCTTCCCCAGGATATATTTCGCATAGGCGTTTCCCATCATTGCAAACTGGACGAGATGGGTGGGTTTGCAATCCACATTGCCACCGGAATCGATGAGGACGGTGTTACCTTTCGTGGCAGGATGGATCGTAGCAATCGCGGGTCGCTCTACGCCTTGCAATTTTTTCAGGATGTACATTGCCAGGGCCATGGCTGCCCCTGAGTTTCCGGCGGAGACCACCCCGCTGACCTGGCCTTCCTTTGCCAGATCAAGGGCAACTTTAATGGAGGTCTCTTTCATCCTTCGAATCACCGTAGAAGGGGAATCGTGCATGGCGACCACGGATGGGGCATGGTGGATGTAGATTGGGAGTTTCGAAGTGGGATATTTGGATAGCTCTTTACTCACCTGATCCTCATCCCCTACCAAGACCACCCTGACGCCATATTG
>Ga0315282_10012582_pt1 | contig 12921 bp, 13 predicted proteins | sample YL17G07_20_MG_FD_203693 | JGI IMG/M metagenome (GOLD analysis project Ga0315282, IMG submission 203693) | Sediment microbial communities from Yellowstone Lake, YNP, Wyoming, USA - YL17G07_20 | ecosystem: Environmental > Aquatic > Freshwater > Lake > Sediment | place: USA: Wyoming | collected...
TCCGTAACGAGTCGATGTCGCCGGTCTTCTCGCCGCCCGCGATGAAGACAGGGACGGAGCACGCCTTCACGATCTTCCGGAAGGCTTCGGGATCGCCCGGGTAGTTGGTCTTGATCATGTCCGCGCCAAGCTCCTCCGCGACGCGGACGGCGTGCCCGACCGACTGGGGCGAGAAGGAGTCGATCCCCTTGCCCCTCGGGTAGATCATGGTTAAAAGCGGCATGCCCCAGTGGGAGCAGTCCTTTGCGACATTCGCCCCGATCTCCAGCATCTTGGACTCGTTGGGGGAGCCGAGGTTGATGTGGATGGAGACGGCATCCGCGCCAAGCGCGATTGCTTCTTCCACCGTGCAGACCTGCACTTTGTCGTTCGGGTCGGGGTTGAGCGAGGTTGACCCCGAGAGGTGGATGAAAAGGCCGATGTCCCGGCCTTTTCTCCGGTGGCCCCGTTTTACCAGTCCCTTGTGGAGCACAATCGCGTTTGCTCCCCCATCGCTCACGTCCGAGATGACTTTCGTCATATCGAGGAGTCCTTCAATCTGTCCCATCGAGAACCCGTGGTCCATCGGTACGATGACCGATCGCCCCGTGTTCCTGTCCATAATCCGTTCGATCCTGATTTCCTTTCCGATCATTTTTTCACCTTCAATATTTCCATTGCTTCTTCAACGCTCTTGTTCGCGTGCACGATACATGCCGCTGCCCGGACAAACCGGTCCGGGGTCCGGTGCTGGAAGGCGTTCCTCCCAATCGAGATCCCGGCAGCGCCACCAGCCATCGCACCTTCGATCAGTTCAAGCGTTGTGCGGTCATCCGTCTTTGAACCTCCGGCAACCACAACCGGCACCGGACATCCCCGGGTTACCTCGCGGAAGGAGTCCGGGTCCCCGGTATAGACAGTTTTCACGATGTCAGCGCCGAGCTCGGCTGCAACCCGTGCAGCGAGCTTGACATGTTCTACATCGTTCTCGGTTTTGATCTTCTTCCCACGCGGGTACATCATCGCGAGGAGCGGCATGCCCCACTCCATGCACTCGACCGAGACGTTGCCGAGGTCTTCGAGCATCTGCGCCTCCGAATCGGCCCCGATGTTGACATGCATCGAGACGGCGTCCGCGCCCATCTTTAAGGCATTCGTCACCGTATTGACCAGCACCTTGTTGTTCGGGTCCGGCCCCAAAGACGTGCTCGCGGACAGGTGCAGGATCAGTCCCACGTCCCTGCCCCCCTGCCGGTGGCCGTGCAGCGCGAGGCCCATGTGCCCGATCACCGCGTTCGCCCCGCCGTCTGCGACGAGGTTCACGGTCTGCCCCATGTCGATGAGCCCTGCTATCGGCCCGTTCGTCACCCCGTGATCCATCGGCACGATCACGGTCTTCTTCGTATTGCGGTTCATAATTCTTTCCAGGCGAATTTCCTTTCCTCTCATAACAACAACAACAACCTCCCCCTGCATTCACACACGAATGTTAGTGCAAACCAGAGGGCTTACTCAATACCAGTAATAAAACCGGTAATAAAAGCTAAAAAAGCCAAAAACACGGGACCATGCGGTCTTCACGTTCAAAAACTGTTCAGAAACGATTTCACTGATGCAGCGGGCGGGCGACTGGCTAGTGGAGATAAAGACATTCACGGGCGAAAAAACCCTCATGAATGCTGTAGCACTCGTCCTGCATACATCTTTGTATTGAAGTATTGCTATTTATGTCTGTGTGCTAATGCTTAGCACTGTCGGGGGAAATGAGTTGTAAAAAGGAGATGCCCGTGGAAAGTTCGAAATGGGCGATTAAGTATTTGATTCGTATTCATTATCAGGTAAAACCACAATATTTGATTAATAAAAAACTGAGTTAGTATATTAATAATTAGGTGTGATGATCTTTTTGAAGTCAGATTTTGCACTCTAGACATGATCGAGGCGTTCCAAAGAAATGAAAAATTCTCGTGGCGACGAATTAGAAATTCTTGAAGATCGTGTTAATGTATTGCATGATAGGTTATCTGATATAGAATCTCGAATTGGCGCAGCAGATTTTTTTATTGAAAATAGTGCATACGAATGGGGAAAATCAAGTTTTTGGGAAGATTGGGATTCAGAGAATCAGATGGAACTATTAGATGAATTCTGGACTCAAAATGCTTTCGACTATGATATGTATTTTTTAAGGAAAGAAAAAATCAAAATTGAACATCAACTAATTTTAATTAAAGAAAGAATTGAAGAGATTCTTAAGAATGAGCCAGAAATAAAGGATCCTTTCTTACGGTGGATACGAAAATGACTACGATATCTCATCAATATAATCCAAATATTCTATCATAGAATCTTCCATCTTTTCGAGAGAATCATGGATATTAAATGATGTTAATAAAAAATACGCGGATATCAATTTTTCGAAATGGCTCCCTAGTTTATTTTCATTTTTTAGTTCGGAACATTTCCCGAAAATATATTTGATTTTTGGATGGGAAACGTTTACATAACAATTCCGTTTGTCATCGAGTAAAAATCTTATAGATTCGTTGGTTGAAAAAAACCTAATCTTATCCGATTTTTGAAGACCGCTAATCAACCACTCATATTGAGGATATTTATTCGGCTCATAATTGAATACCATTGGACTGATGTCACTTGGTTCATATTTATTGACTTTATAGCCGTACAGTTCAAAGTACAAGCGGTAAAACTCACGTTTTAATAATAGGTCATCGTAATGTTCTTCTTTTTCAACATCTTGTGTTACCTGAAACGTTCTGAAAACAATTTTATTTTGTTTTGAAAGGCTTTTTGCTTTAATTTTTGTGAATTTTGGATATAATGCTAAATCATATTGTTCTATTGTTCCAGCTTGAACAGCCGAAACGATAATCGTATGTTCAATAATATGAGAGATTTCGCTTACTATTTTATCTTCAAGCATTTTACGTAATTGGAATAATGTTTTTTTCTCATCAGTATCGCTAAAATGTACGAATACTGATCTTTCAAAAAATGCAAAAAAAATCTTTAATTTTTCACCATCTTTTTCAAATTTTTTACAATAAGTATTCAAAATTTTTAATATTGGTAAGTGTTCTTTGCCGTATTTATCATCCATTACTCCAACGGGATAGGTTAATACTACTTTTCCCAATAACTGGAAAAAATATGGTTCAAGAGATTCCTTTAATTTTGAAAACTTATTATCTCGATTAATTCTATTTCTTGACGCCGTTAATTCAATGAGGCCAGTTTTTAAATTAATTTCTCCCTCAATTCCGGAGAAATGATCGGGTATTAGTGATGAACAATCTTCGATGAAAATTCCTTCTTGACATACAATCAGACGATTCTCTGATCTTCCTTGGACATAACCAAGAGTACCATCATATTGTTTAATTCCAGAGTCCAAATGTTCAATAAAAATCTTACTTTCTCTATTTAATTTCGATGTATTTGATTCATAATTAATTTGTCTTCCATCCGTAATTTCCTTCAAATTGATTATGGGCTCATCGCTCACCCATTTTTGGGAACTATAAAATATTGGATAGTCAATATCATAACAAAATTTTTTTATGCTTTCAAAAACCTGAATATTTTTGCCTTGTTCATTTAAAAAAATTTTAATTGTGGTTCCAGATCCAGAATTATTTAGTTTGTCGACTTTGATTTTATTTTTTGGAATTTCTTGATTATTTTCATTATAATTTGGAAATTCAATTTTTAGTCCGGAAAAATTCTCTTTTTGCGTTTCAATGATTATTTTATTAGCGATTGGAAGACATGACAAAAATCCTATTCCAAACTTAGCGATCAATTTCTCATATTTCAAAAGGTTTATTATGTCTGGATCGTTTCTCGTTTGATGCCCAATCTCTAATAATTTATCAGTAATATCGGATTGGTTCATTCCAATGCCATTATCCTGAACAACAACGGCTATTGGAATATTTTTCTTATTCTCTTCTCTATAATATTCAATAATTTTGATAAATGGTCCATATTTTTTTCCTTTTTCTTCAAGCACCTTTGATTTTATTTTATGTGCATCAATTGAATTCTGAATCAATTCTCTTATGTATATTGTTTTATCCTCATAAATATGGTCAAAAATAAATCGGAGGATGTTATTCGATAATACTTTTAGATCCTTCTCCCCTTTGGGATCTTTCTCTTTAAAATCAGTAATTATCTTGCGTGAGATGATCCAATTAAAGTTTGAAAATGTGGGCGAAAGAATTGATATTTCTTTGTTCAAACTTTTTTCAATCTCGTTTAAATAGGCAAAATCTTCCTCATTTGCGTAGTAAGCTTGAATTTTAATTGTTGTTTCTAAATCATGAATCGCATTTAAACCATTAATTAATAGATGTTTTTTCCAGTGTTTCCGACTTTCTTTGTTAAAACGAAAATTATTATATATATACCATGGTGTGCGTTTTGAAGAAACATCACATATATCGCACAATCTCAAGATAGCTGCTAAAATTTTTAGTCTAATATCATTCTCTAATCCAGAATCAACTAAGAAAGAATCGGGAATATCGTCAATATTATCATAACAATGACTCGCGCATAAAATTCCAAGAGCTTCACGTTCTTTTAATCCTATATCCGAAAGAAATTCTAGTGTGTTTGTATCAATTTTATCTTTTATTCGGATGTGGTGATCTTTACGAACATCATCAAGACTTTGATCTTGATACTCCGGAACCATCCCTCCATCATGTAGCCATAGTCCCAAAATCAGGATGTAAATTTCTTTTGGTTTTAATTTTTTTAACACTTTTTCTGGAATGAGATCAATGCATAGTTTTTCAACTTTTTCTGAATGATGCCAATCATGAATAGTGAATGGTAAATGAATGACGTTAGATAAATAATCCTTAATTGCAGGTTGACAACTTTTTAGTTTTCTCGATAGAGGAATATCGTCGGATTCAATATTTTTTTCCAAATTTTCTAACATATCAAGTAGATATCCGCGATATGACATGACGAATGAGATATCCAATTCTGAATTTATATTATTTATGGTTGAGTATGATTCTTGAATTATTTATCGGAATATCCCCCCCAAATTTGCAGCATGGTATGACTCATTTGATCATTATTATACGGTTGTCTCAAATCTCTGGAAAGGCTACGCACTTGTAATTTTCGGGCGATACTACGAAGCATCCCCTCTCCTCGTCCAGCTTGCCCCGCTGTGCCGGGTAAGAAGGATCCATAGTTCTAATGATGGACAGATTTTTGCCGGCATTGAGATGTCCCTTTCAAAAATGATCGTCCCGTTTTTGCGAGTACTACCTTGAACTGACCCGATTGACCTCGAAAGGGCAAGATATGGTTTGGAAGTGTTTTTGGGAAAATCCATGACAATGTCTTCCGTTATCGAACGAATTTGATAGAGAAACGTCCTTATCCACCACATGGACATCCCTCCATTGACATCACCGCTCATCGCAACCGGAGACATTACAGCATCAACAAGATAGATCTCAATCAACAGCAAATCTACCCGCCGGAATTACGGCGACGCTACCCGGAATCATCGCGGGGCGAGGCGGTTTGGATTTTTTTCCCAAGTGTGGAATGGCACGGCATTTCTCTTCCAGTGTTAGTAATGGCGATCATCAATTTACGTTCGGTGATAAAATTGAACACTATTGCGAAACTCAAAATTAAGTTGCATGCGATCGTTGAAATGATATTACTCTCTGCTGTTTTAGTTGGTGGGGTCTCTTGGGTGGAGGGCTGGTTCTCCACCATCCCAACTCTGTAAAAGGGGAATATCGTACACTTCATCCAAGGGCCACGAGGGTTAAATCCCTCACTCCACACACCTACGCTTATCACAAAACTTTTTCACCTCAAATGGCTGCCGGATCTTTCTCCAGCACCCGGCGCAACTCTGCTCCTCCCTCCGCCTTTTCGAACCTAGCTTGGCTAGATGACCGGTAATCAATCCGCCGCGGGGCCGTCCTTCGGGGCGGCGGGGGTTCATAGCAATAAGAACAACTGGCAACTTCATTTTTATATGCAATATCCACCGTTATGTGAATGCCTTAAACAAAATTCACTTATGTAAACATTTACTACAATAGAACAATATTCCATTGATGGATGTAACTGCCATAATTACAGAATATTTTGTGCCAATCGCTGCTGTGGTGGGGCTTATTCTTTCTATAATCAATACATATCGCCATTGGCAGGAATCTCGTCCTAACATAACACTGGAATTTTTTTATCTTGAAAAATATTTTGAGCCAACAGTAGGAGACATCCCTATGATTGCTATGTACTTCGTGTAAAAAACCTCGGAAATGTAAACTTTGTTATTGATTTCGCAGGTTTTCAATGGAAAAATAAGATGTACGAAAGGCAATATTATGGCAGTACATTAACCGAGGACTACTACGATTTTCCCCATAAATTGGAACCTGGATCAACACTATCTATAGAATTTCCTGGAAGTGAAATTCAAAATAAAATTTCGAAATCTGGATTATCAGATTTAATCAAAGTCAGAGGATTCATTAAAATTGGTAATGGGAAATATTATACAAGTCCGCCTCTTGAGATCAGTCCTGAAAAAGAAAAATAATATATTCCATTGTGAAACGGGGACGGCAAAGATAAATTATGATGATTCAATTATTACATCAATGACAGTTGATGAACAAGTGGAAAAAGCTGCAAAGGCTGAGCTGCTTGAACTTCACGAAGAATGGAAAAAGACAATCGATAATATAAAGATTATTCAAATATCTCCGAAAGAGGCGAAATTCTATAGAGAAAGGATGTGGCAAATAAAAGACGGTTTTCGTTACCGATATGCGCCTCAGATCTCAAGTAAGTTATTTTCTGAAGCGATGGATATTTTTCATATCATAAGTACAGATCTGTCTTTGGCTTTGAGAATAGGTCAAGAAAATTATGAAAATGAAATGTATAAACGCAGAATTGAATGGGCTAAAGTATTAGGTCTGCGTGTAATCCTTGCAATAATTGTATTCGCTTTAGTTTTTGTTCTCATTAAACTCGTTTATAACATTGAAATCCCCTTCTATCATTAACGCAGTTCTTCTCCGATTTTGGTAGCGATCTCCCCCTCTCCTTGCGGGGGTCGCTCGGCTACCTCATTAGGATCTCGCTGGGCAAATTGTCGGTAATTGAGCCGCCGCGAAAGCGTTCACGAGCGGGTGGCGGCAGCCATCACAAATTGAACGGAATTATACAGATATATCCTTAAAAAATGGTTCTGGTAAAAGTGGGAGTTTGTAATCAAGACTATCTATCAATCGAGAGGAGGTTTCTTCTGGTTTATATAATCCAATAATTCTTTTCCCTGTGAAATCTTTAACAATTTTTACGGCATCCACAAAATCATCGTCACCTGCAACTAACATTGCAAGATCAAAATGATCTTGAAAGGCCTTTACAACTAAATCAATCGAGAGAAGAACATCAACTCCTTTTTGACGATATTTTCCCTTTCCCCCGTCAATCAGTCTTCCATATTTTAATTCGAACGGGATTTTCGGGGTACAATTGGATTTAATATCCTTGAAAAATTGTTCATTTTTGTTATAGTTTTGATCACTTGGTAAAACGATACCATCATAATAATAAATCCGGATTGTCTCCAAACGCGAATGTTGAAATCTTAGAAAATTTTCTATTCGATATGGAATCGCTTCAATAAATTTTGCAATCTGTTTTGGATCATTCTGGGGGTCTATGTTCGAGTACTTTGGTAGAATATTTCGAAAATAGCCTCCATCGATAAAAATCATAATCCTTTTTAAATGCGGAGTTGGAGCGTGACCTATACTACTCATATAAAGTCTCCATCCTTTTTTTAAAGATTTAATATTATTGGAAATAGATTTGATGCCCACGACATCACTTTACACTACAACTCTAATTGAGCCGCCGCGGGGACGTCCCCGGCGGGTGGCGGCAGCCATCAAATCAAAATATTTCACCTGATCAAGAATGTTTTTTAAAACTTATCCTCGTTTATCGCAATCGTTTTTTCTAATAGTTTCCTGAATATTGCGATATAATCGTTCAATTCATTTATTGTCGGTAAATCTTTTTCATCAAACCCTATCGGCAGGATCCAGGCCCATGAGGGCAATTGAGAATTGGCAGATGTAAGATCTACAACTTTTTTGGCAAATCCTAGCGTATGTACCCAGTCATTGGATAATCGTCCATACACTTGATTTAATTCAGACTTTAATCCAGTATCTTCCCCTAAATTCACTAACAATTGGGAAATAGTTTTTTGAGGTTTTCCACTTTTTCGGATTTTTTCATAATTTTTCAGTTGTTCAATAAAAAATTCCTCATCCGGAAATTCCTTTTCAGCATAATGACAAAATGCTAATGATTCAAATAAAAATCGCAATTCTCGAAAGCATGCGGGAAGATTTCCAGTCAACAGATGAGTATTGATGGCATATGATGAGGGTAATAAAATTGGATGTAAGAAAAAATGTTTTGATGATTTAATCCACGAATCTGCATTTTTTGTTTTAGGACGAACGCAATCTATTGCATCATTAATTAATTCTATTATTTCGATCTGTTCAAGATGCGATTGTAAAAAATTTTCATTTTCCTTCATCCTCTCAAAAGCATACTCACTACCCATCGACTCCGGCATAGTTCTGATAATGATCTATCAAAAGAAATTATTATCCACCGCTTATTGCGCAACATCAGGATCTCGCCGGGTAGATTACCGGTAACTGAACCGCCGCGGGGCCACCCTTCCGGGCGGCGGTGGTCCATCGCAATTACTTTTTGCATTTAGGGTTCCGCCCATCGCCCCTCTCATCGCGAGGCTCGTGCCGAAGGAGCCCCCCGTACCACCAACCGTGGGGTCAAGGTTTCGAGAACAGGCCCCCACCCAACGGAATATTGGTGGCGGGTACCCCTGTTGGCAATTTTGGATATTCTACGGAGACTTCAGCGGCACCATGCTTCTCCGATGACCGCACAGAACCATACATATAGCAGATCGCCATATATCTGAAATTATGGCCGATATCGCTGTACTGGTCTTTTCAAGGGGTGGAAATACAAGAAAAGTGGCGGATGCCATCGCGGAAGAGCTGGGCATCAAGGCGGGGGACGTCACGGCATCGCCACCAGACGATGCACAGATCATGTTCCTGGGAAGCGGGACATATGGCGGCAAACCCGGAGAGGCGATGACAAAATTCATCGAGTCCGCTGACTTCACGGGACGCAAGGTCGCCATTTTCGGCACTTCGTCGTGTCCCGCAGGGAGTGAAAAGATAATCGCCATTATGGCGGATGCTCTGATGAAGAGGGGTGCCACGATCCTTGGAAACTTTCAGTGCAGGGGCAAATTCCTGTTAATGAACAGAGGCCATCCCAACAAGGAAGACCTGGATAACGCAAAAAAGTTCGCACGGGAAATGCTGATAATACGCTAAAACCGGCACCTCGCGGGGCGGGAGTTCGGTGAGGTATTCGGCGACCCGGATGCCGCTCGCTACGGGTCCGGGGAAACGACTCATACAAAAACCAACCGGTCGATTCCATCGGGATATCCTGAAAACGTGTCGAAAAAAACAACAAAAATCGACATATCACTGGGAACTCCGGAACAGATCCTCCGGCACCACTCTTCCCTTCTCTGTCCGGTCAAAATCCTTATCAAAACTCACGATGGAGAGTCTATACTGTTCCGTCACAGCATACTGGTAAGCATCGTCAAAATCCAGATGAAATCGCACGGCAGCATCGGTAATCTTTGAAAAGTCGTCCGGTACCAGAGACAAAACGTGGATGCCGCTCGCAATGATATCCTCGGAAACAAACGTCAAAAATTCCCGAAACTTGTGCTCCCTTAAGTAAATCACGCCGAGTGTGTGTAATGAAAAATCACTCACATGCAACTGGGAAAGATCAGCGCGGGAGAAAAAATCCTTAACTTCCTGCACACGTGAGCGACGGAGAATATATTCAAGAAAAATGTTGGTATCAATAAGAAACATCAGGCTCCCCGCCACTCCAGAGCCTTATGCTGGAGATCTACGGACGAGTGCCTGGTGCCAAGATCTGCAAGTGTCCCTTCAGCAGCACACCGGAACGTTTTAGACGATCTCTTTCTTGAACGCTTCACGAGTTCATCGATATAGTGTATCGCTTCCGCACGTAAATCCGGTGGCAGTGTCTGGATTTTTTCTTCGACTGAACGGGAAGATGATGACATTGTACCCATTGTTCTATGGATTTCCGGGAAATACAATTCTTTCGCATGAGCTATCTTTGTGCAAGCACCCCATGCACAACCGCTTCAGCCCGGTATGCTTCTGCAAAAAATATTATGCCGGATTGTGGGGGCAGTGAACCCACATTTATTGGCATACCCTTTTTGCGTGAAATCAGGTTTTTGTAATTGTGCACTCAGTGCATGCAAAATCTGCCAGGTGTACATCCGTGTCTGAATTGCCCACTCACTGAAGTAGACAATTGATGCGACACTGTCGCAACAATGTTCCCAACAATATCAAAATTTTGTCCGGTCAAGGATCTTCCCCACATTCTCCCCGCTCCGCTCCTCAAGCACCCGCTCCTCTGCGTTGAGGCTTTCCAGTTAATGAAATATTCTGATAGCGAGCGGAGAAGCATAGCCAAAACTCTCCCTCCTTTGTTCCTGCCAACCTGTAGTCCGATCCGGCAAGCGATCTGCCGCTGGAAAGAACATAAAAAGGACATTTTGGGAGACCGTCGGTAGGATGCAAAAAATGAGCAGTTTTATGGTGAATAAGACTTGGTTTTGCCGGAATAAGACCTAAAACGGCATCCCGCAGGACCGGGTTGATCCAGGTTCCTGTACTTTCACCGTCGGAGGATTAGTTACTGTAGGATTTGATGGATGGTCGGTACCCTTCAGCTGGTCACGACCGGCATGAGACAGATCAACCGGGCGGAATTTGATCCCTCCTCCCGGATACAGGAGCCATTGTTTAACCAGCGCGCGGTTTTTCATAAATGATCTTTCCCTCCCGGGCAATTTCACGGTATATCAGGTGCGGGTTGTTCTTGTTCTTTCTTAACGTATCCGGAGTATCGACAATGAGTTCAACCGGAGCACCAACGCCATACAGGGCACGGTATAATGTGCGTGCAATTGTGCGCTTTCCGGATATTCCTTTTTTTAAGACGCAGATATCAAAATCAGAGTCCTCGCGTGCATCCCCCCGTGCCCGTGAGCCAAAGAGGATGATTGTATCCGGATCCAACGTCCGGACGATGACATCAATGATCCGCGAAAGTGCTGTGTCCACATTATATTCTCTTATTCATGATGGATGGGGGGAATAATCAACTTTTGGCACTAATTAAAAAACAGGATTTGTTTAGATCTCTTCTCATATTCCTTGGCGGTGTTGCGTGTCCGGATTCTGGATGATTGTGCGCTGCGGGAGCTTGGCAAGCAAGCACAATTTTGCATCCAGGGAGGAATATCTTGAGGCACATGCTGTCCAGAGACAGCCGGATCTTATGGACATTTTGGGGAATTTGTGAAGTATGCCAAAATGTCAGATGCTTCGTCCAGTCCAAAGATTGCTGTTTTTGTAAGTTCTCCCTGTATTGATCTTATCCCCTATCGGGATGAAATTTCCATAATGAACAATTCTCCTTCATAATCTTCCGGAGAATGCCTTCCCCGGCACTGCCAGCGTCAACCGCTCGCACCGATGGCCCGCCACCACACGCTCAGTTGTAGCCGCACGCCCAATAGGAGCGGAGCGGGCGACAGTTTTTTCTTCCGCTCTTTAGCTAAAATATTATCTCCCAATCGCCATGTCCACCCAATCCCGGGCGAGTGTCAGCACAACTCGTAACATGAGGTGACCTGTACTCTGTTCAACCCCGTTCTCCGTCGGAGACTCCCGGCCGGCTGGGTGCCCGGCCAACAAATCACATGTTCCAAACGCGAAAAACCATGTCTCTAACGTCCAAAAACGCCAGTTTGTCGTCGGAAAACAACATGTCTCACTCAGGTCTCACTGGATTGACGATCGTTCGACAAGTGGGCTGGGGTGGGCGCAAAGTGATGGAGGGACTGTTTCCGGGCTCGCCCGTAATTTCCTCTCCGGATACCGGCGTGAATCCTATACTTCCGCTGGCGCCGGGTATCTGACCCGTGACGGGTCGGCTACCTGTGACGGGTATGGTGATCCGGACAGGTATGCTACCCGTGACGGGTTTCCAGTGGAAGCCCGGATCTGCACTGTAATATAGGGTGATTTTTGGAGGGGGTCACGACGTAAATCATCGGTGCGGAAGCCTGCCGGGAATCCCGCGGTTCCTGGACAAGGTCCGGGAAAAATTTTGCAGAGGTCGAATGCTTCAGGTAATTGTTTTCCGTTGAGAACGCGTTGCTAAAATAAATTTTAAAAATTTTTCCTGTAAAAAAATTCCGCAAAGTTCGCACAAATTTTTTTTATCAGAGGCCTGCACAGTTTCTGTTTTTTTGTGGGTCGGCTGCATGAGGTGAGGACTGGATGCAGGAATTCTCGTGAACGGTGCGATGCGGCATCTTTGGAAAATCGCGAACCGAGTGCTCATCGCGAGTGCCGGAAAGATTTTTTGTGGAGGTTCCGGGAAAATTTTTGGGACTTTGGACTTCTTGAGTCTGAAAGTGGCCGGATGAGCGGAGCAGCGGGAACGGGATTTTCGAAAAACCCGGTACGAATGCCTTATGAATATCTATCGCAAATTTCCACACAGGGATAGAAAGTGGGAGAGATCATGATGGATACACGGACCCTCTATAAACCGGCACAGTTCTTTCTGATCGCGTTCATTTTTGCCTGGTTCTTCTGGTTCGTTGATGCGTATTTCAGCTGGAACGGGGGATCACAGGCACTGCAGGGA
>Ga0315282_10012583_pt1 | contig 12921 bp, 11 predicted proteins | sample YL17G07_20_MG_FD_203693 | JGI IMG/M metagenome (GOLD analysis project Ga0315282, IMG submission 203693) | Sediment microbial communities from Yellowstone Lake, YNP, Wyoming, USA - YL17G07_20 | ecosystem: Environmental > Aquatic > Freshwater > Lake > Sediment | place: USA: Wyoming | collected...
TCCTCGGGGTGGGGAATGAGCTAAAGGGCGATGACGCCGCCGGCCTTCTCGCGGCCAAAGCGCTAAAAAAACAAATGAAACATAAAACCCGTTCGCCCGTAAAAGTAATATTGGGATATGAAACGCCTGAAAACTACACGGGAGAAATACGAAAATTCCAACCCGACCTTGTGCTGGTCTTGGACGCCGTGCTTGGAGGATTCAAGCCGGGTATGGTTTTTCCCGTTGATAAGGAAGATATCGCAGATAACGGTGTCTCCACTCATAAAATCTCCCTAACGGCGCTCATGGCCTACTTGGAACAGGCCCTAGGCTGCCGCGTCGTCGTCCTGGGAATTCAACCTCAAACTTTAGAATTGGGCGCCGAAATTTCAACCTCCGTAAAAAAGTCAATAGAAAATATTGTTGATTATTTATTAGAGATCTTAAGAATAGAGCGATCGGGCTTCATTAAAGGAAACTAATATCAACGCATTAATAAAAGTGACATCCTCGTTCGGGCGGCGCTTGGGCCGTCCTCAAGCCCCCGTAGCGGAGGGGGGCCCCGTCGGCTTTTCCGACGGGGGGAACCGACGGGACTGGTTCCTCGGGGTCCGGGGGCGACGGACGGCCTAAGCGCCGCCTCTAGGTTGTCACCTTATTTATTGCGTTCATATTAGATGCACGTCGCCATTTAAATCTTCATCGGCATTAGGACATAAAGGCTCTTAATGTCTCCGTCGGTTTCAGGTCTCATTAAGGAAGCGCTGTTCTCATCTTTGAGCTCGAAACGGATTTTCTTGGAATTTACCGTCATCAGAAAATCGAGAATATATTGGGAATTGAACCCGATTTCAAGCTCCTCTCCCTCATATTCAACACTGAGCTTGTCCCGAGCTTCTCCGATTTCCGGATTCGAGGAGAACATCCGGAGTTTATTCTTCTCAAGGTTAAATTTGATGCCCCGGGACCGCTCGGCAGAAAGGAGCGACACCCTTCGAATCGCGTTTGTGAATTCCTCTCGCGGAAGGATGGCCACATTCGGGTTGTCTTTGGGGATAACCGCTTCAAAATTCGGGAATTTACTCTCGATAATTCTGGAAATAAGTGTTCTCTGGCCGCATCGGAAAAATAGGTTATTTTCGTCTTGATCGAATTCAATATTGCCGTCAACGTATTTTCTCAATTCGTTGAGCGTTTTTTTGGCTACGATGACCCGGATTTCTTTTTTTAAATCCAGTCCCTCCAGCGGTTTTGCCGTGTAACACAGCCTATGGCCATCCGTGCTCACGAACTCTAGAGATTTATTCTTAATTACCATTAGGGCGCCGTTGAGGTAATATCTCTGCTCTTGCGCGATGGCAAAGAAGACGCGGTCAATCATTTCCTTGAATTGGTCTAGCGGAAATGAGATTTTCTTTTCAAATTTAGCCTCCGGCACCTGAGGATAGTCCTCCTTCGGCAGGCAGAGGACCTTAAACTCACTCTCTCCCGCAATTATCTCCATCATCAGGTCTTTATCCTCCTTAAAAGTAACTATTTGGCCGTCCGGAAGCGATTTTACGATTTCAAAAATCTTTTTTCCTGAGACTGTAATGGCTCCTGGATCCTCAATCTGAGCATCGATATGTGTTTTTAAGCCGACTTCAAGATCGGTTCCTGTGAACTCGATCTGTTGTCCCTTTGCCTGGACCAGAATGTTAGCCAGAATGGGCATGGTGTTTCTTTTTTCAACGATTCCCTGAAGAAGCTGAAGTTCTTCCAAAATATTTTCTTTTTGGATTGAAAATTTCATAAGCGCTCCTTCTTTAAAGAACCTTAATTATTATATCTTTTATAACTTAAGATTAATGAATAAGAGAAAGAAATGCAAATAAAATGTGAATATCCAAGACAAGACAATGATTCCATTACTGAATGAAGTTTATGAGGCTGTTGATTTCTTTGTCGAATTCAGAATTCTCCTCGCGCATTTTTTCAATTTTTCGGACGCTGTGGAGTACGGTTGTATGATGTTTTCCACCGAATTTTTTACCGATTTCAGAAAGAGAAGTATTCGCGAGTTCTTTGGCCAAATACATGGCGATCTGGCGGGGAAAGGCCACTTTCGGAGAATTATTTTTGGATTTTAACTGAGCTGGCTTGATTTTATATTTATGGCAGACGAGCTTTTGTATTTTTTCCACAGTCACCATCCGAGACGTGGAATCCAAAAGATCTTTAAGAGATTCCTTAGCGATGTCGATATCGATTTTTTCGCCTTTCAAGGAAGAATAGGCTACGACACGTCTCAAATATCCTTCCAATTCCCGGATGTTGGAATGAACTTTATCGGCGATAAAAAGCGCTACGCTTTCGGGCAGGTCGACTCCTTCCAACTCCGCCTTTTTCTTGATGATGGCGATCCGGGTTTCGATATCGGGCGGTTTCAGGTCGGCTATCAAACCCCATTCGAACCGAGAACGAAAACGTTCTTCGAGGCCCTCGATCTCTTTGGGGGGGCGGTCACTGGAGATAACAATTTGTTTTTGATTATCGTAAAGATGGTTGAAAGTATGGAAAAATTCCTCTTTGGTCCGGTCTTTACCGGACAGGTTGTGGACGTCGTCTATAAGAAGGACATCGATGCTTCTGTATTTTTGGCGGAAATCCAGAATCTTGCCGTATTGGAGATGGTTGATAAGATCATTCATGAATTTTTCGGTGGTGATATAGAGAATTTTTAGCCGCGGATCGTTGTGCAACGTGGTATGGCCGATGGCGTTCATAAGATGCGTTTTTCCGAGCCCGGAGCCGCCATAGATAAAGAGGGGATTGTAGGACTTGGCCGGGATTTTAGCTACGGCCGTCGAAGCCGCATGGGCGAATTGATTGCAGGAGCCGACGACGAAATTTTCAAATGTATAGTTGGGGTTGAGGTTGGGATTAAGGAGCATTCCGTATTTTGAACGGCGCTCCTCGGGTGAATTTCTTTTAAAGGAAAAAGACGCATCATCAAAGATATATTTAACATCAAAAACCTTGCCGAAGATTTTCTGTGAGCTGTCATTGATGAGGCCCGAATAATGGAAAGACAGCCAGTCTTTGAAATAGGAATTCGGCACCTTAATGTAAAGGCAATCTCGCTCCTGGCCGATATAGGCCGTGGGTTCGAACCATGTCTCGAAACTGTTCTGGTCGATTTTTTTTTCGATGTCGTAAGCAATTTGCTGCCAAGGGTTTTTCTTTTCTTCCATTTGCGTGATGCCGAATTATTTTTCCACAGACATTTCCACAGCTGTGGAAATTATTTCCTGATCTGCTGTGGCCATTGGGAAAAGGCGCCGTCATGATAGCATGTCCCCAACGCTGATTTCAAGAAATTTTTAAAGAAATGAGAAATTTTTTTTAATTAAAAATCGAAGCCGATCCAGAATTTTGTCTCGAAATCTCCGTAGGCGCTGAAATTGAATAATTTAGCGATATTCGGCCATTCCAGCCTTTTGGCGAATTCAATATGGACCGGAAATCCGAAGACGAAGAATTGGAAGCCGTAGCCATAGGAGCCGATAGCGTCGAATTCTTGAAAATATGGCACGGAAGATGTGCTGAGGCTGGGATCGTAGCGCATAAACTTCGCCGGATAATTCCCCAGCTTATTCCGGGTGATGTCGAAGAACAACACTCCGCGGACCGGCCCGGCCTGTCCGATAATCGTTGAGGCGATGCCGACGAGAGGGATTCTCATTTCAGCGTTGAAATACCAATGCTCCGTGCCGATGATATTGTAATAATTGGCCGAACGGACCTGGTTGTTGCCGCCATAGTAATCAACAAACGAGTTTCTTCCGCGGCTCATAAAACCCTCCCAGCGAAAGGCCAGGAGAAAATCAGAACCCAAATATAGGTAATGACGAAGATCGGCTTCAAGGGTCGTATTCCGGACGAATTTTTCAGACGCCGGAATCCCCTGGGTAATGGACAGCCGAAACGTATTTCCAGACGCCGGGCCGTATTGTTTAAACCGAGTCGTTTCGCCGGTGAGTGAAACCGAGGCCTGGAGCATGTCGCCGTTCAAGAAATAGCCATAGGACCGGCTCGAATACATTCCCATAGCGGAGGGGTCTAGAAAGTCTTCTTCGTAGTGGTAATAGCCGAGGCCGCCTTCAAATCTGTAGTATTTGTTGAGAGCGTAGTAGGAGGCAAAGCTCACGCCCGCGATTTTGCGCGTGGCGATGGCATCCTTGTAGGTTAAAAATTGCCAGAGCGAGGGGTCGTAGTAGGCATAATCTGGATAATAATACTCGGTATATTGGAAGGCGCTGATCTGATACTGAAATCTCCTTTTTTGGTTGATATAGCTGAAGAAATAGGACCGAAATTCTCTCACCTGATAAGCCATGACCGAGAGGGCATGATCTCCAAGGATGTCGGAGAAAGCGATGGCCGAGCCGCCGTAGATCGATCCGTCACTCGAAACGATGGCCTCAATAGGCGGCCGCGACGCGACGTACAGTTTTCCTATGCCTTTATAGGCCTGGATTTTGTCTTTTTTGATTTCCAGGGTTAGAACGGGCTCGAATTTTTTGAACGTCTCTTCGGGTCCGATATCGGCGAACGCCAGAGTCTCTTCCACGATGCCTTCTCTGTCACTCGTGAACAGCTGAAAAGCGCTTTTATTGAAAGAGGAAAAGATGATTTTTTTTGGATTATTGGGAAGGGGCGTGGGGAAAAAATTTCCGGTGCGGACATCCGTGTGGCGGCGGAGCTCGCCGTTTTCAAGGTCGAGGGAGTAGATGTTGTAGGCATCCCTCATATCCCCCGCAAAGAAAAGAGTTCTGCCGTTGGAGGAAAAATCGGGGCAGACCGTATTCCCTTTTCCGAAAGTGAGCTGCTTTTTCTTCTTGAAATCATCGATCGGAGAGAGAAAAAGCTTGTCGTAGGTATCCAGGCGAATGGAATAAGCCACGAATGTTCCATCCGGAGAAATTGCGGGCGCTTTTTCAAACAGATCGTCTTCCGTCAGGTTGATGATTTTTTCCGTGCTTAAATCCAGGACGAAAATATCATGCCGACCTTTCTCGAAGGCGGAAAACATAATCTTTGGGCCCTCCGGATAAAAACAGGGAGACGTGGGCTGGTCGACGGGGATTTTAACTTTTCGAAGAGTATTTCCGTTGAGGGCGTCGATGATGAAAAGAGAATATTTCTGGCCGTCCCGGGCAAAAAAAGCAATGCGGTCACCGTCCCGCGACCAGGCCAGGCTTTTTCCCAAGGACGGATCGATCTCATATTTTATATACTCATATTTGGATGTATAGCCCGAGGTGATGTTCTTAATGACCGTGCCGTCCTTGGTTGATAGCAAGACGATATCTATGTCGCCGTCCAGGGCATTGAAGGTGATGGTCGCGACAATGTCTCCGGAGGGTGAAAGCGCATGAGAGAATGCAAAATAGTAGGGATTCATTGGAAATTCCGGCCCCAAGGGCGTGCTGTAATCCTCCGGATTCTCCCTCGAGTAAAAATCTTTAAAGCGGTTGCGAAGGTATTTCTTGAATTCATAGCTGAATTCGCGTTGGTTGAGATTGAACGCCTTTTTCATCGGGTCTTTTTTCCCGAGCAGTGGGGATGAACCCTTGAGGGACCGCCAGAATTCAAGGATGCCGTTCTTGCCGTATTTGGATTCGATGAATTCATAGAGGGCGTGACCGAAGTCATAGGCGGGCTCGCGGGGAAGCGGATAGCGGGAAAAGAGTTCTCCCGATTCAGCGAAGTCCGGGACTCGGTCGTTGAGGACGGCGTCGCGGAGGATCAGTGTCGACCAAGATGACCACTCGCCGGTGAAATATTCCGAGAGCCCCTCGAATGTCCAGAGCGGAGGCTGATTGACAGCGTAGAGGTTTCCTCCGGGACTGCCCCAGAGGAGGTCGAATTCGAATATGTGAGTCAGCTCATGCGTGATCAGACTCTGCAATTCATCGAGGGCCATATCGCCGTGGACGCCGATCCGATGAAGTATGGGCTCAGAGACGCCGAGCACTCCTTCCGACACTTCAAACAAGTTAGTCTGCTCGAAATCCGTGTATGTCGTGTAATAAATGAGCGGCACGGGCTCCGAAAGTTCGTGCTTGAGCTCCTGGCTGATCTTGCGATAGGCGCTTTCGGCCGTGTCGACGATATTCTTGAGGACCTGGACATCGTCGGTATAAAAATAGAGTTGGAAATGTTCGGTGGAATATGTTTTCCAGTTGAATTTTTCATAGATGACTTTGTTTTTCCCATAATAGGGGAAATAAATATTTTGAGCCAGACCGGCCGACAGCAAGGCTAGGACCAGAAAATTCAGGATGATAAATCTTCGATATGGCTTCATCGGAGCTCCTTATGATTTCAAGAGGAGGTATCGGTCCTGGGTTTTTTCGGATCCCAATAGGGCGCGGAGGAACTTTGTTTTGATTCTCTGCATGAGGTCATAAAAGGCGAAGGCTGTCGTTTGCTTTTGGCTCTCATAATTCATGGATTCTTGGAAATCTTTCTGGAAGAGGATTTCTCCGGAATCCGCCCTGATCAGATAGATATCGAGCTTGAGGGCATAATTTTTGCGTTCCGCCCAGGCTTTTGGAGGGGCGAAAGGGCCGTCCAGGTTTTTGATCCCTTTTTCGAGGAGAGCTTTGCGGACTTCTTGCGTGAACTGAACCTTTCCCGTCAAAAATATGGTTTCTTTAGACTCGACAGGAATTTGTTTCCAGAAATCCTTGTTTTTCGCCGCCTCGGCGTTTTCCCAAGTGATATTCTTTGTCGAGAGCTTGCCTTTAAATTGAAGCCGCAACTCTTCTTTGAAGTAAAGCATCAATTCTTGGTTTAGATTGAGATCTTTGATTTCCTTTTCCTGCCAGAAATTTGTCAAGGTTATTTCGGGGAAGGAGGCGATATTAATGGCCGGCGCGGCCGGAATTTCGATTTTGACCTTAGCCGTAGGGTCGGTGACGCAGGAGGTGAGCGAAAGCGCGGAGAAGGCGAGGGCGACCAGCCGCCCGCTATTTTTTTTCATCTTTATCTTTTGCATCTTTCTTGGCCGGCTGGATATTTTCTTTACAATTCTGATAATTTGACTTTACATAGGTATTATTAGGAGCGAGCTTCAGAGTGAACTCATATTCCTTGAGGGCTTCCTCAAAAAATCCTTTTTTTTCGTAGGCGACAGCGAGGTTATTATGCGCCGCCACCGAATTCGGGTCTAAGGCGAGAGCTTTTTTCCAGCGAAAAATGGCTTCATCCCAGAGATCCTTTTCAGAAGCCCAGATGCCGAATTTGATCTGATCATTAAGACGGGAAGACGAACAACTTATAAAAAAAGAGGCAGAAAAAGAGGCCAAAAGGAGAGTAAATACGGCTCTCCGGACGCATTTTTTCATGACATAACCTTAGGCTTTTTTATTTTTTTCGTCAAGCCAACCCCGGCCATCGATCTGAAGCTTGCAATATTTATGCCAAGGTTGTTGGTGAGCGGCACGGAGTCTGTCGCCGATCAACCCCATCAAAAAATGCGAAAGCCAATCTTGTCAACCATTTATTACCCCGGTATAATGGATGGGAAATTTCCCATAGAGGAGGAGGTCATGGGCGCTTGGCTTGAAGGCAAACCGCTGGCTGATAAGATTAGAGAAGAAGTCTCGAAAGAAGTAGCGATTTACAAACAGACGAAAGATGCCGTCCCCGGCCTCGTCACAATTCTTGTCGGCGAAAACCGCTCCTCTCAGATTTACGTGCGCAGGAAAGAGAAAGCCTGCCAGGACATTGGCCTTTGGGCCGAAGTCCTTCGGCTGCCCGCCGAAACGACATCGGCTCAACTCAGGGCCAAGATCGACGATCTTAACGCAGCCGGCCATGTGGACGGGATTCTCGTCCAACTCCCTTTACCGCCCGGCCTCAATTCACATCAGGTCATCTCCTGGATCCAGCCGGATAAGGATGTGGACGGGATCCACCCTTACAGCCTTGGGCTGTTGATGGAGAACCAGCCGGGGCTGCGGCCCTGTACGCCGCTGGGGATTGTTGAATTGATCAAATCGACCGGCGTCAGAATCGAGGGCAGCGATGTCGTCGTCATCGGCCGGAGCATGATCGTCGGGAAACCGCTGGCTGTCATGATCACTAACGAAAACGGGACCGTGACTCTCTGTCATAGCCAAACAAAGGACCTGCCCCAAACAGCAGCGCGGGCGGACATTCTCATTGCCGCCATGGGAAAAGCCGCCTTCGTCGGACCGAACTTCGTGAAGCCGGGCGCCGTCGTCATTGATGTCGGGACGAACTCGTTCTCCGACCGCGATAAAATCAAAGAGCTTTTCGGCGATGACCCGAAGAGAGAAAAAGACCTCCAGGATAAAGGCTATACGGTTGTCGGCGATGTCGATCCCAGGGTGATCAAAAAGGCCGCCTTCCTGACGCCCGTTCCCGGCGGCGTGGGTCCGCTGACAATCGCCATGCTGATGCGGAACACTCTGGAAGCCTTCAAACGCCGCAGGAAAATTTGAATAAGGGATTCACCCGGGGTCCCTTTTTTCCGGGGAGAAAATTTCAGTTGCGAACCAGGCCTTTTTGTGGTATAAACTTTTTTCTTTAAGTGAGTCAAACAATGCCGAAAGTATGTGAAATCTGCAACAAAGGCCCGGTCTTCGGGCACAACGTCAGCCACTCCCATAAGGCTTCTCCTAAAAAGTGGAAGCCGAACCTTCAGCATGTCAAGGCCCGGACGCCCTCAGGGGTGAGACAAATCTGGGTCTGCACAAGATGTCTGCGTTCAGGGAAGGTCAAGAAAACTCTCTGATTCCCTTCTAAAGTCTCTCCACCAAACGGATTCCTTCTAGCTTTGAGATGTCTTTCATAATGGCCTCAAGGTGTTTGATGTCTCGAATGTTCAGGTTGAGCTTGATTTGAGCTTTCTTATCGGCGAATGTTTCTACTTCCGCTTTGGTGATGTTGCCTCCCAGGCCAGAAATCGCAGAGGCCACCTTGGCCAAAAGCCCGGGTATATCCGCTGCCTGAACGACCAGTCCGGCTTTAAAATTGTCCTGAGCCACGCCGCCCCAGGCGACATCCACCATTCGCTCCGGGGTCAAAATTTCTTTAGCGATGAACGGACAGCGGAGCGCATGGACGGTGACGCCTCTTCCCGACGTGATATAGCCGATGATCGGCTCGCCCTTTATGGGTGAACAGCATTGGGCGAGATGAACGAGCTCGTCGTTTCGACCTTTCACCTCGATTTCCGAATCTGGTTGTTGGACGCCTTTTTTCTTGGCCTCGAGTCCAGCCGGGGATATTTTTTCCAGGAATTTTCTGTTGACCATGACCTTGCCGAGGCCGACGAGCCCGTAAAAATCTTCCAGTGTGCTGATCTGAAAACTCACGGCTTGGCCGAGGCGCCGGAGAAGCCCATCTGCCTGAGGAAAGCCGGGAGGCAGCGTGTATTTCCGCAGCTCTTTTTCCCACAATTTCTTTCCCAGTGAGATGCTCCGGCTTTTTTCCTGCTGATTCAGATGGCGTTTGATCTCGTGCCTAGCACCTGAACTGAAAGCGATGTTCAGCCAGCTCCGGGAAGGAGATTTATCGGGCGAAGTTATGATTTCGACGATATCCCCCGTTTTTAAAATCGTCTTGAGGGGAGACGCCTTGCCGTTGATTTTGGCCGCCGCGCTGTGCAGACCGATTTCGGAATGGATGCGGAAGGCAAAGTCCAGGGCAGACGCGCCCGTTGGCAGTGAGATGACCCGGCCTTTCGGAGTGAAGACATAGACTTCTTCGGGAATGAGGTTGATTTTGAGGTTTTTGAGGAATTCTTGCGGGTCTTTTTGCTCTCTGAAAAGCTCGACCATCTCCCGCAGCCACTGCAGCCGCTTGTCTTCTTTGACCAGACTCTGGGGGTCTTCTTCTTTGTATTTCCAGTGGGCGGCAATTCCGTTCTCGGCAAGGTTGTGCATCTCGCGCGTGCGGATTTGAATTTCAAAGCTTTGTTTGTTTGCGGTGATGATCGTCGTGTGAAGAGCTTGATAAAGGTTGGGTTTGGGCATGGCGATAAAGTCGCGGAAGCGATAGAGAAGAGGCGGCCATTTTTGGTGGATGATGCCCAGGGCGGAATAGCAATTTTTGACTGAATCGGTGATAATCCGGAGCGCCAGGAAATCGTAAACCTGGTTGAAATCAACCCGCTGAACTTTCATTTTGAGGTAGGTACTGTACGGCCGCTTAATCCGGTAATAAATCTCGGTCGGAATATCGTTGTCCTTCATCAGCTTTCCCAGCGTCTTTTTAAATTTTTTGAGTTCCTCCTCGGCTTGCTTGCGGCGCGGATCGACGAGGGAGGCGATCCGAAAATATTCCTCAGGCTCGACATAGCGGAACGCCAGGTCTTCGAGCTCCGCTTTGATGCGTCCCATGCCGAGGCGATTGGCGATCGGCGCGTAGATTTCCAAGGTTTCGGCGGCAATTTGCTGTTGCTTGTCTTCCGCAAGATATTTCAGAGTCTTGAGATTGTGTATCCGGTCGGCGAGCTTGATAAAGATGATCCTCAGGTCGTCGGTCATCGCCAGGATGATTTTTCGGATGGTCTCGGCCCGCCTGACTTCAGGCGATGCATCCTGGACGCGGCTGATTTTGGTTACTCCCTCGACGAGGCCGGCGATTTCTTTTCCGAAAACCTCTCTAATTTCAGCGGCAGAGACTTCGGTATCTTCTAAGACATCATGGAGAAGGCCGGCCGCCAAAGTGGTCTGGTCCAGGTTCATGTCGGCCAGGAAGTTTGTGACTTCCAGGGGATGGCTGAGGTAGGGCTCTCCGGACCGCCGGCTTTGCCCCTTGTGCGCCCGGGCGGAAAAAACGTAAGCTTTCTGAAGAAGGGTAATGTCTTTTTCGCTGTACGTGGATGAGACCTTGTCCAGGATATCGTCAAAACGGATCATCTGCCTGTATTTGTCGTGTGATCCAGAATCCAATTTACAGCGGCCAACAAATTTGGAGCGATAAAAGCCGGCCGGATTCCCTTAGCCTCGAGCTTTGCCCTGGATTCTTCTCCAAAGCCGGTGAGAACAAGAACGGGCGACGCCCCGATGTTCAGTCCGAAAAGAATGTCTTCGACTTTGTCGCCGATCATATAGGAATTTTTTAGGTCGATATCGAAGTCGACCGCCGCCTGCAAGGCCAGGCCCGGCTCGGGCTTACGGCAGGTGCAATTTTTCCTGTAGTGCGGTCTCTCTGAAAGCTCATAGTGGGGACAGTAATAGATGGCGTCTAGCCGGGCGCTTTGCGCGGCAAAAGCGGCTTTCATTTCTTCATGGATATCGTCAAGATCCGCTTCCGTGAAATAGCCGCGGCCGATGCCCGATTGATTGGTGATGACAACGGCGAGGAATCCTGAGTCGTTGATTTTTTTGAGAGCCGAGAAGCTGTACGAATAAATTTTGATTTGGCTGTAACTCGCCGGATAACCGACGTCGACGTTGATGGTTCCGTCCCGGTCAAGGAAAATCGCCCGTCTTTTCATGCGAGATACGCCGCGCAGGCTTCAAAGACTTCTTCCGGGGCGATATTCATGCACCTGTGATCATAAGGGCATTTCCGGTAGAGGCAAGGCCAGCAGACGACTTCTTTTTTAATGACTGTCGAAGGCGGATGAAAGGGGGCGGTAGCGCTCGGGTCCGTGGGCCCAAAAACGGCGACCACGGGAATTTTTAGAGCATTGGCGATATGCATCGGACCGGAGTCGTTCGTGATAAAAAGCGAAGCCTGGGAGATAAGCCCCAGGAGCTGGCGCAGGCTAGTTTTTCCGGCTAGGCTGGCGGGTTTTTTCGCCATGGCCGAAGAGACGGCTTCTGCCAGCTCTTCTTCTCCCGGAGAGCCCGTGATTACGATCTCGGCATTCTTTTTTTCCTGAAGAAGTCCGGCTAAATCGGCGAACCTGGACGGCGGCCAGCGCTTGGCCGGTCCGTAAGAAGCTCCGGGATTGAAGATGGCCAGAGGCTTTCGGAGATCGATCCCCAAGGCGGCGAGTTCTTTCCGCGCCGCATCCTTGGCTTCTTGGGAGACGGACAAATGGAGTTCGGGCTTCACGGTGCGGATCCCGAACTCTTCTAGGAGGTCGAGGTAATAATAAACCTGGTGAGGATTTTTGTGATTTTCTTTATGAAAAACGCCCTTGGACAAGATCAGGCCGCGTCCGTCCCGATGATAGCCCCAACGCTTCGGAATCCCCGCCATAAAGAAGAGCAGGGCCGAGGCGAATGAATTGGTCAGAAGCAAGCCGATGTCGAAAGAATGCCCTTTGAGGACTTCTGATATTTTTCTCAAATTCTTGAATTTGCCGAGAGGCCCCAGAGGTATGATATTGGGCGCCGGTTCATCAAAGATAAAAAGGTCTTGCGTCTCGTTCCTGGCCGCAAGCCAGATCTCCGCTTCGGGGAAATTCTTTTTGATGCTCTCGACGGCCGGCAGCGCGAGGATGATATCTCCGATCCAGTTCGGCAGGCGGATGACGATCTTCAACAAGATGTTTTTATCCCCCGGATGAATCGGCCGACGGCTTGGAACCGGGTTTCACCCCTTCCGTTTTTTCTGTCTTCGGCTTTTCTTTCTCCTTGGGCTTGTCATCTTTCCCCGGATTGGTTTTTTTGGCGTAGTCGGTGATATAGAATCCGGTGCCTTTGAATTGAATCGCCGGAGACGAAATCATTTTCTTTAAGGAACCGCCGCAGTGCGGGCATTTCTTTTTCGGCGGGTCGTTTACTTTTTGAAGCGTCTCGATCCGGGTCTTGCAGGTGGAGCATCTATACTCATAGATCGGCATTTTTACATCCTTAAAACCCTATTATACCAGAGAGCCGACTTTTAATGGAAGACGATGGCCTCAAAGGCGAAAATCTCTGCCCCCTTTTTCCAAGCGTTCTCCTCGAGCCCAGCCTTGAG
>Ga0315282_10012584_pt1 | contig 12921 bp, 9 predicted proteins | sample YL17G07_20_MG_FD_203693 | JGI IMG/M metagenome (GOLD analysis project Ga0315282, IMG submission 203693) | Sediment microbial communities from Yellowstone Lake, YNP, Wyoming, USA - YL17G07_20 | ecosystem: Environmental > Aquatic > Freshwater > Lake > Sediment | place: USA: Wyoming | collected...
TCTGACCCTTTGGAGGTCAATCCCACACGAGTTCATGAATGGGGACACTAAGGTCCAAGGTCAAAGGCCCAAGGCCGAAGGAAGCAGGCCATTCGTTGCTTGATCTTCCCTTGACCTTCGGTCTTGCCGCCGGTGACGGCAGCGGGGCCGTGGGAAGCCGTAAGTCGTTATCTTGTAACAGGTTAGATGCGGCAGCCCGACATTTCTTGCCTCTCAGCGGGCCAGCGACTTAACAAAGCAGTTATGCGCCTCCCGCCAGTTTGCATTTAAAGGGGTCTGGGACGCTCGCCATTGCCTTCGGACGAACGGGGGGTCCCCTGGGTATTGGAAATTGCCAAAACGTCGTGGCGACCCCTGCCCGTTCGTTTAACAGAATTGTTAACTGAGGGATCAATCCGCCGGCGTCTTTCTGCCACTCAGGACATGCCGGAAAGAGCACCGGTCCTGATGCGTCGGGACCCGGGGCACGAGACTTGCAATGGCAACCCTGCATGAACTTATTGACGCCGGCACCAAGCCCTCGCCTTGCGGCTCCGGCAGCGGTTTTCGGTTGACCGCTGACCCCTTCCGCATCTAAGATGCAATCCCACAGCAGAATAGGGAGAGAGCCCTTGTCGAAGAAGAAGAGCCGGGCGCATGAAGACCTCTCCTCCTCGACACCCCGGAAATCCGCCTCATCGTCCCCGCCCGCGGCAGGGGCGACGCGTGCGTCGCCCCAACGGACGTCAAAGGTCGTGCTCGTCATGATGCTGGTGTATTCGGCGGTCTTCATCACGATCTGCGTCGTGAAGTACGTCTATTTCCTCTACAACGACTTTGACCTATCGATCTTCGCGCAGGCGGCGTACACGACCATCCGCGGGTCGCTCTACAACTCCATCCTCGGGATGAACTACCTCGGCAGTCACATGTCGCTCGTGATGTTCCTGATCGCGCCGGTGTACCGGGTCTTTTCGCATCCGGTGGCGCTCCTGGTGCTCCAGACGGTGGTGCTGGCACTGGGGGCGCTTCCGGTCTACTGGCTGGCCCGGCGGGAATTGAAAAACGAGTTCGTGGCGACGTGCTTCGCCGCGCTTTATCTCCTTTACCCCGCGCTCGGCTATACCAACCTCTACGAGTTTCATCCCGAGACACTCACCACGACGACGCTCTTGTTCACGTTCTACTACCTGTGGGTCGGACGGTTCGGGATGATGCTGCTCTTCGCCCTGCTCTCCCTGATGGCCAAGGAAGACGTGCCCCTGGTGGTGATGATGATGGGGTTTTATTCCCTCGTCCTCCGGAGGCCCCGTCGGTGGGTCTACGCGGTGAGTTTGGTGGGGCTCTCGGTGCTCTTCCTGGTCATGTCGTTCGGCGTGATCATGCCGGCCATCAACAAGGGCGAGGTGCAGTATGAGCGCTTCTATTCCGAGTGGGGAGATTCGGCGGGTCAGGCGGCGCTCAACATGGCGAAAGACCCGGGCAGGACGCTCCGGACGCTCTTCTTCACCCCGGACAACGCGTGGGATACGCGGATCAAACAGCAGTATGAACTGCACCTCCTGATGCCGGTGATGCTGCTGTCGCTGATGAGTCCGCTGACGCTGGCGATCTCGCTGCCCGGCGTGGCGCAGCACCTGCTCTCGGTGAGAATGAGCGAGCATTCGATCGTGTGGCACTACACGGCGCAGATCACGCCCTTCGTCATGCTGGCCGCGGTGCTCGGGCTCAGGAACACGCTGCGGTTCGTCGCGAGCGGCGTGCCGGGGGAAATCAGCGTGGAGATGATGAACACAAAGACCCCGCCGCGGACCCTGGCCTGGGTCCTGAGCACGCTCGCCGTGGTCGTCTCGCTCGGCTCGAATCTGCTCTTCGGACCGGTGATCGGACTCGGCATCTTCCAGGCCCACCCGCGACCGGAAGAGAACTGGCCGTCCGCCTACGAGCGGGCACTCACGCCTTACATGAGAACCATGGTCTCACGCGTCCCGGAGCGGGGCGCCATCGCCTGCGACTTCCGCTTCATGTCGCACTTCACGAACCGCCCGGTCGTCCACTCCCTCCACCATCTCTTCAAGGGAACTCACAGCTTTTCGGTGAAGCCATATCCGATACCGGAGGACGTGGTGGCGACGGTCGCGGACCTGAGCGACCGACGGTTCCTCACGTTCACGCGGGCCGACAGTGGGGAGCGTCTGCGGACGTTCTTCGCGAAGAACCGGCTGCAGGTCGTGGACGCGGCGGGGGACGCGGTGCTGCTCTTGCGCGATCCGAAGGAGTCCATCCAACTTTTCGAGACCGGGGAGTTTGCTTCGGACTTCCGCCGCCTCACCCGTTTCAACGGACAGCTCGCCTTCCTCGGCTGGGACGCCATGCCGGCGTCGGTGGAGGTCGGAGGGCGACTGCCGCTGAGGACCTGTTGGAAGCGGCTCGGCGCGCCGGGCAGCGTGGACCGCTTCTACCTCACGCAGTTTCTGCTCCTCGATGAGTACGACCGGGCAGCCGGCGGCTGCCTGAGGCGTCTCGGCTACAGTTTCTACCCGGTGCACGACTGGCCCGGTGGCGGGACGGTGCGGGAGACCTACAACCTTGTTGTTCCCATGGACGTGAAGCCGGGGACGTATACGGTCTGCATGAGGGTGCTCGAGGAGGCGGGTGGGGAGCTGAGGGTCTCTCTCCCCGAGGACGAGGAGCTGCGGACGTCGCGGGGAATCATCCGGTTCGGGAAAATCGAGGTGACGAAGCCCGGGCATTGACGGTGGCACGTTACGGGCCGCGTCACCCTTCGACGTTGTGCGGGGTGACCCTGAGCGGCGTCGAACGGGTCACTTCGGATGGAGTGCGAAGACCGCCAGGCCGAAGGGGCCGGAGTCCATGACCGGCGAGAGGTCGGCAGACGTCGTCATCATCTGCCGCAGCCGACCCACCTTTGCCATGGCGTTCTGCTCCGCCTCCGTCAGCCGTCGCTGGTAATCGAGACACTCCCGGATGGGCGCCAGGAACGGTTTCTCCTCTTCCGTGGGAAGAGCGCCGCTGGCGAACAGCTCCTGAAGCCGGGTCTCGGTGATTGCGGCCTGCCGGACCAGTTCCCCGAGCCGACGACGCCAGTTGTTCAGATTGAACTCGATGTCGGCGGCCCAGCAGGGGTCCAGGAGCACGTACTGGAAGTGCTTTCGGCGTGCGGTGTCGAGGATCCGTCGGAGCACGCGATCGTCGATGTCCGTCGGCGACATCTTCTCGAGGTCGTTCCGGAGCCGCTTGAGTTCGAGGTCATAGGGCGGACTGTACATGTCGAACCCGATGACATGGTCGTCGGTCCCGGTGACGCAGAAGATGGGCGTGTTGCGCACGAACCTCCTGTGGATCTCGATGTATCCGAGGAGATGCTGCTGGACGGGGACGAGTTCCCCGCTGGGCGTGCGGGCCGTCGCGACGTAAAAATAGACCCCCCCCGGCCACTGTGCCGACCCTTCGAACACTGCCTTGGGATAGCCGCTCGTCAGCAGGACGCCGGCGATGAGCGCCGCAAGGCCGAAAAACCTTCCCCAGGTCCCGGGCCGCGCACGCTGAACCAGCCGCAGACATCCCGCTAGGAGTCCTCCGATGGTCCCCAGAACGCCGATGAGGAAGATACCCAGGCGGGCCCCTTCCATGTCGATCCGCGGGACGTCCTGGATGGCCTCTGCGGCGCCGCTGAAGATCAGGGTGATCCCCAGTGCCAGGCCGAGACCGACCGAGATCATCACGTCTTTCCAGTCCACGGTGGATGCAAGGAAGGAGAAGAACTCCCCGGCGATCATCGCCGCCGGGATGGAGAAGAACGCCCAGAACCGGTGCGGGAAGAGGGACACGCGCAGAACGTCCCCCTCCAGCCCGAGCACCGTGAGGACGAGCCAGAGGAGCGCCGTGACGCCCCAGCGGTTTTCCTTGAGTCGTCCGGGTCTGGCCGCAAGCAGCGTCACCCCGGCAACGAGGATGAGGAAGAGGAGCGGTCCGAGGCCGGTCGGCTGGTTGATCTTGTTCCGGAAGGCGTCCGACCACAGGAAGTCCCAGATGCCGTACGCCTGGCCGGTCGAGGTGCCGCTGACCTTGAGCGAGAGAGCCGCCGTCGGGTCGAGGCGCATGCCGGAGAGGAACCCCTTGTGGCCGAACTTCAGGTACGCCGGGCCGTAGAAGAGCGCCGCCAGTACGAGTCCGCCGACGCCGGCACAGACCTGCTCGATGAGAGTGCGGCGCGGAAAGCCTTCGCGCTTGCCGACCAGGGCGAAGACGAGGTTCACCACCCAGTAGAGGAGTGCCATCAGTCCGAAGATCGCCGCCGCCGACGGCTGCGCGAGGAACATCCCGCCGATCGTGATCGCGGCGACGACGGCCCAGGCGGGCTCCCGGCGCGTGCGCTCGAGCGCGTAGAACGCGGGAAAGAAGAGCACCAGCGACATGCTCTGGGCCCAGATGAACCGACTCATGAAACAGGGCATGACCCAGAGCACACCGGTCGCCCAGAGGGCAACTGCCGGTCTTGCGGTCCATTCCCGGGCCATGAGGTAGAAGTAGATGATGCCGAGCGAGATGATGAGGATATTGAAGACCTTGAGGGTGGTGAAGATGGAGTCATTGAGCTGGTGGAGCACGCCCATGAGCACGGGGTAGCCGCACGGATAGGGTTCGAGGTAACTGAGTACGCCGGCACGGGCCTCCGGGGAAATGGAGTAGGTGTGGTTCACCGTGATGTATTTTGCCGACGTTGCGTGCACCCAGGAGTCGTCGTCCTCGAGCCAGGGGGTGGCGAGCGCGCCGTGCAGGAAGACGAGGCCGCTCGCCAAAGCGAGTGCCGCTGCGACGAGGAGTGCGACGGAGTCTCTGGTCCAGAAGGGCTCGCCGGTCGGTTGCCCTCGGGCCGGTTTCGCCCTCAACAAGGAGCGAAGCACGCCCAGTCCCAGCAGGACGAGCGCCGACACCAGGAACACCCACCATGCGAGCGGCAGACCTGCGGTGTTGAGAAGGACCGATAGACCTGCGAACGCCGCGAGTCCCACGCCGGTCGAGAGCACGTGGGTCTCGATGCTCATGCGCGGACGACCCGTGACCACCAGGACGCTCGAAAGTCCGAGCACGTAGATGACCACGGCGAAGAAGACGATGGACCAGAACATCCGAGGAGGTCTCCAGGGCGCTTTTGAAAACCTGACGCGAACGGCGCCGTTTGTTCCCTTCTTGGCCGGGAGAGAACCATGCTTGCCCGGTGCCAGAGAAATGACGAAATCCGAATGCCGAATCAATGTGCTCTGTAGAAAACACCAGTCTTGCTGCTTCATCCCTCTCCCTCCTCCGGGGGGAGAGGGTGGGGTGAGGGGTGGCCCAGGCTGGCATGCAAAGACATCCGCCCCTCACCTTTAATCCTCTCCCCCCCGTGGGGGGAGAGGAGACAACGGCAGCGGTGACAGAGGGTGTTCTCTACGGAGCCGAATCAATGGCGAAAAAGAGAATGACGAGTGTCCGTTCAGCCGCATTCGTCATGGGACGACGTGCTCATCTTCCGATGGCCTTCGAGCCGATGTCGGTCCGGAAGTGCGCCCCCTCGAAGTGGATGAGTTTGACCGCCTCATAGGCCCGTTCCTGCGCGGCCCGGATGGTGTCGCCCAGTGCTGTCACTCCCAGCACGCGGCCGCCCTTGGTGTAGAAGCGTCCGTCTTTCTCGGCGGTGCCCGCGTGGAACACCACGACGCCGTCCATCTTCGCCGCCTCGTCGAGACCGGTGATCTCCTTGCCCTTTTCATAGTCTCCGGGGTATCCGCCGGAGGCCATGACGACGCAGACGGCCGGACGGCGGTCCCACTCGAGCTCGACGGTGTCGAGTTCGCCTTTGGTGACGGCGAGGAGCACGTCGAGGAGGTCGCTCTGGAGTCGGATCAGGATGGGCTGGGCTTCCGGGTCGCCGAAGCGGACGTTGAACTCCAGCACCTTCGGACCGTTTCGCGCGATCATCAGTCCCGCGTAAAGCACCCCCTGATATGGACATTCCTCCGTGTTCATGGCGTGGACGACGGGCACGAGGATCTCGCGTTCGATCTGTGTCTGGAGACTCCGGGTGACGACCGGCGCCGGGGAGTAAGCCCCCATGCCCCCGGTGTTGGGCCCTTTGTCTCCGTCATACACCGGCTTGTGGTCCTGGGCGCTTTCCATCGGGTAGATGCTTCGCCCGTCGGTGAATGCGAGGATCGACGCTTCCTCGCCCGTGAGGAACTCCTCGACGACGACCTCGTTCCCGGACTCGCCGAAGATCTTCCTGACCATGATGTCGTCGACGGCCTGGTTGGCCTCCTCCATCGTTCGGCAGACGTAGACCCCCTTGCCCTTGGCGAGTCCGTCGGCCTTGACGACGGCGGGGAGGCCGTTTTCGCGGACGTACTTGCGGACGGCGTCGGGGTCGGTGAAGATGCCGAACTCGGCGGCGGGTATCGCGTGCTGCCGGCAGAGCTTGCGGGTGAAGACCTTGGACGATTCCAGCCTCGCCGCCCGTTGCGTGGGACCGAACACGGGAAATCCCCGCTCGATGAACTGGTCCACGATACCTAAGCTCAGCGGGTCTTCCGGACCCACCACCGTGAAGTCGATCTTCTTCTGCCGCGCGAGGTACAGGAGTCCATTGATGTTATCGGGTTCCATGGGGACGTTCTCGGCGAGCTGAGCCGTCCCCGGATTCCCCGGGGCACAGAAGAGCTTCTCGACCTTCTTCGACTGGGCCAGCTTCCAGACCAGGGCGTGTTCGCGTCCGCCGCTTCCGATCACGAGCACTCGCATGCCGACTCTCCTCGCAGACCGTGAGGAAATGACGTTGGCGTATTGGCGATTTTAGCATCCGCCTGTGCCGCGCTCAAGACGAATCCGGCGGGCGTCTCTGGATGTCCGGGCCTCGTTTTCCTGTTGTGGAGGCGGCCCGGCGGCGTAGAATACGCCCATCGCTCACGACCGCGAACGCTCGGGAGGTGTGATGACCCGCAAGCCATTCGTCCTGTTCCTGGTCACGGCATGCGTTTTTCAAGCGGCGGCGGCAGCCGTCATCGGCCTGGACCGGCCCCCGAGCCGCGACGAGGGCCCCTTTCTCGTCAACATCAGACATTTCATGGGGGGCGTCACCCTGGAGAAGCTCCGGAGCTATCCGGAGATCAAGGGCCCCCTCATGTTCATCGTCTACGCCAAGGTCGCCGACGTGGTCGGGTTCGAGCCGTGGAAGCTGAGGACACTGTCCGTCGCGATTTCGATCGTGACGTACTGCGTGTACTATCTCCTGCTCTGGCACGTGTTCCGCAGTCACAAGGTCGCTTGGCTCGCGTGCGGGCTTCTGATGGTGAATCCGTACATGATCCGTCTCAGCGTATTCATATACGTTGACATGATGCCGCTCTTGTTCCTGATCGGGTTCCTCGCGCTGGTTCTCAGGGGAAAGGTCATCCCGGCGTTTGTCGTGCTGGCCGGGACGCTCCTCGTGAGTCAGCATTACGTGTTTGCCCTGGCGGGCGTGGGGCTCTTCTACGCGGCAAGGGCGCTCCTGTGCCGCGAGAAGAGGGTTCACTCGGCCCTCATGCTCATCGGGTGCGGCCTGAGCATGGTGCCGTTCGGACTCCTGGTCCTGCTCTGGCACGGCATCTGTCCCCCCAAAGCAGCCTTGGTCATACCCAGGGACGAGAGTCTGTATCACCCGAACTACCTGACGGCGTACATCCTGCTGCTCCCGGTGTATGTCGCCCCTATATTGCTTCTTCGGCTGAAGTCCGTATATTTCTCCCTGCGGAGGATCGCCTCAGCGTGCCTGCTTTCCGTCTACTACTACTTCTTTCCCGTCCGGCTCTCACGACTCGCCGAAGGGCACACGCCCGCCATCGGGATGTTCCATCGTCTGGTCCAGCTTGGGACACGTGGAAACCGGTCCCTCGAGCATGTCGTGCTGTACCTGACGTTCGCTCTGGGCATCCCCGTCCTCCTCTGCCTGATAAGGGACTGCTATGGGAAGGTCAGGGGCCGGGAGTTCGACCTGGCACTGCTATTGGATCTGATGATCCTGTCGTTCCTCCTGATCATGCCCTTCTCCTTTCTCGTGTGGGAGAAATACTTCGTGCCTGTGATTCCACTGTTGTCCGTCCGTCTGCTGCTGATAGGCCGAACGGGTGATGACGCCGGCAGTCACCCGTGACGCGCGGCGGCGGGAAGGGGAGGCCGTGCTGGTGAACAAGGAGAGAGTCCATGGCCAGTCGCTTTCGCATGCCACGGCGGATTATCGACATTCACAACCACCTCGGGACCGGTGACGACGGGTCCAAAATCGTCAAGCTGATGGACGCCGCGAAGGTGGAGCGGACCGTCATCCTGGGACTGCCGAGGTGTCCCAACGAGCGCATTCTCGCCGCCGTGCGCAAGTTCCCGAACCGCCTGGTGGGAGGGGTTTACGTCGACCCGCGCCGCGGCAGAAAAGCCGTCGACGAAATCCGACGGTTCCACACGGAGGGATTCCGCATCGTCAAGCTCTTTCCCAACTACGGTTACTACCCGGACGACAGGAGCGTGAGACCGTTCTTCAAGAAGGTGGCGGACTTGGGCATGGCCGTGCTGAGTCACTGCGGGTGGCTCACCACGAAAGAAACGGAGGTCGCCTCGTATTATTCCCATCCGGGACGGTTCGAGAAGCTGATCCGCACGTTTCCCGACACGGTGTTCATCCTGGCGCACATGGGAGGGATCGCCGGGTTTCTCGAATCGGTCATGTTCACCACCCGCACGCCGAACACCTACGTGGACTGCTCACCGGGGCAGGGGCTGTGGGTGCTTCGGTCGGGCGGAACGCTCGCCGAGTCGATTCCGCCCGAGAAGCTCGTCTGGGGGGCCGACAGCTATGACCTGCCGTATCTGCTGAAGGCCTACCGTGCGGCGCTCGTGAAGCGGGGGTACGGCGTGCACCTCAGCAAGATATTCTACGCCAACGCCCGCGGAATCCTTGAACGGATTGGTGCCATCGTGGGCGGATAGGGGCGTGTGCACGGCTGTCTTGCGGCGCACGCGGGCGCCTCGCGTTGGACGAGATGCACCCGTCGCATTCGACCAAGGCCCAAGGAAAATATAGCAGGCCGCCAAACAACTAGTGTCATCCTGAGCGAAGCGAAGGATCTGGCCGCGACGCGGGAAAAGCATCCGCTTTTTTCCGCTGGAATCAGGCACATTGACTCCATGCGGGGCAAGATTCTTCGTCCCGCTGGAATCGGGACTCAGAATGACATTTTTAGCAGCCTGCTAGGGACGTAGGCTTCTCCGGTTCTTCCCTCGCCCCCGCCCCCTCGACAGAGTTTACCCTGAGCGTAGCCGAACGGGCTCGGAACTTCGGCGGGCAAGCTTCGGCCTCATGTCGCGGAGTCTTCCCGCGACGGTCGAGAGCGCCTCCCGGAAAAATCCCGAGCCCGAAGCCGTTGCGTCTCAAGTAATTATGGCGATGGTCCCGCCCGGCCCATATTTTTTGCTTGACCTGGACGAGTTCCTGTCTAATATGATGCATTTGGTCGTTCGCGGTGGAAGGAAGACGGTGAGAATCCGTCACGGACCCGCCACTGTGACCGGCGACGACGGTCGGCGTTTGCCACTGTCCCGTGACTCGGGACGGGAAGGCGCGACCGGAGGATGACCCGGAAGTCAGGATACTCGATCCGTGAACCAGGCCGACAGTTTCTTCGTGGGAAGAGAGGCTGTGGCAGGGCGTCCCGGCACATAGGGACGCCGGGAACACGGTGACGTTCACCGCCGATCTCTTTTCACGGAGGTCGGCGGTTTTTTTTCGCCCCCTCCGTGCACGTGCCCAGCGTCTCATCCCAAACTGAGAGACTGTCTGCCTTCGGCGTAACAGGGAGAAGGATTTCGAACTGGGCGGACGTCTTTAGGGGGAGGAGGAGGGGTGCAAGTGAAGAAGGGAAAGAAATTGTTGGTGATGCTGCGGGTGCTGTCTGTTTCGTTCCTGCTGACGGCGGCGGTGCGCGTCGCGTCGGGATATTCCTACAATCTGTCTGACTTCGCAACGGAGGTGGTAAATTACGTCAAAGGCGCCGACATCGGATCGGACTGGATCAGCGGACAGAGCTATGACAATGCCGCCTGTGCGCTCGGCCGTCCGACCGTCGATACCACCGGCGACGGGTGGTTCATCTCGATGGACTATCCGGTGCCCGTGGTGCCGGTCTACTCGGCGTACCGGGCTTTCGAGCTGGTGACGATCGGAAACGGCGGATCTTTGACGATCAAGTTCGACCACCCCGTCCAGAACAACTCGGCCAATCCATACGGTCTGGATTTCATCATCTTCGGGAACGCCTTCCAGCTCTGGGATGGGACGAACGGCTGGGTCAATGGGGATCCGACAAGTGTTACGCTCGGCGCAACCATGCTGGCAACCCCGGGCATTGTGTCGGTCAGTCAGGACAACCTGACATGGTACACCTTCGCGAGCGGTCCGTTCGCTTCCGGTTTTGCCCCGACGCTGGGACGTGTGTATGACCCTGAGCACCCGGATGACTCGATTGGCAATTGGAACCTGTGGTGGGACGGGCCGACCGACCCGACGAAGCCGCTCGACCTGTCGCTCTCACCGGGGTCGCTGGCGGGACTCACCGTGGCCCAGGTGGCAACGCTGTACGGCGACTCGGCAGGCGGCACCGGGTTTGATATCGGCGTGTTCGGGCTGGATTGGATCCGGTACGTCCGCGTTGACGACAATCCGAACAATACCGGCACTACGGAAATCGACGCTTTCGCGGACGTGGCTCCGCTCCCGGAACCCGTTTCCGCGCTGCTGCTTTTCACGGGCTTTCTAGCGGTCGCGGGTTATCAGACGCGTCGACGGATGAAATGACGGGGGATCTTGGTGCGAAGAGGCCGGGCTTTCACGCTCATCGAAATGCTTGTGGTCATCGCGATCATCGGCGTGCTTGCAGGTTTCCTTCTGCCCGCGCTCTTCCGAGCGCGGGAGGAGGCGAACCGCATTGCGTGCCTGAATAACCTGCACCAGATGGCGATAGCCGCCCATGTCTACGCCTGCAACAATGATGGATACTATCCGATCGCTTACTGCTTCGAGAGGAAGCCGCCTCTGTTCATCTCATACGCGTGGGATTTCACCACCGTCAAGGATTGGGGCGCCGGCACGACAAGGGTGGAACCGGGGCTTCTGTGGGGAGGCGCCACCAACTGCAGGGTGCACCAGTGCCCGTCGTTCAGGGGAAGCGCGAATTGGCTGGCAGACCCCTACACGGGCTACAACTACAATACCAGCTATGTCGGGCACGGCTCGGGCGAACAAATAGTTGCCCCCACTAGGGTGAGCGACGTGCGAAACCCGAGTCAGTGTGCCCTGTTCGGGGACGGCGAATATGCGTCGGGGGCTAACAAGTTCATGCGGGCTCCCTGGCCCAGTCCGGGCGACGCCGGATTCTCCGGTCGCGCGGCGGGCACACAAGGTTTCCGACACCTGGGCATGACCAATGTCGTCTTCTGTGACGGCCACGCGGAATCGTTGGGCACGCGTTACACTGAGACGGAGCCCGGCGAGAAGACCAACATCGCCCCGGGAACCGGTTTCTTGTCCAAGGACAACAGCTTGTACGACCTCGAGTGAGCGATGGGATAGGCGGAACAACCAGCGGGATTCGTTGGACTTGGCCGGTGTATGAGGCGTGGGGCGGCGTCCAGAGCACCCCTTCCATCCACTTCCGTCACCACGGACTGGCGAACGTGAGCTGGTGCGACGGACACGTCTCGTCGGAGCCGATGGGCTATTCCAGCAGCCACAGCTATTTTCCGGGCTACGATTTCGCCAGGAACGACATCGGCTACGTCGGCATCTGGCACGACAACCGTCTCTACGACCGCAACTAGGGCTCCGTGGTCCTTTGCTTCCGGACGCGATTCCCTGGAACCAGCCATTTCTCGATGGAATCGAAATACCGGTTCCGGAATTCCCGGTGGGTCATCCCCTGCCTCTTGAGAAACGCCCGGTAGAGCGTCCGGCCTTTCTCGCGATAGCGCCGGGACAGGGGTCCCCAAACGCAATAAGTCGCGTTTGGGGGCTCCCATTCCTTCACGTCCCAAATCCATCGGTAGCAGTGTCGTGCGTGTTCAACGGCGAGGTAGTTGCTGATGGCCGTGACCGAGTGTGCGGTCAGGTACCACTTGGTGTGGTCTATGCCGTAGCCCGGGGCGAGGAACTTCTTCAAGTCGGCGCCTTGGCGCAGGATGATCTCCGGGTCACGGCGAAGCTCCCAGGTGTTGGCGAGTGTCCCGTCTCTCTTGAGATAATGGTGCCCGCGGATGTCGAGATACCGCCAGGCGCCGTCCAGCCAGACCTCCACGGTAGCGTGACCGTTGGCCCCGGCGGGACGCGGCGGGCCGAAGTACATGGGTGTGAAGGTGCCGACGTACCGGGCGGGAAACCCCGCTAACTGGCAGAGGATGATCATCACTCGTGCCTGCTCGTTGCAGAGCGTCGCCCCCTTCTTGATGATCTCCTCCTCCGTTCCTCCGTAGAATCGAGGCACCCCCTCGGAGGGGTCCCCAAACGCAATTGAGTGCGTTTGGGGGCCCCCCCAGGGATGCAGCCGCGGGATGTCCCGCGCGAAGGCAAGCAGCGCTAGGACCTTCTTCAGCGGGCTGTGCCGCTTCCGCACGAGCTTCCGAACGATTGCCTCCAGGGCCGGCCGCGCACCCGGTTCCGGCAGAGGCAGGCGCATGGTGGAGGGCGCGTAGAGAAACCTCTGCGTTTCCTCGCAGAGCACGACTTGTTCCTTGAACAGGTCGTCATCCACTGTGCCTTTCAGGACGCAATGTGCGATGGCATGGGCCTGGCCGTAGACGAACGCCTGCTCCGGGTCGCGAAGTCGTGGTGATGCCCCGCTGAATCTGCTCCTGAGAGGC
>Ga0315282_10012586_pt1 | contig 12918 bp, 10 predicted proteins | sample YL17G07_20_MG_FD_203693 | JGI IMG/M metagenome (GOLD analysis project Ga0315282, IMG submission 203693) | Sediment microbial communities from Yellowstone Lake, YNP, Wyoming, USA - YL17G07_20 | ecosystem: Environmental > Aquatic > Freshwater > Lake > Sediment | place: USA: Wyoming | collected...
AGCTAAATTCAACTCCAGCACGTTTACCCGCGGCTCGCCTAAAAAGCCAAACTGCCGCGTTTCGGTATTATGATCAATCAGGGTAGTAACCTGGCTGAGCGTGATGCCACGCATCCTGGCCACCCGCCCTGCCTGGTAAAGCGCAGCAGCTATACTGATATGCGGATCTAACCCGCTGGCTGACGCAGTAACCAGGTCGACTGGTACTGGTTGGGTATTACCAGGGTCAGCGGCATGCAGTGCAGCCAGGCGTTCTTCCACCTGTTTCTTTAAGCCAATGTTCAGTACACTATAATTACTTCCACCGGAGGCGGATGCGTTGTAAGGAAAATTTCCAGTCGATGAGAGTCTTCCCCAGAAATACTTAGGTTGGTCAAACTGCTGGCCGATCAATTCGGAACCGAGCACTTTCCCATCCTGGATAATCAGGCTGCCATTCGCCTGGTGGGGAAAAATCAATTGTGCAAGGCCTGTTATCAGCAGGGGATAAAATATCCCGGTGATAATCGTTAACAATGTGAAAATAATTAAAGTTGGTTTGAGTTGGTTTAACATTTTTTTCTAAGATTGTGAATTTGGCATAGGAATATCACTATTAAAAATTTCTACGCGTTCGAGTGTCAGAGCCGTCTGATATTCCAGAGATTGAATAAGCCAGTCGTCTCCTGGGGGTAAAATAAGCTCGCCTTGCCAGATCGAAATTTTGCCAAAGAATTTTTCCCCGGATTTAATTGTAAAAACACGGTCTGGCCAACCATTCAGTTTAACATCTGAAGGTGAACTGGCCGTAAGTACCGGCTGTTGGTTATATTTATAAAATGATACCTTGACCAGCGCAGCTTGAAATCCTTGCTGGAGTTTGGTAGCCAGCTTTTGGGCAATATCTGCTCGGGTTTGTAGATTAGCGATAGAGGCGATCAATTCGTACATGAAAATCGCATTTTGCTCATGTGACCAGGCTCTTGACACAATGGATCTAATCCGGCTTACGATGACCAACGCAACCGTGAGGAAGATAATCACGACCAGCCAATCTTTAAAATTGTCGATATTAAGCGAATGGTATGGCGGGAAAAAGAAAAAGTCGAAATTAAGGGCTGCGATGATCGCCGCGATCACCCCGGCGATTTGACCCCAATAAGCTGCAATCCAGATAACCGGAAGCAGGTACAACAGGGCGATAATCGCTTCTCCAAGCATTCGTTCCTTGATAAACAGCAACAGGCCGGTCACAAGTAGAATGATTAAAACTGCCAAAAGCGAACGGTAAATCATTCGTAAATTGATTCGTTTTATGAGCTGTTTCATGGTTTTTTTCTCCTGATAGATTTAAATTCCACTCAATTTTTAGCTAAAATGTAAAGCTACCAGTAACATATCCACCAGTTTTATACCAATAAAAGGAGCTACCAATCCACCGAGGCCGTAGATAAGCAAGTTGTCGCGCAATAATTGAGCTGCACCCCTCGCCCGGTAAGGAACGCCGCGCAGCGCTAATGGGATGAGCATGATGATAATCACGGCATTAAAAATAACCGCGGAAAGGATGGCGCTCTCGGGCGTAGCCAGGTGCATGATATTAAGAATTCCCAACTGCGGATAAGTTGATGCAAATGCAGCCGGTATGATGGCGAAATACTTTGATATATCATTCGCAATGCTGAATGTAGTCAGCGATCCACGAGTCATCAAGAGTTGCTTACCGATCTCCACAATCTCGATTAATTTTGTTGGATTGCTTTCAAGGTCGATCATGTTGGCAGCTTCTCGAGCAGGCTGGGTACCGGTATTCATCGCTACCGCCACATCCGCCTGGGCCAGAGCAGGGGCATCGTTGGTGCCATCTCCGGTCATAGCGACCAATCTCCCACCAGATTGGTAATCACGGATAAGAGTTAGTTTCTTTTCAGGAGTTGCCTGGGCCAGGAAGTCGTCGACACCTGCCTCAGCCGCAATAGCCGCAGCAGTCAGTGGGTTATCGCCAGTGATCATCACAGTTTTGATCCCCATCTTGCGCATCTGGTTGAAGCGCTCTTTCAGGCCGCCTTTGACGATATCCTTAAGGTGAATTACCCCCAATGCCTGGTTATTCTGTGCGACGACCAAAGGTGTGCTACCGCTGCGCGCTAACGAATCAACGACCTGGCGCAGTTCAGCCGGAACCAGGTTGCCTGCTCTTTGGATGTTTTCAATGATCGTTTCCGGGGCGCCTTTGCGGATTTGCATACTGTCAAAATCGACACCACTCACTCGAGTTTGTGCAGAGAACGGGATAAAATGCATCCCTTGCGGCAGCTCTTCTGTGGCACTAACGGTTCGCCCTCTCAAGCCATATTTTTCTTTAGCAAGAACTACAATAGAACGACCTTCGGGAGTTTCGTCGGCCAGAGAAGCCAGTTGGGCGGCTTCCGCCAGTTGTTGGGGTGTGGTTTTCTCCACCGGTATAAATTCTACTGCCTGGCGATTGCCTAAAGTGATCGTACCGGTTTTATCCAAGAGCAGTACATCAACATCGCCGGCGGCTTCAATTGCCCGCCCGGAAAGTGCAATGACGTTGCGCTGGATCAGCCGGTCCATGCCAGCGATTCCAATTGCCGAAAGTAGCCCGCCAATCGTTGTGGGGATCAGGCAAACCAAAAGGGCGACCAACACCGTTATGGTAATGGGGCTGCCTCCGCCGGCGACTTTGACACTATAAAGTGAATAAGGCAGCAGGGTGATGCATACTCCCAGGAAAATGATGGTGAATGCAGCTAAAAGAATATTTAAAGCGATTTCATTGGGTGTTTTCTGCCGTTTAGCGCCTTCTACCAATGAAATCATCCGGTCAAGAAAACCTTCGCCAGGATTAGCGCTTGCCTGAACGACCAACCAATCCGAGAGGATACGTGTTCCGCCAGTAACCGCGCTGCGGTCGCCGCCCGATTCACGGATGACTGGCGCCGATTCTCCCGTCACGGCTGATTCGTCACTTGAGGCAATCCCTTCAATCACCTCGCCATCTGCCGGGATGATATCTCCTGCCTCAACCATAAATAAGTCACCTTGGAGGAGTTGTGTGGAAGGTGTGAAGGTGAAGTGGGTTGGATGTTCGCCTTTGGATGGCTTTTTTGCCAGTTTTTTTGAATTAGTTTCTTTACGAGTCCGGCGCAGCGCTTCTGCCTGGGCTTTACCGCGGCCTTCAGCCAGGGCCTCGGAAAAATTGGCAAACACCACAGTGAACCACAGCCAGATGGCTACTACACCGATAAACCCGGCTGGAGCTTCGCCAATCCCGAATAGAGCCTGTATCCAGAGAGCGGTGGTCAATACGCTGCCAACCTCTACCACGAACATTACCGGGTTGCGCAGCTGCACGCGTGGGTCGAGCTTGATAAACGAGTCGATAATCGCTCGCTGATACAACTCTCGCCTAATCGATTTCTGTTTGTTAATAATGCCAGACATGGCTATTTCCCTATCATGATCAAGTGTTCAATTACCGGTCCCAAAGCCAGGGCCGGCACGAAGTTCAAAGCACCGACAAGAATGATTACACCAATCAACCAGACGATGAACAGGGATGATGTGGTGGAAAGCGTTCCGGCACCGGAAGGGACCTTCTTCTTAGTAGCCAATCCGCCAGCCAGGGCCAGGGTAGGCACAGCCAGCCAGAAGCGCGAGATCAACATCGCAAGCGCGCCGGTGAGATTATAAAAGACCGTATTTCCGGTCAACCCGGCAAAGGCGCTGCCGTTGTTATTCCCTTGTGAATCAAAGGCATACAAGATTTCGCTAAAACCATGCGGACCCGAGTTCAAAGGTCCGGCTTGCCCTGCTTTCACTGAAACCGCCACCGCAGTCAATACCAGCACAGTTAATGGCATGATCAAGATGAGCAAGGAAGCCATTTTCATCTCATAAGACTCGATCTTTTTACCCAGGTATTCCGGAGTGCGGCCAACCATTAACCCGGCCACAAAGACTGCCACAATCACGAAAACCAGCATCCCATATAAACCGGAACCTACCCCACCAAAAACCACCTCACCCAACATCATCATCACCAGGGGTACCAGGCCGCCCAGCGGGGTGAAAGAATCGTGCATCGAGTTGACCGATCCGTTGGAGGCCGCCGTAGTAACCGTAGCCCACAAGGCTGAATTTACCAGGCCAAAGCGGAGTTCTTTGCCTTCCATATTCCCCCCTGGTTGGAGATCACTGGTCACCTGGTCAACCCCAATGGGAGTCAGCTTTGCATTGCCTGCCGATTCGGCTGCATAAGCAATCCAGATAAACACGATAATGAAGATCATCATTACCGTCAAAAGCGCCCATCCCTGGCGAGTGTCGCCAACCATCTTTCCAAAGGTATAGCAAAGCGCAGCTGGGATGAGGACGATCGACAACATTTCGAAAAAATTGGACAATGGCGTGGGGTTCTCCAATGGGTGGGCTGAGTTTGTATTGAAGAATCCACCACCATTCGTCCCGAGTTGTTTGATGGCGATCTGGGATGCGGCAGGACCGACGGCGATTATTTGAGTTGTTGTGGTTTGATTATTAGCTCCAGCTTCAGGTTGGATCAATTGAGCAGTGGCACTTGGTGAAAAAGTCTGTACGACCCCTTGTGAAACAAGCACCAGCGCCAGAAGGATAGAAATAGGCAGCAGGATATACAGCGTGCTGCGGGTCAAGTCAACCCAGAAATTCCCCAACTGGTTGGTGTTGTGGCATGTAAAGCCGCGAATGAAAGCCATCAGAATGGCCATACCTGCCGCAGCCGATACAAAATTCTGGACGGTCAATCCTAGCATCTGGGTCAGGTAGCTTAGCGTAAATTCTCCGCCGTAGTTTTGCCAGTTGGTGTTGGTAATAAAGCTGACGGCAGTGTTCAGAGACAGGTCCGGAGATACTGCTCCCATGGACATCGGGTTTAATGGTAAAAAACCTTGAAGCCTTTGCAGCAAGTATACGAAGATAAATCCGATAAAGTTAAACAGCAGCATAGCCACCGCATAAGTCTTCCAACTCATTTCGTCAGAAGGAACGACCCCGGCCAGCCGGTAAACCAGGCGTTCGATGGGAGCCAGTACAGGACTCAGGAAGGTTTTTTCTCCCTGATACACCCTGGCCATAAACCCACCCAGGGGTTTCACGAGCAAAAGGAGGACTACAAAGTAAATTAATATTTGTAGCCAGCCGTTAATCGTCATCAGAACTTCTCCGGTTTTAATAAGGCAATAAAAAGGTAAATTAATAATGACAGGGCTATCAGCCCGACAATCTCATATAATGTACTCATTTTTTATCCTTTCAGGTTTTCCAAAGCGTCGATTAGGCTAAAGCAGCCTGCAAAGAAAATTGGAATCAAAAGTAAATAAATCAGGTCAAACATACCAACCTCCAAATCCAGCATAAATCTACCATCGCCTGAGTTAAGATGGTGTTAAGAAGAAAACAAAAGATGTAAAAGATTCGTACAATTTGATCTGATGAATTATCTGAAACTTTAGTTTTTCGGATTTAATATTGGGAAATGTGCTGATGCCTGCATTCACCATGTTGATTCAATAAATTCCGCCGCTATGGATATCATTTCGGTTTCTCCGAAACGATATCCATAGCGGCGGATATTATTAAATCACCCTTATTAAAATTCCCCCATAAGTACGCTTACTTCTGCAGCAGCCAGATCAGATAAGGGCTCTTTTCATCGCTGAACTCTTCGCACGAATAATTTCCATACAGGGTTTTGATTTTAAAACCAACCGATTGCGCCATTTCCTCGAATACTTCCTTACTGATCAGAGAAAAACTAAATTCTACTATGCGTTTAGAGAGCAGGATGCCTGATGCATCATATTCTTCAAAAAATTCAATGCCATTGACGATGTACCCACCAGGATCGAAATGCTGGGTAACCCAGAATAAAAGCGTGCCATCCTTTTCAAGGAGCGGATAATTACCCCATAAGTGAAGTTGTCCATCGACTGATTTTTTCCGAATATGAGGGTTGTGTAAGGTGCAGATAAAAATACCGCCTGGCTGCAAGTGCTGGAAAATGCGTTTGAGCGCTTTCAACTGGTCTTCAGCAGAGAGGATTTCGGCAAATGAGTTGAAGGGTAGTAGGATGAGCTTGAATTGCCTGCCAAGATCAAGTTCACAGACATTTGCCTGGTGAATTTCAACCGAAAGCTGGCGCGATTCCAATTTCCTGCGCAAGACCGACAGCATATCCGCCGACATATCCACGCAAGTCAGTTTTATTCCGACTTCAGCCAGGGGGATGGAGACTCGACCCGTCCCTGACATCAGCTCCAATACTTCACCCTGGCATTCTTTAGCCGCATTCAAGAAGAACGGGATGTCAAAATTGACCTGAACAAAATTGTCATAAATATCTGCAAGGTGATCGTAATTAATCGGTTCCGGCATAGAGCAACCTGCACCACTAAATTATTTTAATCTCAGTCAAATACGAGGTAATTCTGAGTGGCTTGCGAGAGGTCGGCGTAAATTCCACGATAAGCCGGGGGTAGAATTGCTGCCAGGCGGTACATAATTTCAGAGGTCATCTGCTGGCGCACCGGGGCTGAAAGTGCTTCTCCGCTGGCATTCAAAGAAAATGGTTTACCAACCACGAAGTGGAAGTCTGTCCGTTTCAACCGGGACAGGTTCTGCTTATAATGTTCTGCCCCATAAAAACCGATTGGCAGCATGGGCGCACCGCTGCGTAAGGCCAGCAGAACTACCCCGGGAAATGCCGGTTGCAGAATACCATCACCGCTGCGCGTGCCTTCAGGCATAATGACCAGGAAACACCCTGTTCTTAATAATTCGATTGCCTTACGCATTGCATCTGGGTTGGGTTGGCCGCGGTGAAGGGGAATGGTACCGGTTGAATTCAACACCCAGCGCAGGAAAGGATTTTTCCAACGGTCAGCCAGCACCATGCCATATACCAACCGGGGCTGTAAGTGGGTGTAAATGATCGGGACTTCCATGAAATTAACGTGGTTGCTGAAGACGATCAGGGGACCTTTATCGGGTACAGCTTCCAATTGAGCGTCATCGATGCAGAAAATGAGGCTGGTCAGAGCGCGCGCAACCACGATTATGAACTTTCTAGAAAAGCTCATGCCTGACCCTTTCGTGGTTTGTAGATGATTTCAAGCTCTCCCGGTAAGATTTTGACTTCAAGACGTTTATCTTCGGTCGAAATTATCTCACCATCCATTTCAGCCGGCAGGGGACCATCCAGGCCTGTAATGACAATCCGGGTGGTCTGCCCGGTCTTGATGGTAGGCTGGGTTGCCTGGGTTCCTTTCATGAAATACGGGATCATCCGGATCACCTGGAAAGAGCTCATTTGCTCACCGATGCACAGGTCGAACAGGCCATCATCCGGTTTGGAATTGGGCGCCATATAAAATCCACCCCCCAGGCGGTTGCCATTCATTACAGAAATCAATAATGATCGCTGGGTAATGGTTTGACCGTTAAATTCGATATTTGCGAGCGGAGCTTTGTTATAAAGGAAAACTGTTTTGAGCACAGCCACGAAGAAGCTGACGAAACCACCCCAGCGTGGCAGCTTCTTTACTTCGATGGTGGCGATAGTGTCGAAGCCTATGCCGACGACGTTTCCAAAATAATGCCCTTGCGGGTAAATGCCACCTATCACTTGGCCAATATCAATTACCCGGCGCTGGTCGTCAGCCAGTGCCTGGCAGTCCTGTTCAAGATCGGGTGGGATGCCAATCGCATCTGCGAAGTCGTTGCCTCGCCCGGCACACAAGACACCCATGACTGGCCCAGGTTTGCCAGGCTGTTTGCACAGCATTAACCCGTTGATGACCTCATTAGCTGTGCCATCTCCGCCGGCTGCCACGACTACATCAACGCCATCCTTCACTGCTTGTTGGGTCAATTCAATGCCATGGCCAGAGTATTCCGTTTGGACGAGATCGAATGACAGGTTGTGTCTGGTCAACAACTGTTTGATGATCGGGGTAGATCGCAGGCCATTCCCATGACCTGCAACAGGATTGACAATGATTCGGTAGTGTTTCATATTTTGAAACCTCAGGGGTAAAGGATGGTGTTACCAGACATACGAGGAAATGATGCTTGTCCCGGTCTCCATTAATTATATCCATTCTGAGTTTTATTGAATAGGTTGGCGCTTACGACTGAATTGGGTCTGGTAAAGGTGAGCATACACTCCATTCTTATCAAGCAGCTCTTCATGGTTGCCATGCTCGACGACCTGGCCCCGGTCAATCACCAGAATCAAGTCGGCTGCCAGGATCGTGCTGAGGCGGTGAGCAATGACAATGCTCGTTCGCTGGTGCATAACCTTCTTCAAGGCATCCTGGATCAAGGCTTCAGATTGGCTGTCAAGGCTGCTGGTAGCTTCATCCAGTACCAGGATGCGTGGATTTTTTAAGATGACACGCGCCAGGGCAACCCGCTGTTTCTCCCCGCCACTTAAGCGATAGCCACGTTCGCCCACGATGGTGTCATACCCATCTGGCAGCTCACTGATAAAGTCGTGAATATTGGCAGTCTTACAGGCCTCTTCAAGTTCGCTCTGGGTGGCATCTAATTTGGCATATTGCAAATTGGTGCGGATGGTATCATGGAACAGATAGGTTTCCTGGGTGACCATGCCAATCTGAGCTGCGAGCGAATCCAGGGTGACATTCCGCAGGTCATGACCATCCACCAGTATCCGTCCGTCGCTGGGGTCGTACAGGCGCGGGATGAGATAGGTCAAGGTGGTCTTGCCGGCTCCACTTGGGCCAACCAGTGCAACCAGCTGGCCTGGTTGAGCCGTAAAACTGACATGCTCGAGTGCATTACCGCGCGCCTGGCTGCGGGGCGCGGTTTCTTCTTCCTCTATGGCGTTTTTAGCCCCGGATAAAACTGCAGCCACATTATCCATGCTGCCGTAACGGTGGACATCGCTCAGGAGGTGTTCTTCATCAATACCATATTTGAATGAAACGTCTTCGAAAACAAGCTCACCCCGGATATTTTTCAAGATGTCTGCGGTTGGTTTTTCAGCAATATCCACTGGCAGGTCGATGACCTCAAACACACGTTCAAAACTGACCATTGAGGTAGCGAATGCAACTGGTGCATTGGCCAGGCTCTGCAGCGCACCATACACACTTCCCAGGTATGAACCAAAGGCGACAATCGTGCCGACCGTGAAAGTGTGTTTGATGACCAGGTAACCACCCAGGCCGTAGACCAGGGCAGTGCCGACAGCACTGAGCAGGCCGACGATGGCAAAAAAGATAGTGCCCATCACTGACCGCTGTACTCCCAGGTCGCGCACGTGGCTGGCCCGGTCTGAAAAGCGCTTGATTTCCAGTATTTTACGTCCGAACAGCTTGACCAACAGCGCCCCGCCGATGTTTAGAGTTTCGTTCATCATGGCGTTCATCTGGGCGTTGGCTTCTAACTGCTGACGGGCAATGTCGCGCAAACGCGTACCGAGCTGGCGCGCCGCATAGATAAACAAAGGCAGCACCACTATACTGATCAGAGTCAACCGCCATTCAAGCGTCAGCATCACCGCCAGTATAGCCACGGCCTGGATGATATTGGTAACGATGCTGACAATTGTATTGCTGATGGCATCCTGCGCCCCAACCACGTCGTTGTTGAGACGGCTCATCAGTTCGCCAACCTTGGTGTTGGTGAAAAAGCGCAGTGACATGCGCTGTAAACTGCTGTATAAAGCCACTCTCAGGTCATAGATGACACCCTCACCGACACTGACATTAAAGCGGCGCTGAATAACATTGATAACCCCACTCAGGATAGGGATCAAAAGCAGAGCCAAAGCCAGCAGGACCAGTCGGTTGATATCACCGGAAGGTATGGTCTGGTCGATCATATTGCGGAAAATGAGCGGTGTCAGCAAAGCCAGGCCGGTGGTGACCAGGATCATGAGCAGCATCCCGATGATTTTAAAACGATAGGGTCCAGCGTAACGAAAGACGCGTTTGAGCAAAGGCCAGGTGATTTTTGGCTTTTCGTCAGGAGAGTTCATCATGCCCCGTAGACCGCCGTGACCGCCGTGAAATGACATAATTTTTCCTTTCAAAAGAAATCGGTATTTATTTTAAGAATACCACAGCCCAACATTCAATGCCAGAATTAGTTAAGGGTAGGGTGCGTTTCAGGTCGTATGGGAAGCGAGGTGAATTGGGGGCTGCGTGGCTGCGCAGTCATGCGAATAGGTCAGCAGCTTAAAACCATGCCGGGCGACGATGGGATGGCTCATCGGACTGGCATTGATGGTCAGAAAACGATACCCTCGTTGGATAGCATCCTGCACGCGCCTGGCAAGGACCGCCGTATAAAGCCCACGCTGGCGATATTCCACCACGGTTGATCCACCGTATAGATCGGCAAACTGGCTCTTGGGATGGAAATAAACCCAACCTGCGCAGGCCGATTGATTATTGACATAAGCCATATAGATATTGAGATATCCGGGTATTTCGAGGTGACCTTCCATGCGCTTTTTCAACCAATCGAAATTCTTCCCCCACACCTGCTCCTCGACCCGCATAACATCATCCAATTGATTGCTGTTCGTGATCTGGCGAATGTCGGCTTTGACCGGTTCGAGCAGGGTCGGCGGTGCATCCTGCAAATCGAGCGCCATCACTGCGCCCGGTTCGTCCGGTTGAAAACCAGAAGCAACCAGGCGCGATAGCAAGTTTGCTGGCGTGTCGTGGTCATAAACATCCCATTCAAAAGGTTGGTCAAATTGACTGAAATAAGCGATTTGTTTTTGGATCTCATCATCCACATTGTCTTCATCCAGGTGGGTGTAGAGGATGAAGTTTCCACCGGGGGCGGGCCTGGTGAAACGCACAATCCCTGGCAGCACCTCCTTGCATGTGCCAGGATATTCGATCTCAATTCGCTGCTGCTGGTCATACAGGGCGAGGATTTCTTGAGAGTTCATCCTGAGAAAAAATTCGAATTAGCTAATGCCCAGGGCTTTTTCGATTTCACCCAGGTGTAACCGGCGATGTTCAGCCCGGTTGAGATGGACGGTTTTTCCGATAGTCTCGATGGCCGTGCTCATTTCCGGGCTGAGCTGTTCGATAGCCCGGTCGATGGCTGTGGCAGACATCAAGGCAATCTCTGCGGCTTTACGCGGCGGGATTGCCAGGAGAAAAATGCGGGTAGCTTCATTAACCAAATCGGTGTCCATCGGCGATGGCCCTATCCCATCTTTTTGCCATTTTTCAATAAGCAGCAGGGCGCGGTTGTCCCAGAATGCCAGGTGAGTCAGGACAGTTGAAACCGTCCACCCGGCTTCCATTGGATGGCTCAGTTGTTCATCGCTCAATTGGTTGATCAGGGCAAAGAGGTGGTGTCTTTCGACTGCATTTTCCTGGTTATAGTTTGGGGTTGAAGTCATATCACACTCCTGAATTTATGGAATAGATTAAGCGGCGAGTTATTTTAAATTTCCAAGAAAAATCCCGCCGGCAGTTGCCAAAACGCACCCTATGAGCGTAAACGTGGCGGCTCTTGTTTTAGGCAACGGGTCTCTCAGCAGGAAAATACCGATCAACGCATTGACCACCACGGATAACTGTGAAATGGTAAACCCTCTCCCCGCGCCGAGTTGGTTCACCAGGAGCAGCATGCCATAGTTGCCAATTCCCCATAACAGGCCGGTTGTAGCGGCCCGCAAATATTGTTGATTTTTTTCCAGCTTGATTGGCTGCCGTGAGAGCAACGCCAGTAAGCCGCTGCCCGTAAATATGCCAACCGCCAGGGGAAAGGCCGCCACCCACATAGAAACACCTGACATCTTGAGCGGGATGTAGTAGGTTCCCCATAGAAATCCTGCGCCCAGCGCGGCTAAAAATCCAATCACGATGGTGCGCGTATTCCGGACCTTTTCACCTCCACCTTTGGCAAAAATGATCATCAGTACACCGGTAATAATAACTGCCAGTGCACTAAAAAGCAGCAGCAGGCTAAGGGGGGTTGTATTGGGGAACTCATTGAACAGCACTGCTCCCCAGATGATGCTGACAATGATATTGATGGGCGCCCAAACTCCAAAAGCTTTGGCCATCCCAATTTTATTGGTGGCGGTAAAAGCACAAAAGCCGCTCACCGACCAGACCAATCCGCCGATAAAAGGGGGCCAAAAGTCATTTATTATTATCCGGCCATATTGTACGATCAAGGTTACAACGAAGGCCAATACCAGGTTGGCCGACGCCACATAAAACGTTTTGATCTGCTGGTTCTTAAATTGGATATTCTGAGATGGAGCCAGCCAGGTGCCCCAGGCCAGCACAGTGATCAGGGCGTAAAAAATTCCCAACATAATGGGGCTAATTATAAGTTAAAACATCTAGTCCAAATGGATTACCTTTTCAGCCATCAAGATGTCCGGAATCTCCCAGCCCTTTTGATATGCAAGCAGGCGGAAAGCACGCCGGTAAAATAGACGAACGCTGATTGTAGCGCCACCTTGAGCTGGTGCTTCGAATGTATAGCTGCTGGTATCGTTGGCAAAAGCTGCCAGCCGGTTGTCACTCACCAGTCGAGTCGGGTTCCAATAAGCGCCAGTAGGCGATACCTCAGTCCACAGCTCAGCCAGAACTTTGGCAAAGCCTTTACCCGGCAGACCGGCATAATATCCCTTTTGCGGATCGCCGATTCCACCCCATTTCGGAATGACTTCACCTTCGCTTTGGGGAAGCAGGTTCCCCTCAGCATCAGAGGCGTCGACCAGCAGGATCATTTGCCGTATTGGGGAATCGGTTGGAATGTCATGCCCGGTATTATCATTGATCAGGTTCACGTTTACCATTATTTTATCTGCTGAGCGTGTAGCGTCAGCCGTCATGCTCAGAGCATTCTGCAGCAGCTCCTGGT
>Ga0315282_10012587_pt1 | contig 12916 bp, 13 predicted proteins | sample YL17G07_20_MG_FD_203693 | JGI IMG/M metagenome (GOLD analysis project Ga0315282, IMG submission 203693) | Sediment microbial communities from Yellowstone Lake, YNP, Wyoming, USA - YL17G07_20 | ecosystem: Environmental > Aquatic > Freshwater > Lake > Sediment | place: USA: Wyoming | collected...
CGAACTCGGCCTCCATCGGTGACAGGAACGCGAGCCTCGATCCGTCCGGCGCCCACTCCATCGCGCCGAACACCGACGCGTGGCCGCTGAGCGGCTTTGGCTCGGCGCCCGTGTCGGGCGCGATGAACCAGAGAGTCGCGGAGTCCTCGGACACCTGCCGAAACGCGATGCCGCCCAGCTCGGGCCGCACGCGCGGGTCTTGCCCCTTCACGCGGATGGCTCGGTCCCAAGCAGGGCCCGACGGGGTCTCGGGGCGAGCGATGTCCTTCGGGAAGTCCCCTCGGAACAGGACCGGCGTGTCTGTCCCGATCCACACAAAGGAGCACTCAAGCCCGGGGCCGGTCTTGGTGTCCAGGACTAGCCGCCGCTCGTCGGTGGCGGTGTCGACCATGTATACGTAGTACTGGTGGCCTGTTCGGCTCTTGGGGATCGCGTCGACGATGTACGTCAGCCACTTGCTGTCGGGCGAGAAGAGCGTATCGTAGACGTACAGGATGTCGGCGAAGGTCCCTTCGCCCATCATGGCGGCCCGGGTCACCACGGGCCTCGTGTCAGCTATCCGGACGCCGTCCGGCCCAAGCCCATACAGGAAGCCACCGTCGGTCAGCGCAGTCGCCGCTCGCTGAAGCGCTCCGCCGCCGATCAGGAGGGCCGCGAACACGAGCGGTCCAAGTCGGCCCGGCCAGTGCTTCAGCCTCGCGCGGCTCGATCGCGACCCCGAGTCAGTCAATCCGCTACCTCCCGCACGCCCCCTGAGCGCAATCGTGTGGACTGGGCCGGCATGAAGCCGTAACAAGCCATCGTCGGCCTGCGTCCGTCACTAGTACAACGTTTGGGCCGCGGCGTTGTTTCGCGCCGGCAGGGCCGCCACTGCTGCAGGAGCGTCCGGCTGGACGCCAGAAAGGGCTTAGTGCGGCCACGGCCCGCCGTCAACACGCGCGAAAAGGTGAGAACCGAGTGGCAGGCCTGCAGACCCTGCAATGTCCCAACTGCGGCGCAACCGTGGTCTTCAACCCCAGCGTGCTGGCTAAGACGTGCGAGTTCTGCGGCTCGGAGTTCGCTACGCCGGTCCCCGAGTCTTATGTGGACATGCAGCGCGGTTCATTCGTCCTTCCGTTCAGGGTCGACAAACCGGGGGCGACCGAGCTGTTCCGGAGCTGGCTCGAGAAGGGCATGTTCAAGCCCGGCGACCTCCTGCAGAACCTCCAGTCGAAGGGCTATGAGGGCATGTACGTCCCCCACTGGAGCTTCATCGTCGACGTGCGCACCAACTGGCACGGGCAGTACAGCGAGACGCGCTACCGTCGGGTCAGCAAGACTCGCACGAACGCGCAGGGGAACACCGAGCGCTATGAAGTGGATGAGCCGTACACCGTCTGGCACCCACGCAGCGGCGTGCACAACGGCCACTACTTCGACCACATCGCGGCGAGTAGCGAGATCGCGCAGCGGGAGACGGACATGATCCTGCCCTTCGACTTCGCTGACTCGCGGCCCTGGGCGGAGGATTACATCGCCGGCTTCAAGGCTGAGATGCCGGCCAAGCCGGAGGACGTTGCGTGGCGGGAGTGCCTGGGGCGCGTCGAAGCACAGGAGAAGAGCGCTTGCGGGGCACTCATCGAGAGGCTCGACTCGGCCTCGAGCGAGGTGCTGAGCAGGTCGTCGCAGCTCTCCTATCTGCCGACGTGGATCTTCGCCTATTCTTACAAGGGCAAGCAGTACCGAGCCCTAGTGAATGGGCAGTCAGGCGAAGTGCGGGGAGCAAAACCGATCTCAGCGGGGAAGGTCGCGGCCGCTGTTGTCGTGGCGGTCGTGGTCCTGGCCGTGGTCGTAGGTCTGGTGCTCTTGCTGGCCCGCCACTAGTAGGGCCCTGGAGGCACGGTTTGACATGATGGCGCCGCCTGGAGGCAGCCGATCGGACCAAGACTGGACGGCGCGGGCAGCCCGGGACGCGCAGCACGGGGACGCCGGGCCCGGCGGCTCCTTCATGACACCCGGCGCGCGGTCGTTCGACGCGGTCAACGACCTGATAGTGCCCTTCCTGCTGGTCGCCATGATGTGGACTTTCGGCAACTACGCGCTGAGCGTGCGCGAGGCGCTGTTCCCATCGGCGAACGAGCTGCTGCGGTTCGTGTTCTTCTTCTTCCTGGTCGGAGTCGTCGGGATCGCCAAGATACGTAGCGTGAAGGGCAACGACGCGGTATCTCTGCCCTACATCGCGGGCCTCGCGTTCGCGGTCACGGTTTTCATCGCGCGCTTCACGGTTGACATGGGCGGGATCGCCGGGTCGATGAGCCTGCCGCTCTCGTTCCTGGGCAACATCCTCACATTTGCCGCCGTGTGGGGCGGGGTCAACTGGATCGCCCGGGACTGCACGGTGGACCCGGCGACCGAGGAGTCCGCGGCGGCAAGCATGTTCGACCCGGTGCCTCACGACAAGCGCCGCCCGGGCCGATCCGTGGTGGTCTTCTCGCTCCTCGCCGCCCTCGTGTTCGGCCTCGGACAGGTCATCCTCGCTCGCGCCAATCGCGAGGCCTACACGAGCGGGTTCGCGGCCGCCCTGGGCTACGCCGCTTCCGCGCTGACGCTGCTAGCCCTGACCAACCTCAGCGGGCTGCGCCTCTACCTCGCATCGCGTCTGCTGCGCACGCCGAGCGGGATGGTGGCGTACTGGGCCGTGTTCTCGCTGGCCATCGTCGCGATCTCGTTGGGCATCGCGTGGATCGCGCCCAAGTCCGGAGGCTACGCGGGCGAGTCCATCTTCGCGCGGTCCTCATTGCCCGCCGATGCGTCCGGGCCCGCCACCTCGCGGGGCCTCGTGTCCGGCACGCGGACGCGCGATGACGCGTGGGCGCTCCGCCCGGCAGGGGACCCCGGCGCCTCCACTGCCGGGGGCACGCGCGCCACGGGGGGCGCAGCGTCTCGCGATGTGGGGGGCGAAGGCTCGTCCGGCGAGGGCGGCCGGAACCCGGTCGAGGGCTCCGGAGGCGCTCAGGGCGCCGGTCAGGCCGAGGACCAGCAGGGAGATCCGGCCGACGCCGGCGCGAACGGCGAGCCCAGGCCCGGTGGGGACCGGTCAGGCGACCGGGGCCGGCGTCCGGACAGGCCCACACGGGGCACCAGCGGCGACCCCTCCGCCGCGCCTCCGATGCCTGAGATCGGGAGCATCGACGAGATCCTCGAGTTCCTCGTCCTCGCGGCCATTGTCGCCATCTGCCTCGTCCTGCTCTTCATGTTGTTCCGCTGGCTGGCCCGCGCAGCGCGCAGGGGTCAGTTCCGCGTTCGTCTGCCGTCGTTCCGGTTTCCATGGAGTGCGCGCAGGCCCGCCGAGCTTGTCAACCCTTTCGCCAACCGCGCCCTGTTGAGCAGCCTCTCCCCGCGCGACCTTGTGCTGCGCACGTACGCCGGCTTCATGGCCCTGGCCGGCATCTGCGGATGCGCGCGCAAGCCGTGCGTTACGGCCGGCGAGTTCCTGCAGGCGCTACCTCAGCCGCTGCTGCCGCTGCGGGACGAGGCGAAGGACCTGTCGGGTCTCTACGTGCTGGCCGAGTACGCCGCCGAGGCTGACCTGGAGGAGTCGGTGCCGAGGCTGCGTGAGATCTGGGATCGGATGGACTACTTCCTCGAGATCCGCCTCAACCCGCAAAAGGTCTAGGAGCGCAGGGCATCGCTCCCACCGACCGCGCTGCTGCAGGTAGTGGCGTTGTCGTTCGCCTCTACATTGCGAGCCCACCGTCCACCACGATCACGGCGCCCGTGATGTACGAGGCCGCGTCGCTCACGAGGAACCTGACCGCCGCCGCGACGTCGGCGGGTGACCCAAAGTGCCCGGCCGGGATCCGGGCGAGGAGCTCTATGCGGCGCGACTCCTTCATGTCCGCCGTCATCGGGGAGTCGATGACACCGGGGCAGACCGCGTTGACCGTTATGCCTCCCCGCGCCACCTCGCGAGCCACCGCCTTGGTGAGGCCGATCATGCCCGCCTTGGCCGCCGAGTAGTTCGCGCGCATCACATCGCCGGTGAGACCGGCGGTGCTCGCGATGTTGACGATCCTCCCCCACCTGCTCTTCGTCATCCCGCGGAGGGCGTGCTTCGTGCACAGGAACGCGCCCTTCAGCGAGGTGTCGACGCAGCGGTCCCAGTCGGCTTCCTTCATGAAGGCCGCGAAGCCATCGGCCAGGACTCCGGCGCAGTTGATCAGAACGGCCGGCGGGCTGCCCCAGTCCTCCACGGCGCGCATCATCGCTTCCACCTCAGGCTCGGAGGCGACGTCCGCCTGGACGACCAGTGCGTCGCCGAGCTGATGTGCCAACCCGTCGGCCGATGCGTGGTTGGCGTGAGAGTGAAGCGCGATCCTGAACCCGTCCGCCGCCAACGCCCGCGCGATCGCCCCCCCGATCGCGCCACTCGCGCCGGTGACGAGGGCCACCCGGCCCGTCATGTAGCATCCTCCTCCGCCCAAGCTGTCGCGGTGACGGTGTGAGCCGACCGCGAGATGGCCACGTGGAACTTCACTTGCCGTCCCTCTTTGCTGACCCAGGTCAGCCGCGATCTCTCACCGGCATCCTCCAGCTCGAAGCTGCGCCAGGATGTGCTCGGACCAAGGCCAAGGCCGAGAGCCTTCATCGCGGCTTCCTTGGCCGCCAGGTGGCGGCTCACAAACATGGGCCGGCCGGCCGGGTCAGGGAGGCGCGCCAGCTCGGACGGGCGCAGGGCGAGATGGAGGAACCTATCGCCCAGCTCGTTGAGCATCCGCTCCACAACGCGGATCTCGATAACGTCGATGCCGATGCCGGTGAGGGTCATTGGTGTGTGCCGTGCCCCCCACCCCGGCCCTCCTCCCGAGGGTGGGCGGAGGGAGTGTCCGCGAAGCGCTCAACGTCCTCCACCTGCACGGGACCGGCCGCTTCCCGCGCGACCTGCGCAATGTCGACCCCGAGCTCCCTCGCACGCCGGCGCGCGGCAGGCGTGGCGCGCACCTTGGCCCCGGTCGGGGGTGAGACAGTGAAGCCCATACTGAAGCCCGCTGCCTCGTGCACATCGACCCCGGCGCGGACGCGGGCCAGAAGCTCCGCGTTCCGTGCCTCGAAATCCGGCAGGACCTCGTCGCGGTCGGCGATCACCGCGATGACGTAATGCACCGGCACGATCGACTTCTCGGGGGCGACGATCGCGCGTAGGACGCCGGCGGCCTCGCTTTCGTACTCGAACGTGATCTTGTCGGTGATGATCTCGACGATGGGCTGGGTCAGTGCTACGTCCGCGCCCTCGGCCACCAGCCAGCGGCCGACCGTGATCTCCTCGATGTTCGCCTCAAGCCGATCGATGGCAATAAGGAACGCCACGCTAAACTTCCCTGCCCCGCGCCGCGAGGCCCAGCGCCCACCTGAGCGTCTCCAGCAGCACATCCTTGAATTGCGCGGCCCGGTGCAGAATCCCTTGCAGGTCGCGTCCGGAGCGGCGATGGTCCATTGCCAGTGGTACCTCAACGAGCCGCAAGCCCAGCCTGCCTGCGACGATAGTCATCCGGGTCTCGACGGCGAACCCGGGGCCGAACGGAAGCAGGCGGGCAGCCACGTCCCGAGGCATCGCGCGCTGCCCGCAGAGGGGATTGTCGAGGCGGAGCCCGCAGTAGCGACGGACGGCCCACCTAGAGAGCCGCAGCACCCAGCCGAAGCCGCGGAGCCCGCCGGCGAACTCGAACTTGGCGATGCTGAGGTCCGCATCGCCCGCGAGCACTGGTGCGGCAAGCTCACCGACCAGGGCCGCGGTCCCGGCTAGGTCGGCGTCGATGAAGGCCACGAACCGGGCCGAGGCGACGCCCAGGCCGGCGGCCATCGCTCCACCCTTGCGCCGACGCCCAGCCACCGCGATCACCTCGGCGCCCGCCGCGCGGGCAGCCTCCGAGGTGCCGTCCCGCGAAGCGTCGTCAACGACGATGACCCGGGCGACGGACGGGCACGCTCGCAGTGAGCTGACGGTGCCGGCGACGCGGTCGGCCTCGTTGTAAGCGGGCACGATGACGTCTAGAACCGGCGCGACGGGAGGGGTAGGCACGGTAGCGGCTACGGAGTCTTCGAGCGGCGCACGGCTTGATAGACGGCGGCGCGGAACGCCCCGTAGACCTGCCGCGCATAGTCCGTCTGGCCGAGGCCCAGGACCTTGGCATCCTGCTCCTGCACTGACATGACAGGGAACCCGTGGAGCGTGATGACACCGGTGCTCGGTCTTATGTTGAGGACGTCGATGTCGATCCCCCCGCGATCGACGAGGTCGTTGATCCGCTTGGCGACCGCCTCGGCGCGCTCCTGAGGGCCTACCCCGTCGATCGGCTGGTCGCTGAGCTGGTAGATGACGCGGCCACCGAACTTGACCTCCCAGAGCCGCAGGTCCTGAGCCACCTGCGCCTGGTCCACGGTGGCCACGAACCCTTTGCAGACGCGAGCTCGGTTGAACGGCAGGCTCTGGTCCACGAAGTAGCTGCGGATCTCGTTCAGCCTCAGAGCTGTCAGCGGGTGATCATCCCACACGGTGCTGGGATCGTTGGCGAGGCGCCGATTCCCGGACTCGAGCTCATACATGAGGAGGCGTTCCATGAAGGTGTAGAACCCGGTGGCGTCATAGCCGGCCGCGTGAGTGTAGCGGAGCCCGTTCCAGTCGGCCTCGTGCTCGTACTGACGGCTGTAGCTCGACAGGATGCCGATTCTGGCGAACATCGAGAGCTGCACGGCATCGAAGACCTGGAGCAGGTCTGCGTTCTTGCTGGCCATCGCGCCGGCCAGAACTCCCAGGATGGCGATCAGCTCGAGCTTCTGCCACTTCGCGTCCCGGTCGGCCTGCCGCAGCCCGTGGTACAGGCACACATGCCCTATCTCATGCGCCAGCACGCCGGCGAGTTCGTCATCGGACTGCGCCATGGTGAGCAAGCTGTTCGTTACCCGCACATAGCCGCCCGTGACAGCCATGGCGTTGGGCTCGGGTGAGTTCAGGATGGCGACGTCGTACTTCATGTCCGGTCTGTCGCTCGCGGCCGCGATCCGCTCAACGATCTTGCGCAGACGATCAAGCTGCTCGGGGTCGTCAACCAGGCCGTAGGTCTTGTCGACTTCGTCAACGACGGGTTTGCCGCGTGCGCGCTCGGCGTCCAGGGACCACTTTCTGGCCCAGTCGACGATCTCGAGGTGGATGCGTGCGGGGTCCCGGTCGTAGTCCAGCGCAGGGTCGTCGGCGGCCCTGGCCGCGACGGGGCACACGCACAGAAGCACCGTCACGTAGATCAGCGCCGCTCTCAGCCTGATGGCGAGCATGTCCTCAACACCTCCCCCCGGGTCGCCGTACGCGACCGCCGCTCCCCTTGGTCGCGCACATTCTAGCCTTCACTGCTATAGACGTTCAACCGCGCTGTCAGGATCATTCCCGGGCCCGCGAGAGATCGATCCCGAGACTGAGCGCGAGCCGCCTCACCTCTGACCGGGACATCCCGCGCAACGGGGCGCGAACGCGTATCGGCCCGGAGCAGCCACGGCCCGCGACCGCGCAGCCGCGGCACGTTTGCTCGGAGCACCCCGCTCCGGCCCTGGCCGCGACCTGAGCCCTGTGCTCCAGCGCGTCCAGCAAGTTGGCGCCCCAGTCCACCGCTCCCTCGCCTGAAGACGCGCATGTGCCCACGAACAGGTCGCTCGCTCCCACGGCCTCAGCGCAGGCCAGCGCGTAGGCTACGTTGACGCCCACGAGGCCGGGGTCGGCTGCACCGTCGCCGGGTCGGCTTCCGCCGAGAGAGGCGCCGTCAGTATCGACGATCATGTGGCGCACGTCGCCCGCTTGGCGCGCGACATGCCGCGCCGCCTCAGCGCCCTTCTGGTCGTCCGAGCCCTGACGGAGGGTAACCGCATGTGCCTCGAAGCCCTCGTCGAGGGCCAGCGCGAGAGCCACCGCGGAGCCCGGGCCGCCGCTCAGCAACACCACCGCGCGCCGCTTGCGAGGCATGATGTCGCCTCCCTAGGCGCCTGGCTCGGCCATCGCGACCGCGGGCTCAGTGCCAAAGCCGAACAGGATGACCGACCAGATGCCGCCCCCGAGGACCTTGGCCGCGAACTCGCCGAGCGTTATGAGCGGCTGTATGCCGCCGAGCGCGATGGTCGGCCAGACGATGCTATCGACGGCGGCGCTGACCAGGTTCGAGCCGTTCACCCTAACCAGGCGGGCGCGGCTGCCGAGGAGCGCGTAGACCGCCGCGTCCGAGCTGCCCGCGGCCGCGAACGCGACGAACGACGCCACCGCGATCGACGCGGAGTTGTGGTTCAGCAGCCACGACAGCACCGAGCCGGAGCCTATCAGGGCACCCATCTTCCAGACCAGCCCGCGCCCCCGCCATGCCTCATGCAGGACGTCGCGCGTGGTCAGGTCGAGGCCGATGAACAGGAAGCAGATCAGCATGTCCGCCAGGATGAAGTACGGTGATTGCGTGAACTGAGCCATCACCAGGTTCGCGACGACGATGGCCACCAGGTATGCGCCGATGTACATGGCCGACGACGTTCGTATCAGCAATCCCCGCCTCCTCAGGCGCTATGCGATGGGCTTCCGGGCCTCCACGAGGCCGTCCATCGCGGCCGCGCCGCCGTCCAGCAGGCGCACCCTCGTGAACCTCGCGTTCTCAAGGTCCTGTCGCACTTCGTCGAACGTGTAGGTTCCGCCGCCCCGCGTAGCGACAAGCATGTTGATGGCGAAGACGGCCCCGGCGACCGGGCGTAACCGGTCGGGGCTCATGATGTGATCGCGGATGATGAGCCTGCCGCCCGGGACCAGCGCCCGTATGATCTTGCCGTAGAGCTCGACGTTCTGTCGACGGCTGTTCTGATGGATGATCGCCGAAAGCAGGGCAAGATCGTGCCCTCCGGGTAGCTCGTCGGTGCTGAAGTCGCCACCCACGAGCGCGACCCGATCCGCGAACCCGTCGGCCTCCAGTCGCTCCCTCGCCATCTCGATCACCGGCGGACGATCGAAGATGGTGGCTCGCGCCTCCGGGGAGGCCTTCAGGAACGCCATTGTGTACGTGCCGGAAGCGCCGCCGACGTCGAGCAGCGCGCGCGACGACCGGGGCTCGATCCGCGAGATGACCTGCTCCGCCATCGGGCCACCGACGACGTGCATCGCGTCAATGAAGGCGCGGAGCTTCTCCGCATCGTCAGGGCCGCCGGCGTCGTCCTCGTCGGGGCGTCCGCGGACGATCGCAGTCAGCCGCGACCATGACGACCACATGCTCGATGAATGCAGCAGCATCGGCAGCCCCGACCGCGGCGACTTGGCGCTGAGGTGCATGGCCATGTCCTCCGGGCAGGTGTAGAGCCCATCACTCTTGCTCAGGTAACCGAGGGCGGCGAGCGCGTCCAGGAGCGTCGTCAGCGGGCGCAACCCGGCCGAGTCAGGAATGGCCAGCTTGCTCGCTATGTCGCCTGCCGCGAGCCGCTCCCCGTCAAGAAGCGTGAACAGACCCAGCTCCGCGCCCGTGAGCAGGATTCGGCTATTGCTGAAGGCGCGGCCCGTCGCGAGCACGCTCTCCAGTGTGATGTCGGCCACAGTGGGTCCTCTCGCCGTCCCGCCCTACTGCCCAACGGCACCGATGGCATGATACCATACCGAGCCGCAGGCCCTTGTGCATGGACAGCGCCTGCAAGACGGCGCTCCGCGGGAGGTCGCCATGATAAGACGGATGCGCATCACTAACTTCCGCAGCTTCGCGGACGCGGAGCTGACGCTGGAGCCACTGACCGTGTTGATTGGGCCGGTCGGAGCTGGGAAGTCAAACGTGCTCAAGGCCGTAGAGTTCCTGCGCGATGCTGTGTCGAGCCAGCCAATCGAGCTGTTCGGGCCGCCACCGTTCGACTTCTGGTCGGTACGCAACCGCGCGGTGAGCACGTCGACTGAGGCAATAGCCGTCGAGGTAACGATGGGGGATCTCCGGCCCTTCCCAGGTGAGGAGGCCGAGTACCGCATCGAGATCGCCCCAACGAAGGACGGCCCGGCCATCGCCAGGGAGGTGCTATACCGCGCCTCGGGACCTGGGAGGCCAGCACGATGCCTCTTCGAGCGGAGGCTTGAGGGGGGGGTGTTCGCCGACCTTGGCGCGGTCGGCTCCGCCGATCCCTCTCTGCTTCAGCAGGCCCTGTTCGTGCCAGGCGAGTCCGACCTGGCCGAGTTCTGCGCCTTGCTGCACGACACTCTGGTGGACCAGAGGCTCTTTCACCTGGAGGCATCAGCGCTGAGGGACCTGGGGCACTACCTCCGCGCTGCTGACCAGGGAAACCCCATGGCAGCGATCGGGGGGCGCGGCCAGGGCCTGGTCGAGGCGCTCTCGACTCTTCGTCACAATCCTGACACAGCAGAGGCTTACGACGGGATAGTCATGCAGTTGCGGGACGTGCTTCCGACTCTAGAGCGACTGATGCTCGTGGACACCGGGCCCATCGCGGGGGTCGGCTTCCGCCACAGAGGGCACGACGGATACCTGTCCGCATTCGATGCCTCCGATGGGACGTTGTTCACGCTCGGTCTGCTCACGATCCTGCGCCAGCCCAGACGCCCGAGGCTACTGATGATCGAGGAGCCGGAGACGGGCATCCACCCGAGACGGCTGACGTGGCTCGTTGACCAGTTGCAGGACGCGGCCTATCCACCCGATGGCAGCCCCGGGACACAGATCCTGATCTCCACACACTCACCGTACCTCCTTGATGAGTTCCGGGAGATGCCCGAGGCCGTCAGGATCGTGGAGTACGTGGACGGGTCGACTCGTGTGACCCCTCTCACTGACGCGCTGAAGCGCCTCGGAGTCGACCCCGCAGACGTGGACGAAGGGTTCATCGACGGCCCCCTCGGCAGGCGCTGGTACGCTGGCCTGCTTGAGGAGGCCTAGGGTGCTCATCGGCTATCACTGCGAGGGTAATGACGCTCTGGTCCTCCACCCACTTGTGTGCCGCCTTCTGGGCCTCAGTGAGGATAGCGCCACCCTCGCGACGCACTCGGAGGCCGACCTCAACAACGACCAGGCGCTCAAGGTCGCGGGTGAGGCAATACGGAACCTGACGAGGCGTGGCGCCGCTCTGGTGATTGTCGTGCTCGACAACGACGGCCGGCCGGGCCCCCAGACCGAGGACGCCCAGCATCCGCGACACTGGTCGCACGTGCGGTCCGGCGAGCAGGTCAAGCCCGGGTGCCGACTCTGCGATCTGATCTGCGCAACCCGCGGGGCAGCGGGGGCCGCGCCCGGCAAGCCAGTGGTCATTGGCGTAGCCGTTGAGGCGATCGAGGCGTGGCTGCTTGTCGCCCGCGGCATTCGCGAACGCCACGATGACCTGCTACATGCCGAGGACTGGGATGCGGGGCGCAGCCTGAAGAAGCGTTTCTACGGCGCTCAGCGGGCATCTCCCGGGAGGATCGAGCGGCACGCGCTTCCCCTCATACGGAAGCTGGACGACGTCAGGGACATCGCAGTGCGCTCCAAGAGCTTCGCGCTGTTCCTCGAGCAGTTCGAAACGGCCGCTGAGCTGCTTCGCGCGGCCGGACTGGTGCCGTAGTAACTCCCGAGGACACACACGGCGCCAGCGCGAACTCGCCGTCGGGAGCACGGACATGGTGCGGACATGGTGAAGACATGGCGCGTATGGCTCTCCTTCTTCGCCGCCCTCATCGCGGCGCAGCCGCTTCTCGCCCAGGACACTACGGAGGCGAACATGACCGACAAGGCCCACAAGACGGACTGGATGGCGAATGGCTCGTTCGGGCTCATGGTGCATTACCTCATCGGCCCGGCCGGTGACGCGCCGGAGCAGCGTACCGCCGAGTTCAACCGCATTGTGGACGGGTTCGACGTCGACGCCTTCATCGCGCAGCTAGAGTCCACCGGCGCCGACTGGCTCATATTCACGATCGGGCAGAACACGGGCTACTGGGCGAGCCCGAACCGTCTCCTCGATCAGCGCGTACCGGGTCACACCTCGGACCGGGACCTGGTCCTGGAAATAGCCGTCCGCGTGAAGGCCCTCGGCAAGCACCTTATCGCCTACCTGCCGTCCGAGGTGTCCATGCAGGCCGACGAGATCAAGAAGGCCTTCGAGTGGGATCCTGCCGACCAGTCGCGCTTCCAGCGGAACTACCAGGAGTTCATCCGTCAGTACGCGCTCAAGCTCGGCCGGCTCTGCGACGGCTGGTGGTTCGACGGGTGCTACGACTGGCCCGAGTTCAACAACAAGCTATACGACTTCCCGGCGTGGAACGCAGTCGCCAGGGCAGGGAACCCCGACGCTCTCGTCGCGTACAATGACGGTTCGTTCTGCATCGGCAAGATAGCGCCCGTCACGCCCCTCGAGGACTACCTGTCGGGCGAGGTGCACTTCCTGGTTGACGGCCGGATCGCTCTTTCCCACGGCGACAACGTGCCTACGTACATGCCCGACGCCCGCTTCGTCGACGGCGTCCAGTGGCACGCGCTTATCCCTGTCGATAGCACGTTCGAGGGTGGAGCACCGCACTCGTACTCGGACGCGGAGCTCTTTCAATGGGTCGAGGACTGTAAGAGTGTGGGAGGCGCCGTGACCATCAACTTGCCGATCGGCCAAGACGGCAAGGCGCCCGATGCGTCGATCCGGCAGATGACGAGGCTCGGCAGGTTCCTGGCCGAGGAATGAGCGGCGCGGCTAGTCGCGGAAGAGCTGAGAGAGCGGCAAGCTGAAGCCCGGCAGAACGTCTTCGCCGGAGAGCGTGCCGTCCACGGCAACGACTTCCGAGACGCCGTTGGCTCTGTGGAGCCTGACGATCCGCAGCTCCGGGTAGACCACCCACACAAGCCGAGCGCCCGCGCGGAGGTACTCGCCCACCTTGGTCTCGGTCTCTGTGGCCAGCTCGCTCGGAGACACC